>Ga0209502_10001813_pt1 | contig 18765 bp, 18 predicted proteins | sample ArcticOcean_MG_C_10_FD_187442 | JGI IMG/M metagenome (GOLD analysis project Ga0209502, IMG submission 187442) | Marine microbial communities from western Arctic Ocean - ArcticOcean_MG_CB11_90 (SPAdes) (version 2) | ecosystem: Environmental > Aquatic > Marine > Oceanic | place: Arctic Ocean... | reverse complement strand
AGATCATATAGCCACAGTAAAAAATAAAATTTGTGGTGACAAAATCACTATAGAAATTGAAATATTCAACAATAAAATACAAGAAATGTCTTACGAAACAGATTCATGTATATTTTGTCAAGCTTCAGCAAGCCTACTTGCAAAAATTGTAAAAAAGTCAAATATTGAAAGAGTAAGAAGTGATGTCCAGGAAATTAGTAGTTCATACAAAAGTAAAAAGATTGTTCTTAAAAAGAAATACAAGCCATTCAAAAAATTATTTCAACAGAAATACAAGGAAAGATTTAATTGTATTCTTTTACCTTTTAATACTTTACTAAAAGTTGTTAATAACGATATATGATCAAAATAATAACTTTATTAATAATTATGTTTAGTTTTCTAACAAATGGTAAGGCCCAATACGATCAGTTAGCTACTGATTTTTCGTTTAATAGTGTAGACGGGACTATTATTGACTTAGCAGATTACAAAGAAAAAGTTATACTAATAGTAAATGTAGCTAGTAGATGTGGATTTACAAATCAATACGAAGACTTGCAAGCATTATGGAGCAAATACAAAGATGATGATTTAGTTGTTATTGGAGTTCCGTCTAATAATTTTAGACAAGAGCCAGGATCAAATAAAGAAATTAAAAATTTTTGTGAAACAACTTTTGGAATAGATTTTCCTATAACTGAAAAAACTAATGTAATCGGAGATAGCTCCCACCCTTTTTTTATTTGGGCAAAAAAAAACCATGGCTATGGTGCTGTTCCAAAATGGAATTTTCATAAGATTATAATAGGCAAAAGTGGAAAAGTTGTAGAAACTTTTGCTTCAATAACAAAACCATCTTCAAAAAAATTCATATCTAGTATAGAAAAAGAAATTAAAAATTAAAACTCATACCATCAAAAGCAGGTAAGATATTAGGTGGAAGTTGTTTTTTTAATTTATTATAATCAAAATCTACATGAAGATTAGTAAGAATAGTTTTCTTCGGTTTAAATTTTTTTGCTAAAAACAAAGATGTTTCTAAATTAAAATGACCGGGATGATATTTTATACGCAGACAGTCAATAATTAAATAATCTAAATTATACAAAAATTTTCTAGACTTATTGGGAATAAAACTACAATCACTTAAATATGCAATCTTGTCTATAACATAAGCAGTGGATTTAGTGAGTCCGTGTTGCGTTTCAAATGAATTAATCTTAATTTTGTTATACCCTTTTTTAATTATAAAGTTATCTTTGATTGCATGGTCCTTTAGAATGGGAACATAACCTTGTTTTTTTTTAAAACAGAAATCAAATTTATCCTTAAGAACAGCTATAGTTTTTTTACTACCATAAACATCAATTTTTTTTTTATTTTTCCAAAAAAAAGGCCTTAATTCGAATATTCCAAATGTTTGGTCTGCGTGCTCGTGACTATAAATGACAGCGTCTACATTTTTAATGTTGTTAAGTTTGAATTGAATCTTTAGGTCAGGTGATGTGTCTATTAAAGTAGAGATGTTTTTATACCTAAAATGAGCACAACATCTGGTTCTTAAATTTTTTTTATTACTTTTATCGCATTTACCCCAATAGTTTGTAATCCAGGGAGAGCCCAATGAACTTCCACAGCCTAGTATTGTAAAAGTATTTTTCATTTTAATTCACCAAATAATTTAAAAAAATTAGAAGTAGTTATCTCAGCAAAAATAGCAGGACTCATATTTTTTAACTTTGCTAGAAAATTTACAGTATGGACAATATGAGACGGCTCATTTGGTTTTCCTCTTAGTGGTTCGGGTGAAAGATAAGGTGAATCAGTCTCAACTAAAATTTTATCATTTGGTAATGACAAAAATGTATCTGCTAATTCATTTGATTTTTTAAAAGTTACCACACCACTAGCAGATATATAACATCCAAGATCAATAAGCTTATGAGCAAATTTTTTACTGCCTGTAAAACAATGAATTAAAACTTTAAAGTTTTTATTTTTTTTTTCACTTTTAAGAATCTGATAAGTGTCATCTTCTGCCGATCTTGTGTGTACAATCAATGGAATACTCAGGATTTGTGCGGCCTTAATATGTTCAACAAATAATTTTTTTTGTGTCAACTTGTCTGAATGTTCGTAATAATAATCAAGTCCAGTTTCTCCAATACCAATTATCTTCTTATTTAAATTTTTTTGATTAATTATATCTTCGCTATTAAGTTTTTTGTAATTTTTTGTTTCATGCGGATGAATTCCATATGTGCCGTATACGTTTTTATACTTTTTAACTATTTCTAAAATGTGTAGGAAACTTTTATTAGTAGTTGATATGCTTAATAAATATTTAACTTTATTATTAAAAGCTCTTTGAATAACTTCGTCTAAGTTAGAAATCATTGGATCGTGTTCTAAATGGCAATGAGAATCAACTATCATCTTCTATCTTTTTAAAAAGTATTACTGTTTTTTTAAATTCTAAATCATGGTTAAAAATATCATTGGTATTTATCGCCGCTATAATTCTTTCTTCTTTTTTTAAGTTCATAATATCTAAAATTTTATTACTACTTATCGGTATAATAGGACTTAATAAAATACTAATGTTCTTTATTTGAGAAACAATTGTAAACAAGATTGTGTTCATTCTGTCAATATTAGTTTTTTTAAGAGCCCATGGTTGAAGATCGTTAAAATATTTATTCGCATTAAAAGAAAATTCTACAACTTTTTTTATATAAATATTTAACTCTTGGTTGTTGATGTTTGAGGTTAATTCTGGCACTTTATTCACTAAATTATTTAAAAGAACGTTATCTTCTTTTAACAATTTTTTAGGCTTTGGCAACTTGCCATCACAATTTTTTTCGATAAAACTAAAAACTCTTTGACATAAATTACCAAAATTATTTGCTAAATCATTGTTAATACAGTTTTTGAGATTACTCATTGAAACGTTTCCATCGTTACCTAAGGAAACTTCTTTTATTAAATAATAGCGTAGTTGATCAATTCCATATTTATTAATAATATCAAGAGGGTCTAAAATATTCCCTAACGATTTAGACATTTTTTTTTCATCAGAAAGAATCCAGCCATGTGCAAAAATTTTTAAAGGTAAAGGTAGTTTGGCAGCTAATAAAAAAGCTGGCCAATAAACGGAATGGAATCTTAGAATATCTTTGCCTATTACATGCATGTCTGCTGGCCAGAAATTTTTGTACAAAATATCCTCAGAATTTGGGAAATTTAATGCGCTAATATAATTAGTAAGAGCATCTAGCCAAACATAAATAATATGCTTTTCATTGTTTGGCACAGGCACGCCCCATTTAAAAGATGTTCTACTCACAGAAAGATCGTTTAAACCTCCTTTTACAAATTGTGTTATTTCATTCTTTCTAGATTTTGGAGAAATAAAACTTGGATTCTTCTCGTAATGTTCCAAGAGTTTGTTTTGCCATGCAGATAATTTAAAAAAATAAGATTCTTCTTCAAACCAATCAACGACAGAACCTGATGATTTAGATACTTTTTTACCATTGCTAGTAATTATTTCATCTTCTGTATAATAAGCTTCATCTGATACTGAATACCAACCAGCATATTTTGATAGATAAATATCACCTGATTCCAATAGTTTGTTCCATATGGCCTTAACAGAACGATAGTGTCTCTCTTCTGTTGTTCTTATAAAATCATCAATTGAGAGATTTAAAATTTTAGCTAAATCTTTAAATTTACCTGAAACTTCATCGCAAAAAATTTTAACATCTTTGTTATGTTTCTCGGCTTCGCGTTGAATCTTCAAACCATGTTCATCAGTACCAGTCAGAAAATGTACATTTTTTCCTTCCAACCTTTTGAATCTCGCAAAAACGTCAGCAACAATACTAGAGTATGCATGTCCCATATGAGGGTTTCCAGAAGGATAATAAATTGGTGTCGTTATATAAAAATTGTTTTTAGACATTGTTTAATTTAATTCTTATTAATTCAAGAACTGAGTTTATATTTAAGTTAAATTTAACAAAATCATTGATAGTTCTAATTATACTCGATTTTGTATTTAATAAAAAATCTATCTCATTAGTATTATTCCTAATTTTGTTAAAGAAAGAATGATCTATTAAAAAATAAGCAAGACTGATTAAAGATTTATCTTTCTCATTTTTATAGCCCATTATTAAAGTTTTTAATTTAATAAACATGCTATCATTTTTTTTTATTTTATAATTTTTGTATATTTCATTGTATCTAACAAATAAACCTGGGCTTAAATTATCGTTAGTATCAATCAAGTTTTCAATTTTTCTGTCTTTCATAAGATAATTTATAACTTTGCCACATAAAAACGAATTTAGAAAAATATTACTTTTTAAACATCTGGATGAAATTGTTTTAATGAGATCTTCTTGTTGATTATTTATTAAAATAAAAAAATTATTTTTAGACGGTTCTTCGAGTGTTTTTAAAAGTGCGTTAACAGAATTAGCATTTAAAAGTTCAACTTCATCAATAATTATAAATCTAGGATTATTTGATAGAGACGAACCTGCAAGAGTAGATTTTAAAGATCTAATATCGTCTATTTTTATATTTTTATTTTCTGCAGCTTGTATAAAAATTACGTCTTGTGTAGTTTTATTTGACAATAAATTATAAAAAAGAGAATTAACATTTATTACTTTATCATCTAGATTGTATGCAAATATTTCATCTTTGGAAAATATATAATTAATAAAATGCATTGTTAGCGTAAATTTTCCTATTCCTTTATTTCCATTTAAAAGTAAAACTTTAGGAAATTTTTTTGACTCATAGAGTTTAATCATCTCATTAAAATAAAAATCTAAACCAAGTAATTTTAATGAATATAATTGATTTAAATTATTAGTTGCGGACATTATTTAATATTATTTAAAACTATATTAAATATTTTTTTTTCTAGCTCGGAAGTATTTTCGGAAGAGTCAAAAACTAAATAATTTTTATTTTTTTTTGCTAAAGATAAATAGGCATTTTGAGCCTTCTTATAAAAATTATTTTTTAATCTATCAAACTTATTATTATTTTTTCTTTTTTTAATTCTAGAAAAAATAGTTTTAAAATTTGCTTTCAAAATTATCGTCATGTTAGGCTTTAGATCTTTTAAGATATATTTTTGATTTATAGAATTAATTTTATTATCAATTTTGTTTGCCATAACTTGATACGCATAAGTAGAATCTGTAAAACGATCACAGATTACTATTTTTTTTTGCTTTCTTGCTGCAAGTAAATTTTTTTTAATATGTTCATTTCTAGCAGCGTTCATCAAATAAAAATCAGTAAGTTTATCAAATTTTATTGATTTTTTTGAAAAAATTAAATTTCTTATCTCTTCAGCTGTTTTTGACCCACCAGGCTCTCTGGTTTTAATTACGTCTAACTTTTTTTTTTTTAAATTGTTGAAAAGTTTATTAATTTGGTAGCTTTTTCCTGTACCCTCAACACCTTCAAATACAATAAAAAAAAATTTTTTTTTACGCATCTCCCCAAATCATATAATTAAATGATGTAAGAAGACTTAAAAGAAAATTAATTTTTTTAACTTTATCTAAAGAATAGACTGGGGTACTTTTCAGTAACTCATTCTTGTTGTAAACATTGATAAAGGCAACTACTTTATCTTTTTCTACCGGTGCTTTGATCGGACCTGTATACTCAATAAAAACATTGAAATGTCTAAGATTTTTTTTATCTATAGTGATGTAAATATCTTCTTTTGTATAGCCAGATAAAAAATCTTTTTTACCAAGCCATGTTCGAATATCAAAAAGTGTTTCATTTTTTTTAGACACTTCAAACGTTGTAGTATTAGTGAAACCCCAAGATAGTAATTTTCTAGACTGACTTGCCCGCAATGAATTTGTTTTAAAACCGCTGCCAACAGCAATGAGTCTACGTATATTCTTCTTCATAGAACTTGCTAGTGAATATTCCTCAACAGCTAAATGTCCAGTTTTAATACCGTCAACTCCTATATTTTTATAAAGTAATGTGTTTCTGTTTCCTTGGGTGATAGGTTCGCCACCAGTACGTTCCCACGTAAATTCAGTTTCTTTAAAGTACTCATAATAATATGGATAATTCTTAATTAAATATTTAGACATTAAAGCTATGTCTCTAACGGTAGAATAATTATCTGGATTGTTAATCCCTGATGTATTAGCAAAATTTGTTGAGGTCATACCAATTTCTTGTGCTTTTTCATTCATTAATAAAACAAAATTTTCTTCTGTACCGGCAATCCCTTCAGCGAGAGCTACACAGGCATCATTACCAGAAACTACAATTATACCCTTGAGTAAGTTTTCGACAGATATTTTGTCGTTAATCATGATAAACATGGACGAATAGCCAGCCTGAGACATTCTCCAAGCTTTTTCTGAGATGGTAATTTTGTCATCCAACGAAATCATCTCTTTCACCAATAAATCAAAAACTACTATTGTAGTCATTATTTTAGTCATTGAAGCAGGATGTATACTGTGATCTGGCTGCAATTCATAAAGTATTTTACCAGATTGATAATCTATAAGAATTGCTGTCCTAGCATTGATATTGGGTTCAGCATTAGCCATGCCAATTAATGGTAAAAAAATAATTATAAAAATTTTAAGATAGTCAGTCATTAATTATAATATCTAAATCTTCAAAATATGAATCATTTAGAACAATGTAGTCATTTTTAAGTTTGTTTATAGTATTATATGGACCCATTAGCAGTTTGTAAGATTTATTATTTTTTTTACTAATATATATTAACTTATAATTTGAGTTCTCCAAAACTGAAAATAATTTTTTTTTTAATATTTGCGCTGATTCTAAACTGTAAAATTCTGCGACTAAAATTGAATAATTTTTTAATTTATTTTTTTTAATTTGTTTAGGTTTAATTAAATTGTCTATATTTATTTTAGTAACTGGGGCGTTATTTGCAATTTTTTTTTCGACATTTTCAGTAATTGCTTTTTTAGCAATGAATGTTTTATTAATTTTTATTTCACTTATTTCAACATAGGGAAAATTAAAATCTAAATTCAGTTCCCTTGCAAAGTCTTCGGAAATTAAAACTTTATAAAAATTATTATAATCAACTTTTTTTTTAATAATTTTTTCTAAAGATTTACCGTTAGTAGGATTAGTTATTCTTATTTTAGTACCTAGTTTTAATTTATTATGAAAAACATAAAAATTATTGCCTGATTCAGAAGAAGGTTGATTTTTTATTTTAGCAAAACCTTTTGCTGAATACACATATTCACTTTTCCCTACGTAAGTATTGTTAATGCAAGACGTTAGTAAAAAAAATAAAATTATTTTATATTTCATTTTTAAATTTATTTTTTAAAGTACAAACAGCGAGAGCAAATCTTAGAGATCGATTCCAGTTTAAAATTTTTTCATAATTAGAAAATACTAAATAAGCCGGCGTGTATGTGCTTGCTCCAGGAATTATATCAATATCAGGTGTTATAATAGCTGCTATCATATCTTTATTAACATTAAGATTGTTATAATTTTTAATGTATTTTTTAAAAAATTTAATTTTTTTTTTATTTTTAATATTTCCTGCAGATGAATTCAGAAATTTACTTGGAATTGTTTTGTTTAGATTAATCTTTATAAAACATGGGGTATTTTTTTTCCATCCGATTTTACTAAGATAGTTTGCAGCGGAAGCAAAAGAATCTTCAGTTTCTTTTAATTCTATTGTTGTATTATTATTATAATCTAATGCATAATTTTGAATAGTTCTTGGCATGAATTGAAAATTTCCAAAAGCTCCTGCCCATGAACCAAATAATATTTTTTTATCAATAATTTTTTGATCTACAAGTTTTAATAAAATTATTAACTCTTTTGTGAAAAATTCACTTCTTCTTTTGTCAAAGCTTAAAGTTGCTAATGAAGAAATGATATCCATTTTGCCTAAATAGTTACCAAAATTAGTTTCAACTCCCATAAGAGCTAATAATAGTTCTTTTTCGATTAAAAATTCTTTTTCAATTTTGTCAATTGTTAATTTTTCTTTTTTATATAAAGCTAAGCCTTTTTTAATTTTATTTTTGTTAGTTCTTTTTTTAATGTAGGTATAAGTGTCTTCGTAAAATTCCGGTTGAAATCTATCATACTCTATAACCTTAGGTAGAAATATTACGTTACTCATCACATCGTCGACAACTTTTTTTGAAACTCCAGATATAACAGCTTTCGTCTTAAAATTTTGGACCCACTTGTTAAACTCAGAATTACCAGCAAAAGCACTGCTTTCTGTCAAAGAGAGTACTAGCAAAATATAAAAACTTATTAGTTTTTTTAGCATTTTTTTAAGTAACATAAAAAAAAAGACAAGACTAGATTGAATAAAAATCCATATTGTTATTTACCCTCATTGATAGTATTAAAATGCTGATTATAATTAAGGAGAGGTGGCTGAGCGGTTGAAAGCACTGGTCTTGAAAACCAGCAACGGGGCAACTCGTTCGTGGGTTCGAATCCGACCCTCTCCGCCATTTATTATATTTTGTGCCCACTGAACAAATCTAATATTTTTTGATCATTAAAAGATGGTATAGGACTTTTGTTTAAGTAGAAGTTACCAATATCTTCATCGCTACAGTTCATAAAGTCATCAAGTTTTTTAAGTTCGTTATAAGGTAAAATTTTAATATATTTTGCAACAAAAGAACCAAGTAATAAATCCATCTCTTTAGTTCCTCTATAAGAAGATCGATATTTTATTTTGTTTTTTAATGATTCTAATTCATTCATATAAGAAATTATTATACATTAAGAAATGAACAAAATTTACAAAAAAAATTTTTTATTTGAAGATGTTTCCTCAATAGCAGGTGTAGGTAAAAAACTTTCTTTATATTTAAAAAAGAAAAAAATTGAAAAAGTAAACGATTTACTATGGAATTTGCCTTATTCATTTACTGACAGATCTGAGACGGCTACATTAAATAAATTAGAAATAGGGAAAATTTTTACTATAAAAATCAAAGTTATTAAATATAATTTTCCAAGAATTAGAAATCTACCTAGTAAAGTTCTTTGTAAAGATGAATTTGGCCAAATAGATCTTATTTTTTTTAACAGTCGTGAAGGATATATTCGAAAAATTTTACCCATAGATGAATGGGTTGCTGTTAGCGGAAAAGTAAATTTTTTTAAAAATAAATATCAAATAACAAATCCTACATATGTAGAAAAAATTGAGCAAATAGAATTAGTGAAAAAAATTATTCCTAAATATTCTTTAACAGAAGGCTTGTCTGAAAAGATATACTCAAAAATAATAGAGAAGGTATTTTTAAAAATTCCAGAAATTGATGAATGGCATAACAAAAATTTTATAAAAAAGATGAATTTTTTAAGTTGGAAAGATTCAATTCAACAATTACACACTTCTAAGATTGAAAAAGATTTAAATTCTAATTATTTGATGAGGCTTGCTTATGATGAAATATTTGCCAATCTTTTATTCAATTCATATAATAGAAATAAAATTAAAAAAGTTAAAAAAAACAAAAAAATTTTTAACGAAAAATACTCAAATAGATTAATTAAAACATTGCCTTACGATTTAACAAATGGGCAAAAAAAAATTGTAAAAGAGATTGAGTTAGACTTACAATCTCCACAGAGAATGTTTAGAATACTTCAGGGTGATGTGGGTTCTGGAAAAACTATTGTATCAATAATAGCTTCGTTAAATGTAATTGAATCTGGTTATCAATGTGGCCTGATGGCGCCAACAGGTATTTTAGCAGAACAACATTTTTTATTAATTAAAAAATTGATAGAGAAAGCTAACCTAAATATAAATGTTTCACTTTTAACCGGAAAGACAGATCCTAAAGAAAGAAAGAAAATTTTAGTAGACTTAAAGAATAATAAAATTAGTTTTGTAATCGGTACACATGCGTTATTTCAAAAAACTATCAATTTTAACAAACTAGGCTTAGTAATAATTGACGAACAACACAAGTTTGGTGTGCAACAAAGAATTAATTTTGCAAAAAAAGGTGGTTCAAATTGTGATGTTCTACTAATGTCAGCAACACCTATCCCTAGAACCATGATGATGTCAATTTATGGAGACATGGATACTTCTAGGTTAATGGAAAAACCAGTTCAAAGAAAAAAAATTATTACACTAAGTAAGCCAGAAAATAAAATTGATGATCTGTGGCCATTTATAAAAAAAAAAATTGAAAACAAAGAGCAAATTTTTTGGGTGTGCCCATTAATAGAAGACTCCAACAAGTTGGATTTTTCCTCAACTGCAAAATTATTTAAATTATTAAGTGAAAAATTTGATAAAAAAGTTGGTATTATCCATGGCTCTCTCGATCAAAATGAAAAAGAAAAAGTATTAACAGAATTCTTAAACAACAAAATTTCAATACTTGTTTCAACTACCGTCATTGAAGTTGGAATAGATTTTCCTAATGCAACTGCAATAATTATTGAGAATGCTAATAAATTTGGTTTAGCACAATTACATCAATTAAGAGGAAGAATAGGAAGAGGTGAAAAACCTGGAACCTGTATTTTGATGTTCAAAAATCAATTAAGTCAGAATGCAAAGAAAAGAATTCAAATTTTGAAATCTTCAGATGATGGTTTTTATATAGCAGAAGAAGATATGCGCTTAAGAGGATATGGAGATATTATTGGTTTTAAACAAAGTGGAATAAAACTTTTTAAAATAGCTGATCCTGTCCATCACGAAAATTTGTTCAAGCTTGCAGAAAAAAATATTGGTGAATTAAGCGATGAAGAGCTCAATAATACCAAATATGATATTTTATTGAAACTTTTTGATAAAGTAGATCTTACTAATCAAGAAGGTACATCTTCCTAAAAATTAAGCTATTGAGATGTTCCTGCTGAGACAATGAACCTAGACGCTTCTTCAAAAGACATGTCTAGATAAATTAAATCTTTTTTAGGAATCATTAATAAAAAACCACTTGTGGGGTTTGGTGTTGTTGGTACAAAAACATTTACCAAGTCTTCTTTGGTTTTTTTTGAAATTTCACCTTTATTGTCTTTTGTAGAAAAACCAACTACCCAAATACCTTTTCTTGGATACTCTAAAATAACTACACTTTTTTTTGAATTATTTGATTGGGTGAAAGATTCTGTTAACTGCCCTACTGCTGAATATATAGTTCTTAAAATTGGAATTTTTTTTAAGATATTGTTAAAAATCTCTAAAACTTTTTTACCTAAAAAGGACAAAGAAAGACTTCCAATTAAAGTTATAAGAATAATTGTTATAAGAATTTCTATGCCAGGTATATCAAACGGTAGATAATTGTTGGGGTTTATTTTTTGTGGTAAAAAATTAGATGTAACTCGTATTATAAATAATGTTAGGTATATAGTGATGCCTATAGGTATGAGAACAATGGCTCCAGTTATGAAGTAATTACGTATTCTTACAAATATAGATTTTTTAACTTTTTCAGACATTAATGATAACTAGAATAAATAATAAAAATTACTAGAAATATAAAAATTGCAATTAATGTTTTATTATTTAAAATCATAAAATCATTGATATATGATTTATAACATAAATAGAAGAAAATTTATTGAACTAATTGGTTGCGGTTGTTGCAGCTTAGCTTTACCGTCTTGTACTACCGTACCTATAACTAAAAGACGACAACTTTCTATTTATCCTGAGGCTTCTATAAACAGATCTGCCGCTAAAGCTTATGAAAATTTTAAAACAAAAAACAAATTAATTACTGACAGCAAGCAGCTAAGCTCAATTAAAGATATTGGGAAAAGAATAGAATTTGCCGTCACAAGCTTTTTTTTAAAAGAAAATGGTGATGACCCAACAAGTAATTTTCAGTGGGATTACATTTTAGTAGACAATGATAAGGTAAAAAATGCCTGGTGTATGCCCGGAGGAAAGATTGCTATCTACACAGGTATATTAAAGATCACACAAAACGATAATGCACTTGCTGCTGTTATGGGTCATGAAATAGCTCATGCTGTAGCTAAACACTCTGTGGAGAGAGCGAGCCAAGCACTTACTGTTAACATAGGATCCCAGGTAGCTGATATTTTTTTAGGAGGAGCTATTAACAGAACAAGAAATACAATTGGTCGATCAAGTGGAATGGATATTTTTCAATTAGGTATTTTTAATCCATTCGGAAGAAAACAAGAAACAGAAGCAGATTATTTGGGGTTAATTTTTTCTTCGTTAGCTGGATACGATATTAGAGAGGCCTCTAAACTTTGGGAGAGAATGAGCAAGAGTAACAAAGGTAAAGAACCACCTCAGTTTATGAGTACGCATCCATCTAGTGCAAACAGAATTATTAATTTAAACAAATGGGTTACAGAAGTAATTGTTAAATACCCGCCAATAAAAAGAATTTAAATTTGGTGAGCCCTGATGGACTCGAACCATCGACAGCTTCCTTAAAAGGGAAGTGCTCTACCAACTGAGCTAAGGGCCCTAAAGAAAAATGTTTTATATATAAAATACGAAGAATTCAAACAAAAATTTGATTAATTAAAATTTATTTATATATCTATTGTAAAACTTAATAAATGTTCCTTTTTTAATCTCTTTTCTTATCTCATTCATAAATTGCTGGTAAAAATTAATGTTATGAAGAGAAATTAGCATAGAAGCTAAAATTTCATTTGTTTTAATTAAATGATTTAAGTAGCTTTTTGAATACATATTTAAACTTCTGATTGATGTTTTAATATCTAATGGTGTTTTATCATTTTTATATTTTGCGTTTCTCAAATTAACTTTCCCTTCCCAAGTAAAAGCCAACCCTGTTCTGCCTGATCTTGTGGGCATAACACAATCGAACATATCTATGCCACTTTTAACTGCTCCAAGAATATCTGATGGTGTCCCGACACCCATTAAATATCTAGGTTTGTTTTTAGGCATATAATTAACTGTACTATTTAAAATATTAAACATTTGTTCTTGGCTCTCACCTACTGCCAAACCACCCATAGCATAACCATCAAATTCTATAGATGTAAGTTTTTCCAAGCTATCTAACCTAAGATTTTTATCAAGACCTCCTTGAATAATTCCAAATAAAGCTTTTTTTTTATTATTTCCAAACTCAGTTTTGCAACGCTTAGCCCAATTAGTTGATATATCTATAGCGCTAATTAATTTTTCTTTTTCATTAGTTAACTTTGGACATTCATCTAGGACCATTAATATATCTGAATTAATACTTTTTTGGATTTGAATACTTTTTTCAGGGCTTAAAACAAATTTTTTTCCGTCTAGATGAGAAGAAAAAACTGCTCCTATATTAATGTCAATTTTATTTAATTTTGCCAACGACATAATTTGAAATCCTCCTGAATCTGTTAAGATTGGTTTTGGCCAATTCATATATTTGTGCAGACCTCCGAATAGATCGAGAGTATTTGTTCCAGGTCTAATCATTAAGTGATAGGTGTTTCCTAGGATAATTTGTGTTTCAGTAGATAAAAGGTCTTCTGTGAAAACACCTTTAACAGTTCCTAAAGTACCAACGGGCATGAAGGCGGGAGTATCTACGACGCCTCTAGACGTATAAATTTTTCCTAACCTTGCTTCTTCATCTTGAGATATTAACTCAAATGAAAACTCTAGTTCGTTCATTAAGCTTATTTTTTTGATTTTAAAGAAATAATCATATCTGGATTATCTACGGCGCCATTATTTCCATCACCTCTTTTAATCTTATCTACAAATTCCATCCCTTTAATAACTTTTCCAAAAGCTGTGTAGTTTCTATCTAAATGCGGAGCACCCTCAAATACAATATAAAACTGACTGTTAGCACTGTTAGGATCAGAAGATCTAGCCATTGATAAAACACCTCTGTTGTGGGCAATGTCACTAAATTCAGCTTTAAGATCTGGTAAATCTGAACCACCAGTACCAGCTAAATCCAAATTAAATTCTGGTGAATTACTATTTCCAAATTTAACATCTCCAGTTTGTGCCATAAAGCCTTCTATTACTCTGTGAAACACGACACCATCGTATTTTCCTTCATTGGCTAGTGTCTCAAATCTTTTGACGTGATTTGGAGCTACTTTTGGATAAAGTTCTATCTCAACATTGCCGTCTTTTAATTTTAAAATCATTTTTTTCTCCTTTGTGTGTGCATTGTTTATAGTTATAAATAAAATTAGTAAAAATAGTAAAGTTCTTTTCATTATATTTTTTCCTTCACTGATTTAATAACAGACTTTGTTACAAATTGACTTATATTACCTTTTAATTTTGCTATTTCTTTAACAAACTTTGATGAAATAATCTGATTTTCAACATCAGACATTAAAAAGATAGTTTCAATATTCTTATTTAATTTCTTGTTCATTCCGGCCAATTGAAATTCATACTCAAAATCAGATACAGCTCTCAACCCGCGGACTATAATAGAGGCATTGAATCTTTTGCAGAGATTAATGGTTAATGTATTAAAAGGAATAACAATAATTCTTTTTTTATTTAGTTTTAAGTCAGTAAATAGTGATTTTTTTATTATTTCAATTCTTTTTTCGATGGGAAAAAAATAATTTTTATTTTTAGTATTTGTAGTTGCAACTATCAATCTATCACAAAGCTTTAAAGACTTTTGTATAACATCGGCATGGCCTAATGTAATAGGATCAAAAGTTCCGGGGTAAATTGCAGTTCTCATTTTTAATTGATATTATCCTCTATTTTAATAACTGAAACAACTTTTTCAGCTCCAGAAAGTTTTTTTATAGTTACGCCCTGAGTATTTCTTCCCGCAACTCTTATCTCTTTGACCGCACATCTCATTACACTACCTTTGTCAGTTGACAATATAATCTCATCACTTTCTTCAACCACTAATGTCGAAGCTACGCTTCCATTTCTAGGTGAGTTAATAATTCCTATAATACCTTTGCCTCCTCTGTTAGTCACTCGATACTCTAAAAAAGAAGTACGTTTACCGTAACCATTTTCAGTTATAGATAATACAAATTTATTTAAACCATTTTTTATTTTATCATCTTTGTTAATATTTTTGATTTTGATTTGAGGAGAATCTAGTACAGACAAAGAAATAACTTTATCATTATCTGATAGTTGTATGCCTCGAATTCCTTTTGAAGACCTTCCTTTAAACAATCTTAGTTTCTTAGCCATAAATCGAATACATTTACCATTTTTTGTACTCATCATTATGTCTTGATCATCTCTGCAAATTCTTACACCAACAATTTTATCGTTGGTTTCTAGCTTCATAGCTATTTTTCCATTAGCGTTAATGTTCGTAAAGTCCTCCAAACTATTTTTTCTAACATTTCCATTAGCCGTTACAAAAATAACTAATAAATTTTTCCAAAGGGCCTCGTCTTCCGGCAATGGCATAATTGAAGTAATAGATTGATGGTTTTTTAAAGGTAAAATATTAAATAGCGATTTCCCTTTAGAGCTGGGGCTACCTTCTGGAATTTTCCAGGCTTTAATTTTAAAAGCAAGACCTTCAGATGAGAAAAAAATAACTGGTGTGTGAGTGTGTGCAGTAAAAATTTGAACTACAAAATCTTCATCTCGCGTAACTATATTGCTTTTCCCGACCCCACCTCTTTTTTGTTTTTTTAAACTTTCTAAAGGACTTCTTTTTATGTAACCCTGATTGGTAATGTTGATTACAACAGATTCTTTTTGGATAGTTTCTTCAATGCTATAATTCAATACAGCGTCTGTAATTTTAGTTCTTCTAGGTACAGCGAATCTTGTCTTAACCTCTGCAAGTTCTGAGCTTATTACTTTATAGAGTTCTTTCTTAGAACTTAGAATTTTATTATAACCAATGATTAAATCAGATAATTTATTTATTTCAGATTCTATTTCACTAATACCATAGGCTGTTAATTTCTGAAGTCTTAATTCTAAAATTGAATTAACCTGTTCTTCGGATAATTCATAACTGGTAGGATTTTTTTTCTTTTCAATTAAAACAATTAATTTGATGCTTTTTTTTATTTTCCATTTTTTCAATAAAAGGTTTTTTTTAGCTGTTTCTGTATCTTTAGAGTTTTTAATAATTTTAATAACTTCGTCAATATTTTCGACAGCTGTAGCGATTCCAATTAAAATATGTGCTCTCTCTTCTGCTTTTTTTAAATCAAATTTTATTCTTTTAGTTAAAGTTTCCTCTCTAAACTTTACAAACTCAGAAATAAATTCTTTTAAATTAAAAATTTTTGGTTTATTTTCTACAATCGCAAGTGTGTTAAAACCAAAAGAGCTTTCAATATTTGTTAGTTTGTATAATTGTCTTCTTATAGTTTCGCCTTCTACTCCCCTTCTTAATTCCACAACAACTCTAATTCCCTCTCTATTAGACTCATCTCTTATGTCGCTAATACCCTCAATTTTTTTCTCTCTAGCTAGTTGAGCAATCCTTTCAACTAAAACAGATTTGTTAACTTGGTATGGAATTGATTTAATAACTAACATTGATTTATCGTTTTTAAGAATTTCTTCTTCAATCTCTCCTCTGATTTTAAATGACCCTCTTCCTTTATTGTAGCCTTGTTTAATAATATCAGTACCAATAATTACTCCACCAGTTGGAAAGTCTGGACCAGGAATATGTTTCATAAGTTGAGCTATAGTAATATCTTTGTTGCTAATGTAGGCGTTCGTTGCGTCTATCACTTCTCCTAGATTATGAGGAGGTATACTGGTTGCCATACCTACGGCAATACCACCGGCACCATTTACTAAAAGATTTGGGTATTGAGACGGTAAAACAACAGGCTCTCTTTCTGTTTCGTCGTAGTTATTTCTATATGCTACAGTATTTTTTTCTAAATCTTCAGTTAAGAACTGAGCGATTTTTCCTAACTTAGTTTCTGTGTAACGCATTGCTGCCGGAGGGTCTCCATCTATTGAGCCAAAATTCCCTTGGCCTTCAATTAACGGGAGACTCATTGAAAAATCTTGAACCAGTCTTACAAGAGCATCGTAGACAGATTGATCACCGTGAGGATGGTATTTACCTATTACATCTCCAACTATTCTTGCGGATTTTCTGAAAGGTTTCGACCAGTCGTAACCACCTTTATACATGGCAAAAATTATTCTTCTGTGAACAGGTTTAAGACCATCTCGAACGTCGGGTAATGCTCTGCTGACAATTACGCTCATTGCGTAAGAGAGGTAAGATGAGCTCATCTCATCTGATACTAAAATAGGTTTAAACGAATTATTTTTTTGATTGGTTATGTTTTCCATTAAATTTAGAAAGGAATTTCATCATCCAGGTCATTGTTTACTGACTGGATATCATCATTGGGTAAAGAGCTTTTGTTTTCGGAAACTAAATTTGAACTCTCACTCTTACTTTTTCCATCTAACATAGTAAGACTTGAGTTGTACCCTTGTAGAACCACTTCTGTAGAGTATTTATCTTGACCGGAGGATTCATCTTTCCATTTTCTTGTTGTTAAAGCCCCTTCAACATAAATATTTGCACCTTTCTTTAAATATTGCTGAACAACGCTAACGAGACCTTCATTAAAAATTACTACTCTATGCCATTCGGTTTTCTCTTTTTTTTCACCAGTAGATTTGTCTTTCCACGATTGACTAGTGGCCACACTTAGTCTTGCGACACTTTTACCGTTAACCATTTGTTTGATTTCAGGATCTGCTCCAAGTCTTCCGATTAATAGTACTTTATTTAAACTTCCAGACATAATTTTAGTTGTTAATATGTGATTTGTTATTTAATAACAATTAAATTTATATCATATAAACAACTTATTTATAAGATGATTATTGATAAGGATTAAAAAAATGTTGAAAAAAATCATTATAAAAGGTGCAAAAGAACACAATTTAAAAAACGTTTCTGTAGATATTCCAAAAGATAAACTTGTTGTAATTACAGGACTTTCTGGGTCAGGAAAATCATCTTTAGCTTTTGACACTATCTACGCAGAAGGACAGAGAAGGTATGTAGAAAGCTTATCTGCATATGCACGACAATTTTTAGATAAAATGAAAAAACCAAAAGTTGATCTTATAGAGGGATTAAGTCCCGCTATATCAATAGAACAAAAAAATACTTCTAAAAATCCAAGATCTACCGTAGCAACAGTTACAGAAATCTATGACTACATGAGAGTCTTGTACGCTAGAGTCGGCGTTCCCTACTCTCCATTTACAGGGAAGCCTATTGTTTCTCAATCGGTTAGCGAAATGGTAGATAAAATTAAAACATTACCAAAAAGTAACACTATTTTTTTACTTGCGCCGATAGTTAGAGGAAGAAAAGGAGAATATAAAAAAGAAATTTTAAATTATAAAAAAAGAGGATTTCAAAAAATAAAAGTAGATGGAAAGTATTATGAAATCAGTGATTTTCCAGAATTAAACAAGAAGGTCAAACACGATATTTCAATTATTATAGACAGAATAGTAATAAATTCTAATATTGGAAACCGTTTGGCGGATAGTGTGGAAACTGCATTAAGTATTTCTAATGGTCTTTTAATTGTTGAATATGAAGACGAGACATTACCTAAAAAATTTAGAAAAGTTGAAACAATTACTTTTTCGTCAAAGTTTTCATGCCCTGAAAGTGGCTTCACTTTAGAGGAAATAGAGCCAAGATTATTTTCATTTAACAGTCCCTACGGTGCGTGTGAAGAATGTGAGGGCATTGGACATAATTT
>Ga0209502_10001809_pt1 | contig 18799 bp, 18 predicted proteins | sample ArcticOcean_MG_C_10_FD_187442 | JGI IMG/M metagenome (GOLD analysis project Ga0209502, IMG submission 187442) | Marine microbial communities from western Arctic Ocean - ArcticOcean_MG_CB11_90 (SPAdes) (version 2) | ecosystem: Environmental > Aquatic > Marine > Oceanic | place: Arctic Ocean... | reverse complement strand
CCCCGCCATATACTTTAGTGCAAAGCTATGCAAAATTTTTTTTGAACAAAAAAATTTCTATTGGTGCTCAGAATTGTTACCATAAAGATAATTTTGGAGCTAATACTAGCGCTGTTAGTTCTTTTATGATTAAAAGTGTTGGAGCTAAGTATGTAATAGTTGGTCATTCAGACAATCGATTAGAAGGAGACACAGATGCAATGCTCAAAAGTAAAGTTGAAAACTCATTAAATAATAAACTAAAAGTAGTTTTTTGCATAGGTGAGAACAAAGAACATAAATTAAATAAAAAAACTTTTGAAATATTGGAAAAACAGATCAACAATGTTTTAGAGAAAAAATTTAACTATAAAGATATAATTATTGCCTACGAACCAATTTGGTCAATTGGCACTGGGCAAATCCCCGAAGCAGATGATTTATTAAGGACAATAATTTTTATAAAAAAAGTATTAAAAAATATTTTTAAGATAAAATCTTCACCTACTGTTTTATATGGCGGTTCCGTTGATGGTAAAAACATTAGTCAGTTTAAAAAACTAAACGACATCGATGGTTTTTTAATTGGTGGAGCCTCAAAGTCAGATAAAAATTTTATTGATATAATAAAAAATTACTATAGATAGACATTATGGAAAGCGTTTTAATCACAATAAATATCATTCTCGCTATTTTTTTAGTCATTGTAATTTTATTACAAAGATCTGAGGGTGGAGCTTTAGGCTTAGGTGTTTCACAAGATAATTTCACAACCTCGAGAACTGCAGGGGATTTACTTACTAAAATCACCTCAATACTAGCCTTTCTTTTTATTGTAACTAGCATTGTTTTGGTTTCGATTTCACGAGACCAAATAAGAGAAGTTCAATCTGTAATCGATTTAGAAAAAGAAAAGAATCAAAACAAAAATCTTCCACAAATTCCTGAAAATCAAAAATAATCTTTGTTTTTAAAATTTAAGTCACTATAATATTCTTCCATGGCCCGATATATATTTGTAACTGGCGGCGTGGTTTCATCACTAGGTAAAGGTTTAACTTCAGCATCACTAGCTTCATTGCTTCAATTAAGAGGCTACAAAGTAAAAATAAGAAAACTAGATCCTTATTTAAACGTAGATCCAGGCACTATGAATCCTTTTGAACATGGAGAGGTTTTTGTTACCGATGATGGAGCAGAAACCGATTTAGATCTAGGACACTACGAAAGGTTTACCGATAGACCTGCTACTAAAGAAGACAATATTACCACCGGTCAGATTTACAAAGATATTATTGAAAAGGAGAGAAGAGGAGAATATTTAGGAAGCACAGTTCAAATTATTCCTCACGTCACAAATCATATAAAAAAATTTATCTCTAATAAAGTTCCCAAAGAAGATTTTGTAATTTGTGAAATTGGTGGCACAGTCGGAGACATTGAAAGTTTGCCATTTTTAGAAGCTATTAGACAATTCTCTAACGAACAAGGAAAAAATAAAAGTTTATTTATTCACCTTACTTTAGTTCCGTACATACAAGCTTCTGGGGAACTAAAAACAAAGCCGACACAACATTCTGTAAAAGAGCTAAGAAGCATAGGTATTCAGCCTAATATTATAATTTGCAGGTCAGAAAAAAATATTCCCAAGGAAGAGAAGAGAAAAATTTCTTTATTTTGCAATGTCGAACCTGAGCATGTGATTCAATCGATTGATGTTAAATCTATTTATGAAGTTCCCATTAAGTACGACGAAGAAAAGTTAGATAAAAAAATTCTTAATATTTTTGGATTAAAAGAAAAAAATAAAGCTAATTTAAAAATATGGAAAAATATTATCACAAAACTTAGCTTAAAAAGAAAAAAAATTTCTATTGCCATTGTTGGTAAATATGTTGATCTTAAGGATGCGTATAAATCTTTAGATGAAGCATTGATACACGGCTCATTAAGCAACGGTGTAGAACTTGATACCAAATGGGTAGACTCAACAAAAATAAATAAAAAAAATGTAAATAATATTTTAAAAAATTATAGTGCTATTCTTATACCGGGTGGTTTTGGAGCGAGAGGAACTGAAGGTAAAATAGAGGCTATTTCTTACGCTAGAAAATACAAAGTCCCTTTCTTTGGAATTTGTTTTGGTATGCAAATGGCAATTATAGAATCAGCAAGAAATATCTTAGGCATTAAGAACGCGACATCTAGTGAATTTGGTAACAGCGGAACTCATGTAATTGGTTTAATGCATGAATGGATTAAAGGAAAAAGCAAACAAAAAGGTAGTGAAAAAAACTTAGGTGGCACTATGCGACTTGGTTCTTACAGAGCTAAATTGAAAAAAAATTCTTTAATAAGAAAAATATACAAATCTAATTTAATTAACGAAAGACACAGGCACAGGTATGAAGTTGACAAAAATTTGAAATCTAAATTAGAAAAAAAAGGGTTAATTTTTTCTGGGCTTTCACCAGACGGTTCATTACCCGAAACAATTGAGCTTGAAAATCACCCGTGGTTTATTGGTGTCCAATTCCACCCTGAATTTAAGTCTAGACCTTTTGCACCACATCCACTATTCTCATCTTTTATTAAAGCGGCAAAAAATAACTCAGAAAACAAAAATGACTAATCACAAAGTAAAGTGTGCTAATTTCGAAATAGCCAACGATAAGCCATTCACTTTAATAGCTGGCCCATGTCAACTTGAAAGCGAACAACATGCTTTAGATGTTTCGAAAGAATTAAAAAAAATAACATCAGATTTAAAAATTAATTTAATTTATAAAACTTCATTCGATAAAGCCAACAGAACAAGCCTAAGCGGAAAAAGAGGAATGGGTTTAGAGAAATCTCTTCCTATATTTGATAAGATCCGAAAAGAAGTTGGTGTTCCAGTTTTAACAGACGTACATACAGCCGAACAATGTTCAATGTTAGCAAATCATGTAGACGTCCTTCAGATACCAGCCTTTTTATGTAGACAAACCGACCTACTAATCTCTGCAGCAAAGACAGGAAAAATAATCAATGTTAAAAAAGGACAATTTTTAGCCCCTTGGGATATGGCAAATGTAATAAAAAAATTAGAAGAATCAGGAAATAAAAATATTTTATTAACAGAGCGTGGCGCAAGCTTTGGTTACAATACTCTTGTATCAGATATGCGTGCATTGCCTATTATGGCTAAGTTTGGTTACCCAATTGTTTTTGACGCAACACATTCCGTACAACAACCAGGAGGGATGGGAGAGAAAAGTGGAGGTCAAAGAGAATTTGTTCCTTATTTAGCGAGAGCAGCAATTGCAGTTGGAGTAGGAGCGGTTTTTATGGAAACGCACGAAGACCCAGATAATGCACCTTCAGATGGACCCAACATGATCCCACTAAGTGAAATAAAATCTCTTTTAAAACAATTAGTATCAATTGATACGTTAATCAAAAATTAATAAATGGTAAAAATTACTAAGGTAGTAGGCAGACAAGTCTTTGATAGCAGAGGAAATCCAACAGTAGAAGCAGAAGTGTTTTTAAATAACAAAATAAAAGCGTCAGCCATTGTACCGTCAGGAGCCTCAACAGGCGCATTTGAGGCTTACGAATTAAGAGATGATAACAAAAATTATTTTTTAGGAAAAAGTGTTTTAAATGCAGTTAAGAACATAAATACAATTATTAATAAAAATTTAAAAAATATAGAATCAAGTAAGCAAAAAAAAATTGATCAAATTTTACTAGAATTAGATGGAACAAAAAATAAAAAAAAACTTGGCGCTAACGCTTTACTTGCAGTATCTTTAGCCATTTCTAAAGCGGAAGCAATTTCAAAAAAAAAAGAACTATATCAACACTTGGGTAAAAAATTTTCATTACCTAAACCATTAATGAACATTATAAACGGAGGTGCACACGCAGATAACAATTTAAAAATACAAGAATTTATGATTAGACCAGATTCCGCAAAAAATTTTATGGACGCAGTTGAAAAATGTTTTTTGGTTATACAAAATTTAAAAAAAATTCTTCAGTCAAAAAAATTATCAACTAATGTTGGAGATGAAGGTGGGTTTGCTCCATTAATTAACTCTAATGAAGAAGCACTTGATCTTATAATGCAAGCTATTAACAAATCTAAGTTAAAACCTGGTGTAGATATAAGTATTTGTTTGGATGTAGCTGCAAATGAATTAATCAACAATGACGGTCAGTATTCATTAAATTCAGCTGAGTTTATATCTGTAGATGAATGTATCAGTTATTATAAGAATTTAGTTTCTCGATATCCCATTAAATCTATAGAAGATCCTTTTGCAGAAGATGACTGGAATGCATGGGCTAGTCTTACCAAAGAAATAGGTAAAAATGTTCAAATTGTTGGGGACGATTTATTTGTAACTAATGTTGCGAGGTTGAAGAGGGGTATCAAGGAAAAATCTGCAAATTCGATTTTAATTAAAGTAAACCAGATTGGAACTTTAACTGAAACCCTTGACGTAATTGAACTTGCTAAAAAAAATAAGTTTAGCACCATTATCTCTCATAGATCTGGCGACTCAGAAGATACTTTTATTGCCGATTTAGCTGTTGCCACTCAATCAACTCAAATTAAAACAGGATCTCTAGCTAGATCTGAAAGAGTCGCTAAATATAATAGACTACTGAGAATCGAAGAACAACTTGGAAAATCTTCTAAAATCGCTAGGATCTAAGCATGAAAATTTTTAAGATTTTAAATAATAAAAAATTTTTTTTCTTCCAAGTTTTTTTAACTCTTTACATTGGCATTAATTTAATAGGGGGCGAAAGAGGTTTAATTTCTTATTTTAAAAAAAATGCGTATGAAAAAAAACTGTCTATAAAAAATTTAGAATTAAAAGACAAATTAGAATCTGTAGAACTTAGAAACAAGTTATTATCTAAAAATATTAATCTTGATTATTTAGATATTTTATTTCGTACAAAGCTTAAATTCGGAACAAAAGATGAAATTTTAATTAAACTCAGATAATGAAAACCAGACATCCAGAAAAAGTTAATAAGCCTATTAATCCTATAAAGAAAAAACCAAAGTGGATTAGGTCCAAAATTGTAGATTCAAAAATTTTTTTTGAAACAAAAAAAATTGTTAATCAAAATAATTTAGTAACTGTATGCCAAGAAGCTAATTGTCCAAACATTACTGAATGTTGGAGTAAAAAGCATGCAACATTTATGATTATGGGAGACACATGTACAAGAGCGTGTGCTTTTTGTGATGTCAAAACAGGTAAACCAACTGATTTAGATATTTTTGAACCAGCAAAAATTTCTAATGCAGTTAAAAATCTAAATTTAAAACATGTTGTCATCACTTCTGTTGATAGAGACGATCTTAAAGATGGAGGTTCCAATCATTTTTATAAAGTAGTAAAAGCAACGAGAGAAAAAAATCCAAACACCTCGATAGAAGTCCTAACACCTGATTTTTTAAGAAAAGGAGATGCTTATAAGAAGATACTTGAAGCAGATCTTGATGTTTTCAATCACAATATTGAAACCGTACCAAGACTTTATACAACCGTAAGACCTGGAGCACGATACTTTGCTTCATTAGAGCTTTTAAAAAATGCTAAAAAATTTAATAAAAAAGTTTTTACTAAATCTGGTATCATGGTGGGTTTAGGAGAAAATATAGAAGAAATTATCCAAGTTATGGACGACTTGAGGTCTGCTGAAGTTGATTTCATAACTATTGGACAATATTTACAGCCATCAGTAAAACATCATCCTTTAAATCGATATTATCGTCCGGATGAATTCCAAGAACTTGAAACAATTGCGAAATCAAAAGGTTTCTTATTAGTGTCTTCTTCGCCTTTAACCAGATCCTCATATCACGCAGATGAAGATTTTAAAAAACTGCAAGACGCAAGAAATAAAAAATTTGAATGTCATCCGCATCAATAACGAAAATTATTTCCTGTAATAAAAAAAATTTAATCGACATGGTTTTAGATATTGAACAATACCCTAATTTTGTCCCTTGGTGTTTAGAGGGTAAAATTTATGAAAGAAAAAATTCTGAAAATTATATTGAGATAAAAGCAGATCTTAAAGTTGGCAAAAAATTTATTAACGAAACTTACTCAAGTTTAGTCTTATATTCCAAAAAAAAAAATCTAATTACTGTGACGAACATAAAAGGACCATTAAAATATCTTAAAAATGAGTGGAGGTTCAAAGAAATAAACAATAAAACAAAGCTAGACTTCAGTATAGATTTTGAACTTCAAAATAATTTCTTAAACATAATAATGAAAAACTATTTTAATTTTGGGTTAAACAAAATTACTGATGCATTTGAAGAAAGAGCTATAAAGCTTTTTAAATAAACTTTTTAATAAGACCCAAAGATTTTTTTACAGAACTTATTCTAATATTCTCTCTATTTTTATTTTTAAAAAAATACTCATTAATTTCAATCCTCTTACCTTTTTTTATACCTACGTAAACTAATCCCACAGGCTTCAATTTTGATCCACCATTGGGGCCAGCAATACCAGTAATTGCGATATTTAATTCCGATTTTGATATTTTTGATAAATTATTAACCATCGCACGACAACATTGTTTACTCACAGATCCATATATTTTAATTATTTTCAAAGGTACTTTTAGATATTTAATTTTAGATTGATTTGAATAAGCCACAATTCCAAATTTAAAAACTTCTGAAGCTCCGCTAACGCTAGTTATTTCTTGAGTAAGCATTCCACCTGTACAAGATTCCACAGTCGATAAAGTTATTTTTTTGCTTATGAGTTTGTTGATAATTTGATTGGTTTCTTTAAACATAATTTATAATAATAATAATAATAATTAATAATACTGCTGTAGAATAAACTCCAGCAACCACATCGTCAAAAACAACACCGAATCCATTTTTCATTTTTTTATCAATTTTATTAATCGGATAAGGTTTCCAAATATCAAAAATTCTAAACAAAATAAAAGAAACAAAAGTGTATAAAATAAAATGAATTAAATTATTTTTTTCAATAAAATAATAAATAGTTAAAACTGGAATAGATTGGCCTATAAACTCATCAATGACTATTTCTTTTGCATCGACTTTTGAAAATAAATTTTTAAAACTATCAATAGAGTAAACTGAAAACACAAATATTATAATTATAGATGAGAGCAATATAAAGATATTTACTTGAGAAGCGTAAAACCAAATGTAAATCAAACAAGTTATAAAAGAAGCAACCGTTCCAGGAGCATATTTTGAATTACCTATTCCCAACATTGTAAGTAATAACGTGTTTAATTTTTCAATCATATTTAATAACCGAAACAATAACTTCCGCTGCTATCGCTTTTTCCTGACCGATAACACCTAATTTTTCCGTAGTTTTTGCTTTAACGTTTATTTTTTCTAAAGGTATTTTGCATAATTTAGAAATATTTTTAACAATTTTATTTTTAAATTTCTTCAGCTTTGGAAATTGAGTTATTATATTTATATCAAGGTTGTTAATCTCATAATTTTTATTTTCAATCTGTTCAATAATTTTTTCTATGAGGTACGTTGATTTTATATTTTTAAATTTTTTATTTTTATCAGAAAATTTTTCTCCTATATCACCCATTTGACAAGCACCGAGTATTGCATCAATTATCGCATGAAGCACTGGGTCTCCATCAGAGTGACCTAATGTTCCAAGTGTTGATGGAATTTTAATTCCTCCCAGGAGAAGCTTTTTATTTTTAACTAGTCTATGTACATCAAAACCTATACCAACTTTTAAACTGAATTTATTTATACTTTTAAATAGCTCGAAATCAACCCCGTCAGTAATTTTAAAATTTCTTTTTTCACCATGTATTAGTTTGATTTTTTTACTATCATTCATTAACGACAAATCATCGTCTGAGTATTTATCTTTGTTTTTTTTGTGTAGATTAAAAATCTCTTTTGAATCAAAGCATTGCGGAGTTTGAGTTAAAAAAAAATTATTTCTTTTTACATTTAAAAATTCTTTTTTGCTATATTTTTTTTTTAAAGCATCTTGTAATTTCAACACTGGTACAACAGCACTATTTTTTTTTGATTCTATCAAAATTTTTTTTATTAAATTTTTTGAAAAATTAGGCCTTGCAGCATCATGAATTAAAACTTTTTGAATTTCCTTTTCTTTCTGCAAATATTTTAAAGCATTGAAAGTGGACTCTTGTCTATTTTTACCTCCAGTAATAACTGTTATATTTTTGAGCTTAATTTTTTTTAAAAATTTTAAATGTTGTTTATTGTAAACAACAATAATCTTTTTAAATTCTTTAAATTGCTTAATTTTATTAATCGATAATTCTATTAGAGTTTTCCCTGCTATTTTGTGGTATGCTTTAGGTAGTTTGGATTTAAACCTGTTGCTGTTTCCTGCTGCTAGCAAAATAAAAGAAAATCTCATTGAGTTAAACTATATTATGTTTATATAAATTATTGATATTTTTTTATGTTTAATAAATTAAAAAATTTTAAATTAGTTATTTCACTCTCTATAATTTGTATTGGGCTATGTATACTTACATTTTTAGCCTTTATTAATTCAAAATTATTATCTTTTGTTAACATTAATTTACAGCTTTTATTAACTTTTGATATAATTTTGCTAACAGGGTTTTTACTTATACTATTTAAAAAAAGTTCAAATTTATATTTATCAACAAAAAATAAAAAAGTTGGTGCGCAAACTAGCTTTCGTTACGTGTCTTTGTTTACGTTATTTACTTTTATTCCATCTTTTCTTATTGCCATATTCTCTTTATTCATTTTTAATTACGGGCTTCAAAATTTCTTCAACACGCAAATAACAAAAGCAGTAAACAGCTCATATGATGTTGCGAAAAACTATGTGGAACAAAATAAAAAAATAGTTGAATCAGATGTTTTTTTAATGAGTGTGGGATTAAATAGAGCAGCAACTTTGTTTTATTCTTCTCCAGAAAGATTTTCAAAGATTACGAGATCAGAGAAATTATTAAGAAGAGTAAACGATGTTTTTTTAATCGATAGTTCAACTAATATTATACTTTCTGATACAGATGATATTACAAATTTTATAAGACCGACCGATGAAGAAATTAATAAAGCGCTTGAAGGAGTGCCTGTTTTAATTACTAATAATATCGAAGATAAAACATCTGCAATGATTAAATTGAGTAGTTTGATTGATACTTATTTATATATTTCAAGAAATGTTGACCCTGAAATTATTAAGTATTTAAATGAAACTGAGGAAGCGGTTAATTTTTATTATTCAGTTGAAAATAAAGAACTAGGTATAAAAATAACTTTTGCAATAATTTATATTTTAGTTGTAAGTTTACTTTTATTTATCTCTGCAATAATAGCTATTGCTTTTGCTGACAGACTAACAAAGCCTATAATTAATTTAATTACAGCCTCAAATAATATTAGTAAAGGCATTTTGGACAGTAGAGTTCCTGAATCTGAAACTGACGAAGAATTTACAATGTTAAATAAAAATTTTAATAACATGATAATAAGATTAAAAAAACAGCAAGATAAACTTTTAATAACAGAACGTTATTCTGCATGGGAGAGTGTAGCCAGAAAACTTGCTCATGAGATAAAAAACCCTTTAACGCCCATACAGTTATCAATTGATAGATTGCAAGAAAAGTTTCATAAACAAATTGTTGAAGGACAAGATGAATTTAAAAACTATCTATCCACAATCAACAGACAAATTAAAGATATAGAAAATTTAGTTAACGAGTTTTCAAGCTTTGCTAGAATGCCGAGTCCAATTTTTAAGAAGATTAAAGTCGATCCTGTTGTTCAAAGGGCCGTAGATTTTTACAAAATGTTTTCTACAAATGAAATTTATTTAACTTCTAAGAATGGGAAATTTATTAATGGTGATGAAGAACAGCTTTACAGAGTCTTTATAAATCTTATAAAAAATTCCGAGGACTCAATTATTGAAAAAAAAGTAAAAAACAAGCTTTTTAAAGGTAAAATCAATATAGAAATTAATGATAATAATGATTATATAAAGATATTATTAGTTGATAACGGCACAGGAATTAAAGATATCTCTAAAATAATGACACCATATTTTACAACTAAGATAGACGGAACTGGTCTGGGTCTTCCTATAGTCAGCAAAATTATTAATGAGCATAAAGGTGAAATGACAATTTCTAACAACAATCCAGGTACTAAGGTTATAATATTGTTTCCAAAATTATAAAAATGAAAAAAGAGATTCTAGTAATAGATGACAACCCAGATATACGTTTCTTAATTTGTAATATTTTGCAAGATAATGGGTACGACGTAAGATCTGCAGCTAATTACGATCAGGCTATTAAAGAGATAAATTATAAAATACCAAATCTAGCTATTGTGGACATTAAATTAGACAAAGGAGACAAAGATGGCATAGACTTATTGAAATTATTAATGACTAAAGACAAGTCCATCCCTGTAATTATGATTTCAGGTCATGCAAACGTTCAAGTAGCCGTTGAAGCAATTAGAATAGGAGCTTACGAATTTGTAGAAAAACCTTTTTCTTCTGAAAAATTATTAAATTATGTCAAACGTGCATTAGAAGTCGAAGACATAAGAAAAGATAAAGATAATGCAGAAAATAAACTATTCCATTCATTTGATCTAATTGGGAAAAGTTTTGAAATTTTAAAGATTAAAAAAACTATAGAAAAATTAGCAACAGCTGAAAGTAGAGTTTTAATTACAGGTCAAACAGGAACAGGGAAAGAACTTGTCGCAAGAAAAATACATAAAAATTCTTTAAGATCTCAAAATCCTTTTGTTGTTTTCAATGCAGCATTACTACGAGAGACAAAATACGAAAAACAACTTTTTGGTGAAGAATATGAAAACGGAAATATAGATTATGGTGTTTTAGATAAAGCTTCTCGCGGGACCTTGCTTTTGGATGAAGTTTCAGAAATTCCTTATGAAATACAATCAAATATTTTAAGAACATTGATTGATCAAAAATTTAAAAGAATTAATGGCACAAAAGATATTAATGTAAATATTCGTATTATCTCTTCTACTTCAAAAAATTTAAAAACATTAATAGAGGAAAAAAAATTTAGAGAAGATTTTTATCATAGATTAAATGTTGTACCTATTCACTTACCCCCTTTGCAATCCCGGACAGAAGATATTCCTTTATTAATTAAATATTTCAAAAATAAAATTGCCGAAATTAACGGCGTAAAAGAAGCAGAAATAGACGATAATAATGATTTATTATATAGTTATAATTGGCCAGGCAATATTAGGGAATTAAGAAATCTAGTCGAGAGAGTAACAATATTATCTATACACGAAGATAAAAAGGATACAAATAAATTGCTAACAGATATTTTAAAAGAAAATCCAGAATCTTTAGATAATAATGACGCATTGAATAATACTATGGCATATCCACTTAAAGAAGCTCGAGAGCAATTTGAAATTAACTATCTTAAGATTCAATTAAAAAAAAATAATGGTAATATATCTAAAACTGCTGATTTTATAGGCATGGAAAGATCAGCTCTTCATAGAAAATTAAAATTTTTAGGTATAAAAGGCCTTAATTAATCATGAATATAATAATATGCGGAGCCGGCAAGGTTGGCTTTTCAATAAGCAAACAATTAACTTCGCAAGGGCACTCTGTGACTGTTATCGATCAATCATCAGATGATATTAAAAAAATAAACGAAACACAGGATGTAAAAGGAATAGTAGGAAGAGCAACATTCCCCTCAGTCCTTGAAAATGCCGGAGCAGCTAACACAGATATGATTATTGCCGTAACAAAGAATGATGAAATGAATATGATTATCTGCCAATTAGCGCATAGTTTATTTAATATTAATAAAAAAATTGCGAGAATTAGATCTCAAGAGTTTTTAGAGGGAAGATGGAGTAAACTTTATAATAAATTTAATTTACCAATAGATGTAATTATTTCACCAGAAGTAGAAGTAGCCAAATCTCTTTTCAGAAAACTTGAAGCTCCAGGAGCATTAGACAACGTGCCTTTCGCAGATGGTAAACTTAAAGTTTTAGAAATTGCAGTTAAAAAAGATTGCCCTATTATTAATATGCCGATAAAAAATTTAACTGAAAAATTTCCTGATTTTAAAGCTAATATCGTAGGAGCAGTTAGAAAAGATAATTTTATTTTTTTGAAAAAAAAAGATCAGCTACTAGAAGGAGACAAAGCTTATGTAGTAGCTAGTGCGGAACAGATCACACAAATTTTGAAAGCATTTGGTCATGAAGAAAAAACAGCTAAAAAAATACTTATTGTGGGAGGTGGAAACATAGGTTTAAACCTAGCTAAATTTCTAGAGACTAGTTTTGAGGGTGCACGTGTAAAAATTATAGAAAAAAACAAAGAAAGAGCAGAGCTAATTGCTACCGAACTTACATCTTCAATTGTGATATGTGGCGATGCACTCGATGAGGAAATACTAAAAGAAGCAAATATTGAAGAGTCAGACACTATTTTAGCTCTTACAAATGATGACGAGGATAATATTATGGTTTGTGTATTGGCAGAAAAATATAGCCCTGCTAAAAGAACGATAGCCATAATAAACAAACCAAATTATAGTTTGTTACAAAAGTCATTAAATATTGACGATCTTGTTGATCCACGAATGACTACGGTATCTAGAATAATGGAGCATGTACACAAAGGAACGATAGAGACTGTTTACTCATTGTTGGACGGTGAATATGAATTTATCGAAGCTGAAATCTTAGAAAAATCTGAACTACTCAACAAATCCCTAAAAGATTCCAATCTATCAGAACATATTAGAATAGGAGCTGTTCTAAGGTCTGAAAAAGTAATTATACCAAGGTCAGATTTTGTATTTGAAAAAGATGATCTTGTAGTCTTCCTTGCAAAAAGAGAGCTTTTAAATGAAGTTGAGAATATATTTAGAATCAGTTCTATTTAACAATGAATTTTAAAGGTTTATTTTATTACCTAGGTTTATCCTGTTGGCCAGTATGTATTCTATCTTTTATAAATATTCTGTATTGTTCTTATTTTGATCACTATTTAAATTTAGATTCATACTTACTAACATTATTTATTTCACTATTTTGCGCCCTTTTTTTTTATTTTATTAGTAAGAACGCAGAAAAAAATATTAAATTTTACGAACAGATTTTTTTAATTTTTATTATCTATCTTTTTATCTCACTATTAATTTCTGTTCCTTATTATTTTAGTTATTACCAAATATCTTTTGTTGATTCTTTTTTTGAAGCCGCATCAGGCTTAACTACAACTGGATTTACAGTTTTTACAAACGTTAAATTTTTAGACCCAACATTACTTATCTGGAGGTCGTCATCACATTGGATAGGCGGTTTGTTTTTTTTAATTTTTTTAATTCTTATTTTTTCAAATTTTAAAAATGACTATAAATTAACAAATCTTGTTTATAACCCGGATAAAGCTAACAATATTTTCAAAGATACAAAAAAAATTATTTTAAAAGTTTTTTTTCTTTATTTTTTTTCAACAGTAGTAATTTTTGTTTTATTTAACTTTTCTGGAATCAGACTTTTCAATAGTTTAAATTTATCAATGACAATTAGCTCAACAGGTGCTTTTTTACCCACAAACGAGCTATCTGATATTATTAAGTTTACATCACAAAAAATTATTTTAACTCTTGCATTAATGTTTTCAGCTTTAAATATTTATTTTTTTTATAGTTTCTTTTCTAATTTTAGTAATATTAAAAAACATCATGAAGACATTATAATTTTAGGAGGTATATTTTTATTCAGTTTTATCCTTTTTTTTTCAATAGAAAAAAATACTTTTTTAGATATTTTCCTGGGTGTTATAAGCAGCATTGGTAATTCAGGTATATCTTTTTTTGAACCACCCAAAAATTTTTATTTATTTTTTGTATTTTTAACTATTATTGGAGGCTCTATAATTTCAAATTCAGCTGGTATCAAATTTATCCGCATATATATTCTTTTTAAATCCACAATTATTGAACTTTTTAAACTTGCCACACCAAATATTATAACTGATCGTAGAATTTTAAAAACAGAAAATAAAATAAACAATGAGAATTTAAATTCTTCTTTTTTGATATTTATTTGTTTCTTTGTAAGTATTTTTATTTTATCTAGCGTTTTAGCTGCAGATGGAATTAATTTTGAGAATTCTCTTAAACTTTCCATCCTAACTATTACCAATACTGTAAATTCAAGCCTGTATGGTTTGGAAGAAGTTAATTTTTTAAATTTATTAATATCCTCTAAACTATTTATAATTTTATTTATGGTTCTAGGAAAAATTGAGTTAATATCTCTTTTTTTAATTATTAAAAAAGTTATTTTCGATAAGAACTAAACTCTATGAACGACAATTCAATTATTACTCTTGCAGACTCTAATTATTATGAAATGTTGTTAGAATTAATTAATTCAATTCAAAAGCACCCAGAAAGTAAGAGTATTTCAATCTGTGTATTGGACGCTGGCTTAACCCCACAACAAGCCGCTATAGTAAAAAGTAAAGTTTATAAAATTAAAAAAGCTAATTGGGACATAGAGGTTCCAAAACACAAAACTTTTGGTAAAGAGTGGTTGAAGAGTCAAGTTTCTAGAGCTTTCTTACCTAGCTACTTTCCTGAATTTAAAAAATATCTTTGGATAGATTGTGATGCATGGGTTCAAGACTGGAATTCTATTGAGCTTTATTTTAAAGCATGTGAAAATGGGAAACTTGGGATCACGCAAACTATTGGACCAGGTTATCGTGTAATGTCAAAAGTAAGCTGGATATTCGGAAGATTAGCGTTAATAAAATCACAAAATTATAAACACGCCAGAAGCTCAGGCATAGAAGAAGAAGACGCCAGAAAGATTGCTTTTGCTCCTCATTTAAATATTGGTGTTTTTTCACTCGAAAAAAACTCTATATGTTGGCAGGTTTGGCAAAAAAATTTAAAGAAAACTCTATCCAAAGGTAAGATATTTGGCTCAGAAGGGTTAGCAATCAATCTTTCTGTTTATGTTAATAACGTTCCTACTGAATTTCTACCGTTAAATTGCAACTGGATTGCCAGCAATCTTTTACCCAAATATGACGCAGACAGAAAAAAATTTGTTGAGCCAAATTTACCTAACTACCAAATTGGCATCATGCACTTAGCTGCAGGTATTTGGGTTAACAATACAGACATGAGGGTAGATAAAAATTTAACAATAGACATCGAAACATTAAAAGCTGATACAGTAAAAAAATCTCTTAGATATAAAAGCTAATAAAAATTAGAAAGAATTTTTGAAAAAAGGAAGACCTCCATCAGAAGTTTCATCACAAGCAATATTAGATTTTGCAAAGTCTATTAGCTTCAATGCTAAAAATTATATTCCAAGTAATGGAGCCTCTTTTGCTTTATTTAGAATAGAAATTTTAGCAGGACTAACAGTGGCTTTAGCTTTAGTACCAGAGGCTATTGCGTTTGCTTTTGTTGCTGGTGTTACGCCTTTATCAGGGCTCTACGCAGCTTTTATAGTCGGTTTAATTACAGCTCTATTCGGCGGTCGTCCCGGAATGATTTCGGGAGCAACAGGCGCGCTCGCAGTTGTTATGGTTGCCTTAGTTGCAGATAATGGTGTGCAATATTTATTTGCAACCGTAATTCTAATGGGAATCTTACAATTAGCTGCAGGTGTGTTTAAACTTGGAAAATTTATTAGAATGGTACCTCAGCCAGTAATGCTTGGTTTTGTAAACGGTTTAGCAATAGTAATTGGAATTTCTCAACTTAGTCAATTTAAAACAATTGATTCTCTCGGTCAGTCTGCATGGATCACAGGGAACACACTAATGTACTCAATTATATTTATCGTTTTAACCATGTATATTATATGGCTCCTGCCAAAAATTACTAAAATTTTACCGTCTACTTTAGTAGCTATTTTATTTACAACTATTTTAGTTCTAGGCCTTAAGATTGACATACCAAGTGTGGGGGATCTTGCTAGCATTAAAGGAGGTCTGCCAAAATTTTCTGTACCCTCAGTTCCTTTAAACATAGAAACGTTAAAAATTATCTTTCCCTATGCATTTATATTAGCGGCTATCGGATTGATCGAGAGCTTATTGACATTAAATTTAGTGGGTGAAATTACAAACAAAAGAGGTGGTGCAAGCCAAGAATGTTTAGCTCAAGGTTTTGCAAATACAGTAACAGGTTTTTTTGGAGGAATGGGTGGGTGTGCAATGATTGGGCAGTCAATAATTAATGTTAGGTCTGGAGGACGAACACGTATTGCAGGAATAGCTGCAGCATTATTTTTATTATTATTTATTTTGTATGCATCTTCTTTAATTGAATTAATTCCTATTGCTGCATTGGTTGGTGTAATGTTTATGGTTGTGATCGGAACTTTTGCTTGGAATTCACTAAAGATACTTTTTTTGGTACCAAAAAGTGATGCGCTAGTTACAGTACTAGTTACTGTTGTAACTGTCGTAGAAGACTTGGCTATTGCGGTTATATTTGGAGTAATAGTATCTGCATTAGTTTTTGCCTGGAAATCAGCTTCAAGAATTAGAGCTATTGAAAGATCGTCTAAAACAGAAAAAGGTGCAAAAGTTTATGAAATAGAAGGCCCTCTTTTTTTTAGCTCAACAAATAGTTTTTTAGAAATTTTTAAACCATCAGAAGATCCCGAGTTAGTCATTATTGATTTTGCTAAATCAAAGGTAATTGACCAGTCAGCTTTAAAAGCTATTGAAGATATTGCTGACAAATATAATAGTTTTGGTAAAAAAGTAAAACTCAGACATTTAACACGCGATTGTCATAAACTGCTTAGCAGAGCGGGGCAGCTTGTAGTTGACAGTGATGACGATCCTGATTATGGAGTTGCTGTTGATTACGATGTTAAATTAGGAATTTTTGGAAGATAAAATTTTCACCACCACTAATTAGGTTTATAGTATAGAATAATTATATGATAAAAAATTTGCGAGATTGGATGATTGATTGTGCAAACATTATGTTTGATGACTCTAAGTCAGATATTAGATCGTTGCCTAAATCTGTAAGATTGCAAATACTAATAGTTCTATCATTTGTTTGGACTACTGTTTTTAGTTTATATGTTTTTAGTGTAACTACTTTTATATGGGGATGGGCTGGTCTAGTCATGGCCCATGTTGGCCTAATAATCGCTGTATACATTACTTTTAAATTTTTTCATAAAGCTGATAAAGAAAAAAAAAGTGTTTTTGAAACAGGAAATTTTAATCCTGCAAAAATATTTGTAGTATTTTTTCTAATTTTCTTTATTTTTATTTTTACTAAAGGCATACAAGTCCTTACAAAAACTCAATCATACTCTATCAAATACGATGGACCAGAAAAAACAACTCTTCAAAGAATAAAAGACTTCGTTAAATAACCACTTAATGTCTAAAAAAATTTTTGTAGTTTTTGGCCACCACAATACTAAAACATCTTTTAATTCATCAATTAGAGATACCTTTATAGACGAAGCAAAAAAGTGTGGCCATGAAATCGATCTAATAAACTTACATGAAGAGAAACAATTAAATTATTTCGACGGTAGCCCTCCAGATGAACAGGTTCTTGATTACAGAAAAAGATTAGAGAGATCTGATATAATGTTTTTAATTTCACCTTGCTACAATCTTAGAGCAACTGCTATAATGGAAAACTGGATCGATCTTGTACTTGCTCCCAAATGGTTTTTTGCCTTTAAAAGAGTTATTGGTAATTGGGGTTACCCAGTTGCAGGTGCAATGAAAAATAAATTAGCTATTATGTCAATGTCATATGGAGGAAATATTTTTTCCATTCAAACTTGGTTCCAAAACATGCCGTTTAGAAGAATTAAGGCCGGCGTACTTAAACTTGGCGGAATGAAGATTGAATATGTAAGGTTTTATGAAATCCTTCCCAACATGTCAGATAAAAAATTCGCGCAAGAAATGAATAAAGTAAAAAAATTAGCTAGAAAGTTTTAACGGATAATGATAGGCAATTCTTTTCCCACAGTCTTTTAATTCATGCTCATAACTATTATATTGTAATTATATTAATAGTACACAGAGAGATAAAATCGTAAGGTAATATAATGAAAAAAATAATATTTCTTATATTGATAACTTTTTTAATTTCCCAGAAATCGAACGCAGAATTTCTTTTTGATTATCATAGATGGTTGATTGATAACAAACAGACTCAATTTTTAAACAAAGAAAAAAAACTAAAAAAATGGTTATATGATGATAAAGACAAACTTGGAGAAAATTTTAAATGGGGTTCCAATCCAAGTTTGGAAAGATTGCATTACCAAGTTTTTCACTTTAACAAACAGCACGATAACTGGGATAAACATATAATCAACGGTTCAAGCAAGCCATATAAATTCAAAATAAATTTAAAAAAAAATAGAAAAAAATTAATAAAAAGTATTGATAAAGAGATGCAAAAAACTGGGTTATTGAGTTATTTACTATTTGAAAATGACGAAATTGTAATTGATAAAAAATCTCCTGATAATAGATTGGGCTTGTTATTTAATGATCGTACAAAGTGGACCACAGCTTCTGTAGGCAAAAGTTTTACATCTTATGTTGTTGGTCAAGCTATCTGTGATGGTTACATTGAAAATGTTGATGTAAAATTGAATGACTGGCCTTTAATTAAAAATACTTTGTATGAAGATGCAAAATTAATAGATCTTCTAAATATGGCT
>Ga0209502_10001807_pt1 | contig 18816 bp, 21 predicted proteins | sample ArcticOcean_MG_C_10_FD_187442 | JGI IMG/M metagenome (GOLD analysis project Ga0209502, IMG submission 187442) | Marine microbial communities from western Arctic Ocean - ArcticOcean_MG_CB11_90 (SPAdes) (version 2) | ecosystem: Environmental > Aquatic > Marine > Oceanic | place: Arctic Ocean... | reverse complement strand
CAAGGATTTTAAGTCCTTTGTGTCTACCAATTTCACCACGAGGGCACTGTGTTATTTTTATTGTTATTGTTAATATATTAATACATTAGAGTTTTAAAGTGGCAAAAATAATTAATTTATCTCTCTGTCCTCAAGTAGTCCTCAAGTCTTCCCATATTTTATAGGACAATAAGTTAATTTTTTTGGTTCAGGGCACCGGGTAACAGAACGCCCCTTTTAAAAATGTTTATTTTCTTTTTTTCTTCTTCTTTTTTTTGGAGATAAATGCTCCAACGGATTCACTTGATTTTGCATTAGTTAGGCTTGCATAGAAGATAAGAACAAAAAAGCCAATTACCGTCCAGCCTAAAAATAGATTTAGAAAAAAAACAGATATTGAATTTTTTATGCCTCTAATTGCAGCAATTATAAAAGGGATAAAATATAAGGCAATTATTATGATAAATGCTAATGCTTCCATAAAAATTTATACAATTTTTTTAAATTTAATTCAAGGCACCTGGCAACAGAACGTCCCTTTCTTAACCTTGAAGAAAGTTAGGATTAATAATGTTTTAAAAATCTAGAAGTCTTTTGTTAATTTTTTCAATTTTTTTGTCATTACTGTTTTCTTTTTTTGGAATATCTGAAATGCTCTCGTAAGGATCATTAGTGTTGTAGACACAATTTTTACATATTGTTCCGTCTAATTTATTTTCTAGATGTTTTGTCCTTAATTTTTGAATCTTCTCATTGTTAAATTGATCATAAATACTTTTATCTTGATCAATTTTAGAAAAAATTAGATTATTTTCATAGTCGGCACAACAAGCGGTTAAATTTCCTTCGGCTGTTACATGGAGTCTGTTCCACAGCATTTCACATGGCTGGTAACCAGCGTCATTAATTGTGCCCCCAGGTCTTTGATCTGGTAAATTTTTTGTTTCATCAATTTTATTAGAAATTTTTTCTGCCCTATCTTTTAAATAACCCATTTGATTATGTGCTTTAATAAACTTAACATCTTCAAAATATTTGCTATATTTTTCCTTAAATATATCAACTTCTTTATAAGTAATATTTGTATAAACGAAACCGGCTAAAAGTTGTATTTTTAGATTTTTTTTCTTTATGTAGTTATAAACATCTTCAACATTTTTAATAACTTTATCAAAATCATCGTAACCATGTATTTTCTTGTAAGACTCTCTCGTGGCAGCATTTATAGAAAACTTTACACTATCCAATCCACTGTCAAAACATTTAATAAATTTTTCTATATCAGCCAAAGCACCGTTAGTGGTAATAAATACTCTTTTTAAACCATGGTTTTTAGCTACAGCAATGTAGTCGTGGAGATTCTTTGTCATAAAAGGTTCGCCTGTTGAATAAAGACCAACTTCTTCTAGGCCCTCTTTTGAAGCTCTTCTGATAAATGACTCGTACTTTTCTATGTCAAAATTCTCAGTTTTCCTTTTCATTATTGGATTTGTACAAAAAATACATTCATGATTGCAAGCGTTAGTCAGTTCAACCAAAGCTATTTTAGGAAAAGTTGCTACGGAAGTTTTTTTTAGAACACTTAAGCTATTTCTTCTAACGTTGAAGTATCCATCTGTCATAATAATTTTGTATTTATACTTACAATCTATTTATATACTTTATTCAAATATACTATAAATATTATTAAAATCTAGCAAGTTTCTAATAAGTAAATGGATTGTTTGTATTTGTTTTATTTGTAACATCTTTAATATTTTTATTTTTATAATGTAACTCTTTTATTTTTTCATAAGAGGATTGGTGAACATACAAAAGATCAATTACATAATTAGAGGTACTTATCACGTTTCCAGAGTTGTTTATGCTAATTAATCTATAATCATATTTACGTAAATACTTTTCAATATCATAAAAACTTAAAGTTTTAGAGTAACCGAAACCTAATATTAGCTCTACTTCAATAATATTTATTTTTTGTTCTTTTAACAAGTCTTCGCATCCATTAAGCACTTTATCCTCAAAACCCTGAGTGTCAATTTTTAAAATATCAATTGTCTTTATACTTTTTTCTAAACAAAATTTGTCTAAACTTTTTGTTTTAACTTCGATAATATTTTCAAAATTTAGTTCATTTGATTTACGAGATAAAATTCTACTTTTTATAAGCTTTGATTTATTATCTGCAGGTATAAAAGAATTGATTAAAGAGAACTCATAGGAATGAAACTTTAAAATTTCTTCTTTATTTGAAATACCATAATTATAAACTGAAACATCTTCATCATCTTTATATCTTTCTTTAATGTTATTAAACTGTATTGGGGTAGGTTCAAAAGAGGTTATTTTACAAACATTAAAAATTTTTTTAAATCTTCTAATTGACTGGCCATCGTTAGCACCTATGTCAAAAATAGTGGGCGTTCTTTCACTTTTATTTTCTGTAATTATTTCATTAAAAATAAATTTAATTATACTATCGAAATCATTGTGCTTAACTGTTTTTTTTGCACCTAAAATTTTATACCCAAAAAAATTTACGATTAAATGAATTTTTCTTTTAATAAAAATATTTAAGTTTATCATAAATTAATTTTTCATTAGTATTCATACCTAAGAGTCTTCAGTACACTTTCGCCATTAAGAGTTTCAATACTAATTTTTAGATTTTTATTAACTCTCATGTCTTTTCCATCAACCCAAATGCCTGCTGCTAAATGCATAATGCCAATTTTATAATTTGGTAAGTTTGGCTCAACAAATATCTTTTTTGTATTATCAAATTTAGGCAAAAGATTGCTTGCTATCCAATTACAACCTAATGGCAAAAATTCAGTGGGTAAGTTATCTACATAAACCGACAGGTTTATAGCAAGACCCTCGGAGCCAAAAATTTTTCCCCCTAATAATGTTTTTTTTAAATTTTTTTGCCAAACTTTCCAGCCAGGTGAATTTTTTTCTAAAGAAAAAACACCAATATTTAAATGAGGAGCAAGAGCAATCTTTCTCGCATCATCCTCTTTTATTCCTGAACTTTTTGCGTGTTTATAGTTTTGAGATTTTATTACCGCCAATTTTCCAAAGACCCATTTTACATTTGACATAATTCGATAACCAGGGCCCATTGTTTGAGTGATTGCTAGCTTACCGTTATTACAACCATCAAAATACAACTTGATGCAATCCCAAGAATTTACCCAGGCATCACAATCTACCCAAAGATATTTTTCAAATTCTGGGAAATAGTTTGGTAAAAACGCTCTTGAAACCTGACTCTTTAACCATTCTTTTCCTATTGTTTTAAAAAAAGGTACTTCTATATCCCAATTTGCTTTTTTAATTTTATAAACTTTTTTTTTTAGAATTTGAATTTGTTCGGTTGTTAGGCCAGCATCAAGAATACATATTTCTACGCCAGAACTCTCAGGAAATTTTTTTATAGATGAGATTAACTCAATGAGTAAATCAAAATAATTTGAATCAGCTAAAGTTATAATTGCATTTTTATTCATTTAAAAATTTTAATCTTTTTAATTTTAACCATTTTTTTAATATCATTGTAACATTTAACAAGAGCTAATCTATTATCTGAACGTAAAACCACAGAAACACCAACTTTTCCAAGTCTGAAAAAAGGATAGCTTCCAATAGATACATCTTTTTTTTCAAATTTTTTTTGTATTTGTTCTAGCTCAAGAGCTATGTTGCTTTCAACTGTATAGAGACTAATATTTTTTTCATCAACTACATTTCCTCTAATTAAATATTTTTTAGAATTACTTATCATTGATTGTAATATTGATGGTACCCCCGGTAAACACAAAACATTTTTAATCTTAAAACCAGGTGCTGCGCTTGAAGGATTGTAAATTAAGGAGCTTCCAAATGGCATTTTAGCCATTTTTTTTCTTCCTGCGTTAAAATTATTTTTTCCATAATATTTTTCTAAAATTGAAAATGCTTCTTTATTAAAGCCATATTTAATCTTAAAAGCTTTTGAAATTGATAAAGCTGTTATATCGTCATGTGTTGGTCCTATACCACCAGTTGTAAAAACATATTTAAATTTCTTACTTAAGTCTTTTACGTTAAAGATGATTGTTTTTTCTATATCTGGAATAATTCTAACTTCATCGACTGATATTCCGCAGTTAATATTTAGCCAATTAGAAATAAATGAAACATTTAAATCTTGTGTTCTACCTGATAGAACTTCGTTGCCTATAATGAGAATAGCAGCTTTAATTTTTTTTTTAGCTTTTTTCATTTGTAAAATATATGAATTTTGACAATAAATTAATACCAGGACTATTAGTAAAAAGATATAAACGATTCTTCATAGATGTTAAAGTAAAGAATAAAACTGTAACTGCTCATTGTCCAAACTCAGGTTCTATGATGGGTCTTTTAAATGAAGATAACAAAGTTTGGATAACAGAAGCGATAAATAAAAAAAGAAAATTAAAATACACTTTACAATTAATAGAAGAAAATGGTTCTAAAGTTGGTGTGAACACACATTTAACAAATAAAATAGTTAACGAAGCGTTAGAGAAAAATTTAATAAAAAATTTTAGTAAGAAAATTAAAATTAAAAGTGAGCAAGTATTTGGCGAAAATACTAGGTTTGATTTTTTTTTAGAAGATAAAGATATTAAATCTTTTTTAGAGGTCAAAAACGTTACTTTAAAGCGGAAAAATGGAATTGCAGAATTTCCTGATTCCGTCACGTCTAGAGGTACAAAACATTTGAATGAATTAATAAATGCTACTAAAAAAGGTCTTGGGGCCTATTTATTGTTTGTAATTCAAAGAAATGACTGTGATAAATTTAAAATTGCAAAAGATATTGATCCTGAATACGCAAAAACTTTAATAAAAGCTGTAAAAAATAATGTAAAAATTCTTTGCTATGATTGTAAATTTTCATCAAAAGGAATAGTACTAAACAACAAAATTAAATTTCAAATTAATGAGTAAAGATATTCAAGAAGCATTTAGCAGAACTAGAGTAGCAGGTGAGATAGCGGCTGGAGCTTTAGATGAAGTTGCAAAGACTATAAAACCAGGAATTACTACAAACCAAATAGATGATCTTTGCTACGAATATATAAATGATCATGGAGGATACTCTGCACCATTATTTTATAGAGGATTTCCTAAATCTTGTTGTACATCTGCAAATCATGTAATCTGCCATGGCATACCAAGTGATAAGACTTTAAATAATGGCGATATAATAAACGTTGATGTAACAGCTTACAAAGAGGGTTGGCATGGTGACACAAGTAGAATGTTTCATGTGGGAGATGTTTCAGTTAAAGCAAAAAAAATAACAGAAGTCACATATAATTCTATGATGAGAGCTATAAAAATTTTAAATAAAGAAGCAACTTTAGGTGATATTGGTTCTGTAATACAAACTTATGTAGAAAAAGAAGGATTTTCAGTTGTTAGAGATTTTTGTGGTCACGGTATTGGAAAAGTTTTTCATAAAGAACCTAACATTTTACATTATGGTAAAAAAGGAATGGGACCCAAGCTCAAACCTGGTATGATATTTACGATAGAACCAATGATCAATGAAGGAAGCTATCAAACAAAAATGTTAAACGATGGTTGGACAGCTGTATCTAAAGATAAAAAATTATCTGCACAGTTTGAGCATACTATAGGTATAACTGATACAGGATATGAAGTATTTACATTATCTAAAATTGGATTGGATCAACCTCCCTACTCTACATGATTGAAAGATATTCCAGAAAAGAACTAAAAAATATCTGGGCAGAAGAAAATAAATATAAAATTTGGCTAGATATCGAACTTGCAGCAGCCGAAGCAATGGAAAAATTTAAAATTATTCCAAAAGGTGTGGTAAAAAAAGTAAGATCTAAAGCAAGAATAGACGTTGCTAGAATATTAAAAATAGAAGAAACGGTAAAACACGACGTTATCGCATTTTTAACTTCAATAACAGAAAAAGTAGGAAAAGAAGCAAGATTTTTACATAAAGGGATGACTTCATCTGATGTGCTTGACACATGTTTTAGCCTTCAACTAAAACAATCTGGTGAAATATTATTAAAGGACATTAATATTTTATTAGCTTCGATTAAGAAGCAAGCAGTTAAACATAAAAAAACACTGTGTATCGGAAGAAGTCATGGAATACATGCCGAGCCAACAACTTTCGGTTTAAAAATGTTAACTTTTTATCAAGAATTTATAAGAAATAAAAAAAGATTAGAGGATTCTATAAGTGAAATCTCAACATGCGCTATATCTGGAGCAGTCGGAACCTTTGCTAATATAGATCCTAGAATTGAAAGTTATGTTGCTAAAAAATTAAAATTAAGAATTGAACCAATATCTACTCAAATTATTCCACGTGACAGACATGCTCAATTTTTTTCTACCCTTGGAATTATAGCTAGCTCAATAGAAAGATTTTCGACTGAAATACGACACTTACAAAGAACTGAAGTTTTAGAGGTTGAAGAATTCTTTGGAAAAAAACAAAAAGGATCATCGGCTATGCCCCATAAAAAGAATCCAATCTTAAGTGAAAATTTAACAGGTCTAGCAAGAATGGTGCGGTCGAGCGTAATTCCTGCATTAGAGAATGTGGCACTTTGGCATGAAAGAGATATTTCACACTCAGCTGTAGAAAGAAATATAGGTCCAGATGCTACGATTACTCTAGATTTTGCTTTGGACCGATTAAATGGTGTTATAAAAAATTTAAATATTTATCCAAAAAATATGCTCAAAAATTTAAACATAACAAATGGCCTATTCTTTTCACAAAGAGTTTTATTGGAACTGACTACAGTAGGTTTTACAAGAGAACAAGCTTATAGCTTAGTGCAAAAACATGCCATGCATTCATGGGACAACAAAACTTCATTTTATGAAAATTTAATAAATGACCCTATTATTAATATGAAACTTCCTGTTAGTAAAATAAAAAAACTTTTTGATTTTAGTTACCATACGAAAAGAATTGATATAATTTTTAAAAGAAATTTTAAATAAAAAACTATTATGAATAAAGGTAAAAAATTATACGAAGGAAAAGCCAAAATTATTTATAGCACAAATGAAAAAAATTTAGTGATACAGCATTTTAAAGATGACGCGACTGCTTTCAATGCTTTAAAGAAAGCAAACATCGAAGGTAAGGGAGTTTTAAACAATAGAATATCAGAATATCTTTTCAATTCATTGGCTCAGTGTGGAATAAAAACACATCTTATAAAAAGATTAAATATGAGGGAACAATTAATTAAGAAAGCAGTGATTTTACCAATTGAATTTATTGTTAGAAATATAGCAACTGGTTCGTTAAGTAAAAGATTAGGCATATCTGAAGGAACCGTATTAGAAGAACCTCTATTAGAATACTATTTAAAAAATGACGAATTAGGTGATCCAATTATTACCAAAGAACATATTTATGCGTTTGAATGGGCAACAGAAAAAGAAATAAAAATAATTGATAAAACGACAATTAGAATTAACGATATACTACAAGGAATTTTTAGAGGTGTGGGAATAAAACTAGTTGATTTCAAAATTGAATATGGAAGAATTTGGAATGAAAATAAAGAATCTAACGAAATAATATTAGCTGATGAAATTAGTCCTGATACTTGCAGATTGTGGGACATTAAAACTGAAAAAAAATTAGACAAAGATAGATTTAGAAAAGATTTAGGTAACCTAATCGAAGCCTACCAAGATGTTGCTAGAAGATTGGGTATTATGCCAGAAGAAACAAATATTAGCGAAGTCAATTTTGGCAAAACAGCATCGGTGAAATTTAAAAAGAAATAAATTGAAATTTTCAGTTAGAGTTACTTTAAAAAAAGATGTACTTGATCCACAAGGAAAAGTAGTTCAGCAAACACTTCAAAATATGGGTATGGATACACTTAAAACATTACGACAAGGAAAATATTTTGAAATTGATATTAATGAAAATGATGAGTCTAAAGCAAAAAATAAAATTGACGATATGTGTAAAAAACTTTTAGTTAATTTAATTATTGAAGATTTTGATATTTCTAAAATTTAATAAATGAATTCATCAGTAATAGTTTTTCCAGGTTCTAACTGTGATCGTGATGTTGCTGTTGCACTAACAAAACTTCAGTTTCGAAATAAAATGGTATGGCATAAAGAGACTAGCTTGCCAAAATCTGATTTAATTGTTATTCCTGGTGGTTTTTCTTACGGAGACTATCTCAGATCAGGAGCAATAGCCGGAAAATCTAATATTTTGAATGAAGTGATAAAAGCTGCAAAAGACGGATGTTTAGTATTGGGAATTTGTAATGGTTTTCAAATCTTAACAGAGACAGGTCTTTTAAAAGGAGTATTGCTTAGAAACAAGAATTTAAAGTTTCTCGGCAAAGATGTTAATATAAAAGTAGTTAATACAGAAAATAGATTTTGTAATAAGTACGATAAAAATCAAATTTTAAAATTAAATATTGCACACAATGAAGGAAATTATTTTACAAACAAAGAACACCTAAAAGAATTAGAGGATAAAAATTTAATACCTTTTAAATATTGTGATGAGAATGGAAAAATTGATGAAACAAACAATCCAAACGGGTCGTTAAATAATATTGCAGGTATTTTTAATGATAAAAAAAATATTTTAGGTTTAATGCCCCACCCTGAAAGAATGGTTGATCATGGTATATCTAATAAAGACGGAGTGAATTTATTCACTAGCTTACTAAATTAATTATAATGAAAATTACAAATACTATTGTTGAAAAACATGGTTTAAAAATTGAGGAGTATTCTAAAATTAAAGAGTTACTCGGAAGAGAACCAAATTTTTTAGAACTTGGAGTTTTTTCAGCAATGTGGAATGAGCATTGCTCATATAAATCTTCAAGAATTCACCTAAAAAATCTTCCCACTACAGGACGACAGGTAATTCAAGGACCTGGTGAAAATGCAGGTGTAATTGACATAGGTGATGATGATGCAATTATTTTTAAAATGGAAAGCCATAACCACCCCTCATACATTGAGCCATATCAAGGAGCTGCTACAGGTGTGGGTGGAATATTGAGAGATGTTTTTACTATGGGTGCTAGGCCAATAGCTCTTTTAAACTCTATACATTTTGGATCACCTGATCATTCTAAAACTAAAGCATTACTTAATGGAGTAGTTTCAGGAATAGGTGGATATGGAAACTGTATTGGTATTCCGACAGTTGCTGGTGAAACAAAATTTAACAGTACTTACAATGAAAATATTTTAGTCAACGCAATGGCTGTCGGACATGCTAAAAAAGACAAAATTTTTTATTCTAAAGCTAAAGGACTAAATAAATCTGTAGTATACGTGGGTTCTAAAACAGGTAGAGATGGTATTCACGGGGCATCGATGGCATCTGCTGAGTTTGATGAAAATTCGGATGATAAAAAACCGACAGTACAGGTGGGAGATCCTTTTACTGAGAAACTTTTAATGGAAGCTTGTTTGGAGTTAATGCAAGGTAGTTCAATTATTTCCATACAAGATATGGGTGCTGCCGGTCTAACTTCTTCAAGTGTAGAGATGGCCTCAAAAGGTGATTTAGGAATAGAACTTGATTTAGATAAAGTTCCTTGTCGAGAAGAAAACATGACTCCTTACGAAATGATGTTGTCAGAAAGCCAAGAAAGAATGCTTATAATACTTGAAGATGGAAAAGAAAAAGAAGCTAAAAAAATATTTGAAAAATGGGATTTAGATTTTGTTGTTATAGGCAGTACAACTGACACAAATAATTTAACATTAAAATTTAAAGGTCAAATTATTGGTGAAATACCGATAGATGCACTTGCAAGTAAAGCTCCTGTTTATGATAGAAAATGGACAAAAACAAAATTACCGAAAAAGATGACTCAAATAAAAGAGCTTAAAAAAACTAATCTAGAAGATGCTTTATTAAAAATAATTTCTTCGCCCAATCAATCAAATAAAAGCTGGATAACTAATCAATTTGATCAAATGGTCATGACCGATACCATGCAGAAGTCAGGCTCTGATGCGGCAATAATAAGAATTCATAAAAAAGAAAAAGCTATTGCTGTTACTGTGGATTCATCGTCAAATTACTGTAAGGCTCACCCTATTACAGGTGGAAAACAAATTGTCTGCGAGAATTGGAGAAATCTAATTTCAGTTGGTGCAAAACCTATTGCTATTACTAATTGCTTAAACTTTGGAAACCCAGAAAATCCTCAGGTAATGGGTGAGTTTGTGGAATGTCTACTTGGAATAAAAGAAGCTTGTGAATTTTTAGACTACCCTGTTGTCTCAGGAAATGTCTCTTTGTATAACGGCACGAATAAAAAAAGTATTCATCCAACGCCAGTAATTGGAGGTGTTGGTTTAATTGTAAATTTTGAAAATAAAATTAATCAATATTTAAAAAAAGATGGAAACACTATTATTCAAATAGGTAAAAATTTTGGACACCTATCTCAAAGTATTTTTTTAGAAGTAATTCATTCAATAATAGATGGACCTCCACCAGAAATAAACTTATCTAATGAGAAAAATAATGGTTTAGCAGTACTAAAACTAATAAATGATAAGTTAGTCTCGTCTGTGCATGATATCTCTTCCGGTGGATTGCTAGTAACTCTAGCTGAAATGACCTTTAAATCTGATTTTGGAGTAAAGATTAATAAACCAAAAAATTTGTCTAATTTAATGGAGTATTATTTTAGCGAAGATCAAGGGAGGTATTTGCTTGAAATACAACCAAATAATTTAAATATAGTTAGCAAATTCCTTAATGAAAACAATATATTCTACACAACTATTGGAACGGTACAGAGTGACTATTTTGAAGTAACTGGAGAATTAAAAATTAAAATTAATGATTTGTGTAAAATTAACAACACATGGTATAATAATTATTAATGGCACTTCCAATAGAAGAAATTAAAAAACTAATAATTGAATCAATACCAGATGCTGATATAGAAATTAAAGATTTAGCGGGTGACAGCAATCATTATTCGGCAAAAATAAGTTCAAAATTATTCAATGGAATAACAAAAATTGAACAACACAAGTTAGTTTACAAATCTTTAAAAGGGAAAATGGGAAATGAATTACACGCTCTATCAATCACAACTGAAGGAAAATAGAATGAACACAAAATCAGAAATTGAGAATATAATTAACAAGAATGACGTTTGTCTTTTTATGAAAGGTGTGCCAGAAGCCCCCCAGTGTGGTTTTTCAATGGCCGTTTCAAATATTCTAAAACATTTAAATGTAAAATATGAATCTATTGATGTACTGGCAAATGAAGAGATAAGAGATGGGATTAAAACTTTTAGTGACTGGCCAACAATACCTCAACTTTACGTCAAGGGAGAGTTTATAGGCGGTTGTGACATAGTAAAAGAAATGTTTGAAAAAGGTCAGCTCAAAGAACTTTTAGAAAATAAAAAAATAATTTAACCTTATCTAGAGTAGTATTCGATAACTAAGTTTGGCTCCATAATAACTGGATATGGAACTTCAGCAAACTTAGGAATTCTTATAAGCTTAACAGTTTTGTTTTTGTCATCTAATTCAATATACTCTGGAACGTCTCTTTCGGTGCTAGACAGGGCTCCATCAATTATTGTTAGTGTTTTAGATTTTTCTCTAATCTCTATTATATCTGTTTCTTTTACAAGGTAACTTGAAATATTAACTTTCTTTTTATTTACTCTAATATGGCCGTGGTTAATAAGTTGTCTAGCGGCAAAAACGGTTGGAGTAAATTTACCTCTATAAATTACGGTGTCCAATCTACTTTCCAATAAACCAATTAAATTTTCTGTTGTGTCACCTTTTTTAGTAAGAGCCTTTCTGTAAATATTTCTGAATTGTCTTTCGTTAATATTTCCATAGTAAGATTTTAATTTTTGTTTAGCAAAAAGTTGGATTCCATAGTCTGTTGGCTTCCCTCTTTTATTTTGTCCGTGCTGACCAGGTGGATAAGCTCTAGTATTAAAAGGACTTTTGGGTCTTCCCCATAGATTGACCTTTAGTCTACGGTCTACTTTATGTTTAGCATTAATTCTTTTTGTCATTTTATAATTGAGTGTTTTATAGACTTTGTAGTAGTTTTGTCAATTAGACTGTAGCTATTGTTTCCTGTTTAAAGAGCTAAAAATACTAAATAAGATCCTTAATTCTTTGTCGCTTAGTTCTAATCGGCCAAAAATATTATTAATGTTTAAAATCATCGATTTTTTCTTTTCTGGTGGTTTAAAGAACCTTTTATTATCTAGCATTTTTTCAAGAAATTTAATCAAATTTTTTATAGAACTTTTAGAGGTAAGTTTAGTTAATATTTTTTCTTTTTTAAATTTGGTAAAGTTTAAAGATTTATAAATTTCATAACAAATAACAATTACTGCGTGTGACAAATTTAAGGATGTAAGTTTTTTTGAAGTAGGAATCTGGATAATAAAATTTGATAAAGATAAATCATGGTTAGAAAGGCCTGATGCTTCTGGTCCAAACATAATTCCTATATTATATTTTTTATACTTAGATAGAAGTTTTACAAAATTAATTATTGAAATATGTTTTTTATTTACATCTCTTGTTCTTGCGGTTGAAGCAAAGACTAAATCAAATTTTTTAACTGCATCAGAAACATTTTTATATATCTTAGCTTTTTGAATTATGTTGTAAGCTCCTACTGAAGTCATTTTAGCTTTAGTATTAGGCCAAGGATCTCTTGGTGCTACAATATCAAGACTTGTGAAACCAAAATTTTTTAATGCCCTAGCACAAGCGCCAATATTTTCACCGAGCTGCGGATTTACCAATATAAAACCAAATTTATTCTGCATTTAATTTTATATTTGCAGGAGCTTTTTCTTTAAAAAGTTTATAATCGAGACTGTCGATTAAAGCCTTAAACGATGCCTCAATAATATTAGGTGATACACCGATAGTAAACCAGCTTACCCCAGATTTATCAGTACTTTCAATTAATACTCTTGTTATGGCTTCTGTACCTGTGTTTAATATCCTAACTTTGTAATCTAATAATTTTAAATCTGAAAAAAAATTATAGTATTTTTCGACTTTAGAAAAATTTTCTCTTATTGCGTTGTCTAAAGCATTAACAGGACCATTTCCTTCTCCTTTACACTTGATTTTATTACCATCAATTAAAAAAACCACTTCCGCATTTGTATTAAGTTTATCTGATTTCTCAACAGTTACGCTGTAGCTTTCAACATTTAAATAATCCGGAACATTTCCAAGAAGTCTGTTAGCTAATAGCTCAAATGAAGCATCAGCACCATCATATGAATAACCTGAAAATTCTCTATCTTTAACTTCCTCTAAAATTTTTAAAATTTTAGGGTCCTTAGAATCAATTTTAATCCCATATTTTTTTAGCCTAGATAAAATATTTGATTTACCAGCTTGGTCAGAAACAATTATATTTCTGTTATTCCCAACAACCTTAGGGTCAATGTGTTCGTATGTTCTTGGGTCCTTTTGAACAGCTGAAACATGTAATCCACCTTTGTGGGAAAATGCAGACGCACCTACATAAGCTAAACTTTTATTGGATTTTCTATTTAGTATTTCATCAAGCATTCTAGAACAATCTGTAAGTGAGGATAACTTTTCTTCTTTAATATTAAGATCAAACTTTTCACTAAAGTCCTTTTTCAAAAATAAAGTTGGAATTATAGACATTAAATTTGCATTACCACATCTTTCACCTAAACCATTAATTGTTCCTTGAATTTGCCTTACGCCAGCCAAAACTGCTGTTAAAGAATTGCTTACTGCATTTTCGGTATCATTATGTGCGTGAATACCTAAATTTTTTCCAGGTATTAAATTAGACACTTTAGATATAATTTCTCCCACTTCATGAGGTAGTGTTCCCCCGTTTGTATCACAAAGGACTAGCCATCTTGCACCTTCGTCATAGGCTTGTTTTAAACAATCAAGCGCATACGAAGGATTGTTTTTGTAGCCATCAAAGAAATGTTCAGCATCAAAAATAAATTCTTTCTTATTTTTAATAAAATATTTTGCTGTTTCCTTAATGTTTGTTAGGTTTTCTTCTTTGGTAATTCCTAAAGCAACATCAACATGGAAATCCCACGCCTTTCCAACAATACAAACTGCTTTTGTATTAGCGTTTAGTATTAGTGATAAAGTAGGATCATTTTCTGCACTTCTGCCTAATCTTTTAGTCATACCAAAAGCGGTAAATATACTTTTATCTAATTTTTGTGAAGCATTGAAATATTCTGTATCAGTTGGGTTAGCTCCAGGCCAACCTCCTTCAATATAATCGACTCCTATGTCATTAAGATTTTTTGCAATTTTAATTTTATCGCTAACTGTAAAATCAACTCCTTCGGTTTGAGCTCCATCTCTTAGAGTCGTATCAAAAATATATATTTTTTCTTTACTCATTTGTATTCCCACTCTGTCTTGTTGTCTTTGTCTTTAATAACTATTCCATTTTTAGAAAGATCATCTCTAATTTTATCAGCTAATTTAAAATCTCCAATTTTTCTTGCTTTAATTCTTTCTTCTATTTTCTGTAGAATATATTTTTTGTCAATATTAGATGCATCCTGTTTTTGTTTAATTAACACATCTTTCTTCTGATTAAAAATTCCAATTAATCTACAAGCGTCATTGAACTCAACTCTTTTGGTCTTATCTCCTTTTAATGCAGAATTATATAGTTCGTGTAATTTTGCAAAATATTTTGGTGTATTTAAATCGTCAAGAAGGCATGAAAAAATTTCATTATTATCTATTTTACTTTCTGTTTCGTCATAAAGTGCATACCATTTTTCTAAGGTTGCTTTACTTTGCTCTAATAAATTTTCAGTCCAATCTAATGGTTGTTTATAGTGAGCGCTTAAAAGTGCTATTCTAATTACTTGTCCGTTATACTTACTTAATACTTCTGAAATTGTTTCTATATTCCCAAGAGATTTAGACATTTTTTCTTTGTTCATTGTTAAAAACCCGTTGTGCACCCAGTAATTAGCTAACGTATCTGTAGAGTTATTTGCACAAGATTGAGCGATCTCATTTTCATGATGAGGAAACAGTAAATCTAATCCTCCACCATGAATATCGAAAGTTTTACCAAGATATTTTTCTGACATTACTGAACACTCTAAGTGCCACCCAGGTCGACCTCGACCCCATGGTGAGTCCCATCCTGGTTCTTCAGCTAAAGCTGGCTTCCATAAAATAAAATCTAGAGGATTTTTTTTTAATTTTGATATTTCAACTCTTGACCCTGCAACTAAATCATCCAATTTTTTATTTGATAGTTTTCCATAATTTTTAAATTTAGATATTAGAAAGTAAACGTGTCCATTATTTACGTAAGCTATATTTTTTTTAATTAAAGATTCAATCATTTCAATCATTTCCTTAATATGGTCAGTTGCCCTGGGTTCTGACGTAGGTTCTATACAATTTAAATCTTTCACGTTTCCGTGGAAAATTTTTGTCACATCAAATGTAATTTTATCAATTGAGACACCTTTCGTTTTTGAAGTTTCGATAATTTTATCGTCTACATCAGTTATGTTTCTAACGTATGTTATGTTTTTTTGGCCGTATAACTTAATTAAAACTCTATACAGCAAATCAAAAACTATTAGTGATCTACCGTTTCCTACGTGCGGGTCGGCATAAATAGTAGGTCCACAAACATACATGGTAATATTATTGGAATTTATTGGTTTGAATAAATCTTTTGATCTAGTTAAAGAGTTTGAAATTTTTAAGTTATTCATCAAATTTACACACTGGTATTGGGTTCATTTTATGCAGATTTTTTTTTCTAATTTCTAAATATTTTTTATAGTTTAAGTCGTTGTTATCTGTCATAGCTTTTTCTAAATCTTGATATGACATTCCTAATTGTTCTGTATCAGTTCGTTCATCGTCCCATAAACCATCGGTTGGTTCTGCCTCAATAATTTTATTATCAATTCCAAGATACTTTCCTAATTCCCAAATTTGTGTCTTGGTACAATCAGCAATAGGAGATATGTCGACTCCACCGTCTCCATATTTTGTAAAAAAACCAACACCAAAGTCTTCTACCTTATTTCCTGTGCCAACGACAATTCCATTGTTAGCTGCGGCTGCTTGGTAAAGTGTTGCCATTCTTAATCTAGCTTTCGAATTTGCAAAACCATGTTCATTATTAAATTGGTTCATACTTTTTTCAAATTCATTAAAAATACTTTCAAGATTGATGGTGTTTAATTTTACGTTACTAAATTTTTTGACTAACCAATTTCCATGAACAATACTTAGATTGTGTTGGTCTTTTTTCTGCCTGATTGGCATGCTCAAGACAATAGTTCTTCTTCCAGTTAAAGCACAAAGTGTACTCACAACAGATGAATCGACTCCACCTGAAACGCCAATAACTAAAGAATTAAGCTCAAAAGAAACAGAATTACAGTAATCATCAATCCATTTTTGAATAATATCTGCTCTTTTTTTAACTTCCATAACTATAATAATCCTTTCATTCTTTTTCAGAATTCTGTCTTAATAATTATATAATAATTATTAAGATGCTGCTTTAATAATATTTTTTGAGTATTGGGAATTTTTCTTTATTTCGTCAGAGATAAGAAAAGCTAGTTCTAATGCCTGACTCGCATTTAGTCTTGGGTCACAATGAGTGTGATATCTACTTGATAAATCCTGATCAGAAATTTTTTGAGCTCCACCCGTACATTCAGTAACTTCTTGGCCAGTCATTTCAATGTGTAGGCCGCCAGCATAAGTGCCTTCTGCTTGATGAGCACTAAAGACGTTTTTAATTTCTTTAACTACATTATTAAAAGGTCTTGTCTTGAATCCAGACGTAGCTTTAATTGTATTACCATGCATAGGATCACATGACCAAATAACATTTAATCCTTCTTTTTTAATCGGTCTGATTAATTGAGGCAAAAATTTTTCAACATGATCGGCACCAAATCTAGATATAAGAGTTATTCTACCAGCTTCATTACTTGGGTTTAAAATATTTATCAGTTTAATTAATTCTTCTGACTTTAATGATGGGCCACATTTAATACCAATAGGATTTTTTATTCCTCTACAAAATTCAACATGTGCTCCTTCGGGTTGTCTTGTTCGATCACCAATCCAGACAAAGTGTGCTGATGTATCATGATATTCTCCAGTAGTTGAGTCAACACGTGTCATCGCTGACTCGTAAGGTAAGTGTAAAGCTTCGTGAGAAGTATAAAAATTTACAACTCTTAATCGACGATTACTTTCTGGATTAATTCCACAAGCTTCCATAAAGTCTAAAGAATTACTTATTTTATCTTGAATTTCTTTATATCTTTTTTCTTGTTCAGTTTTTTTAATAAATCCTAAATTCCATAAATGAACTTGTCTTAAATCAGCAAAACCACCTTGAGAAAAAGCTCTTAGTAAATTTAAAGTCGAGGCTGATTGTGAATATGCTCTAAATAATCTTTTAGGATCTGGAATTCTAGATTTTTCATTAAAATCCATTCCATTAATATTATCCCCTAAATAACTTGGTAGTTGTACACCATCTTTTATTTCAATTGGTGAGCTTCTAGGTTTTGAAAATTGCCCTGCTATTCTTCCGACTTTAACTACCGGTAAAGATGCAGATGAAGTTAAAACTAAAGCCATTTGTAAAATAACTTTAAATGTATCTCTTATGTTGTCTGCATGATATTCATCAAAACTTTCTGCGCAGTCCCCTCCTTGTAAAAGAAAAGCTTTTCCTTCTACAACTTTAGCTAATTCTTTTTTTAGAGATCTTGACTCGCCAGCAAAAACTAATGGCGGCAGCTTCCTAACACTTTCAATTGTAGAATTAAGTTCTTTCTCATCCTGATAAATCGGAAGATGTTTAGCTGGATAGTCTTTCCAAGTATTTGGTGTCCATTTTTTCATATTCAATTAAGAGTATATAAAGATAAAGTGTGAATTGTTCAATACCAACTTTTCTAATTCGGATTATTTTTTAAAAAAACTATGTATTCTTCAACTTTTTTAAAATCATTATCATCAATATCTTTATAACTGAGACCAAATTTATCTTTAATACACAGGGCAATATGAGCGTAAGGATTTCTGCCTCTTGGATGCTTTGAGCTGTCAGGAAGTTTGTTTTGTAAAAAATCACCTGCTTCCTGAATCATTTTCCAAAGTTTACTTGCATTATCTTTATTCATATCTTGTCAAATACAGATTTATCTCCAAATGATTTAATTTATCTTATGGTAACCAAGAGTTATAAAGTGGATTATTTTTTTCTATTGGAAGACTGATATTTTTTCCTTGTCTTGATGAGTCGTAAACAGCGGTTACAAACTCGAGTGATTTACGGGCATCTAATAACGTTACTTCATCACTATTTTTACCATCAAGTTTATTTGATATTTCATTAAACATGCCAGCATACCATGACTTTGGTTTGCTCACTTTTGACAGCACTTCATCGACTTGATTTTGTTTTACAGGCTCTCTTGCTAAAAATTTCCATTCATCATCTGCTGGATTATAGGCCTTATCTGGTGATGCTGCAGACTCAACTGTTAATCCATTAAAACATAATCTTAATCTACTTGTGTCATTTGCAGCGCCAAGAGTAATAGAACTTGTAACCAATGAACCATTTTCCATTTCAATTGTAAGAGCTGCACAATCCTCAACCTCAACATCATTCACTCTTGTTGTTAATTTTGCAAATACACTCGAAACCGAACCAAAAATCATACT
>Ga0209502_10001806_pt1 | contig 18825 bp, 20 predicted proteins | sample ArcticOcean_MG_C_10_FD_187442 | JGI IMG/M metagenome (GOLD analysis project Ga0209502, IMG submission 187442) | Marine microbial communities from western Arctic Ocean - ArcticOcean_MG_CB11_90 (SPAdes) (version 2) | ecosystem: Environmental > Aquatic > Marine > Oceanic | place: Arctic Ocean... | reverse complement strand
TCATTAATGAATTTAGAAACGACTATCCAACAAATGTAAGCGACAGTTGCAGCTATACCATAACCAATAATACTTTTTACAAGCATTTTCTCTAAAACTATCGTTGAAGCAAATGCAGATAAAACCAAAAATGTAGTTGAAACAGGTATACCTATTCTAGTTAGTATTAATAAAATTCCTGGCGCAACTGCGTGATACCATTGAATTTCTTGATAAGGTATTCTTGTTAATCTTCCGTATGAAATATCTCCGTCATAACTATACCAACCCCAAGTTATAGCAAAAATCATTACTACCGAGGCAGCACTTGCAAGCGTGTACCATTTGAACCATTTTTGCTTTGAAGCAATAAATGTTCCAAGAGTCTGAATAGAGTCGTTAGCGATTACACTGTAACCCGCTAACCCAAACCCTATAATTGTGTAAACTAATGTAAGCTCCATGTTCTTTTCCTATTTTTATATTGTTTTTCTAATGTTTGAATCATCTTACTTAGATACAATTTTATAATTATAGAAATGTTAAATCTAGAAAAGAATATATTTATTTTTAATTTAGGGAAGGTGGATTTGTCCTAGTTATATTAATGAAAAGTTTTGTCTACTAATTAAATATTATATTAACAAATAATTTTTTTTCACAGTTGTATTTCACACAATAGTTTCACACATTTATTTCACAGAATTATTTTTTTGAAATAATTTTCTTAATTACAAATAAAGCTAATAAAGCACCTATCATTTCTGCAACTATATAACTTGGGGTATTTAAATAATTAATACCTGTGAATGTATCTGTAAAAGTTCTAGCTAACGCTACCGCTGGGTTGGCAAAAGAAGTTGATGAAGTAAACCAATAGCCAGCAGCAATATAAGCTGCAACAGATGCAGCTACAGAAGTTGAGCCTTTTTTTAATGTACCAAATATAATAAAAATTAAACCAAAGGTAGCAACAAGCTCTGCTACAAAAATATTAATTCCAGGTCTTACTTTTCTAGATAATTCTACCAAAGGCAAATCAAACATAAAGTTCGCAAGCATTACTCCTAATAAACAACCTAAAATTTGTGCACTTATATAAGTTAAAATTAAATCTTTTTTAATTTTTTTTGTGAAATACATCGTCATTGTAACAACAGGGTTAAAGTGAGCGCCAGAAATACTTGCAATCGAATTAATTAAAACAAATAAACCCGCACCAGTAGCTAGAGTATTAGCTAATAACATGACTGCAAAGTCTCTAGTTAAGTTTTGAGCCATTATTCCAGAACCAACAATGATCATAACTAAAAAAGCACTACCTATTAATTCGCCTATAAATATTCTTTTTTTCATTAAAATAATAATTGATAAAAACCGATTAAAAATAAAGGTATTTGCAATCCAAAATTTGTGAGTAACGCTTTATCTTTTGACAGAAATCCAGCAATTGTCCAACCTATCACACCAGCTCCATGAAAGAATATGTTGATTGGATAGTGATTTAAATTAGTTAAAAGAATTCCAGTTAATACTAAAAACGTACTTACCCACTTCAGGTATTTTCTTGCAAAATTCATAGGTTTAAATTTTAAAATTACTAATTAGGCTGATTTAATTTTTTTCTCAATAAATGGAGGTAACTCATTGTCTTTATTAAGATTTTCTTCTTTTTGTCCTTTAGGCTGAAAGGCATACAAAACATGCAATTTACAGTATGGAAAAGTATCTACGGGTTTTCTCCCACAGAAATAAAAATTTTCCTCATCAGGATGTCCAGATGGCCATTTACACGTTTGGTCTGTTAAATTTTCTAAAGAAGTAGGGTTTTCAGCCTCAAAATTCTTATCAAGTAAAATTGAATTAAACTTACTTTTTCTACTAACCGAACCTCTAAGTTTAGGCTGTGATTTTGTTAGATTTCTTTTCTCAGAACTTGATTTACTTTTAGAGGGCGCACGCTCTTCTAAGTCTAAACGATGTGCTTTGCCAATAACCGCATTTCGCGTTGTGTCACCAAGTAAATCTGCTATTTGACTAGCTGTATGGCCCTTGGTCCATAATTCTCTTAGTTTCTGCACTTTTTCGTTTGTCCAACTCATTTATTTAATATTATCTATATATAGTATATTTATTTAATTTATCTCATTATCTAGTATGTAAAAACAGTAAATGCCACTAAATTCGAAAATAATATTAGTTTTGCACAAGTTTTTTAGGTTTAAAAAGATATAACACTGCCCATGGTTGAAATTAGTTCAAAATATAAAATTGGTACAAGAAGGTTCGGTTCTGTTAACTGGATTGGTACGTGGACACTTTACAAGAAAGAGGTGTTAAGATTTTTAAATGTTTGGATCCAAACAATTTTCTCTCCTCTTGTTTCTGCTTTACTTTTTTTATTAGTTTTATCATTAGCTATAGGCACGGACAAAGGTAATGTTCTAGGCGTTCCTTTTATTAATTTTTTAGCACCAGGTTTGGTTGCCATGCAGGTAATTCAGCAATCTTTTTCTCATTCTGCGTCATCTTTTATGATTGGAAAAATACAAGGTAATATCGTTGATATTTTATATGCCCCTTTATCTGCGGGTGAGGTTACATTTGCTATAACACTTGCTGCTGTCACGAGAAGCGTGATGATTGCCTTTATATCAATTTGTATCTTTCATTTAATTATAGATTTTGAAATTAAAAACTATTTTATTTTAATTCTATACACTTTCTTATCTTCTTTTATTCTTGGTGCTCTTGGAATTGTAGCGGGGCTTTGGGCTGAAAAATTTGACCATATGGCGACAGTAACTAATTTTATTATTGTTCCTTTGTCTTTTCTATCTGGTACTTTTTATACTATTGATAAACTGCCGGTTTATATTCAAATAATCAGCAAGGCTAATCCATTTTTTTATATGATAGATGGATTCAGATATAGCTTTATAGGACAATCAGATGGCTCACTAACTATAGGTTTAATCTATTTAATAACATTGAGTTTTATTATGTTTATGATTGCTTATATATTGTATAAAAAAGGCTATAAAATTAAATCTTAATCATGAGCGCGCTATTAAACACCTACGCTAGAAAAAAAGTTTCTTTTAAAAGAGGAAAAGGTTGTTATCTTTATTCTACAAATGGAAAAAAATATTTAGATTTCGTACAAGGAATAGCAGTTAACTCGCTTGGACATTGTCATGATCATCTAGTCAAGGCTGTTAACAAACAATCAAAAAAATTATGGAATGTTTCTAATGCTTTTACAATCCTGGAACAAGAAAGATTAGCAAAAAGACTTATACAAAACTCGTTTGCAGACTATGTAGCCTTTCAAAATTCAGGCGCAGAAGCAACCGAACTTGCGATTAAAGTAGCTAGAAGATATTTTTATTCAAAAGGCCAACCTAAAAAAAATAGAATTTTATGTTTAAATAATAGTTTTCATGGCAGAACTCTAGCGACAATTTTTGCAAGTAATAACAAGAAAGCCACAGAAGGATTTGGACCTAAAGTAGATGGCTTTGATCATTTTAATTTTGCAGATCACAAAAGTCTAGAAAGATCTATAACAAAAAAAACTGCAGCAATAATGGTTGAAACAATTATGGGAGAAGGTGGGATCAAAGTTATTCCTGATTATTGCTTAAAAGGTTTAAGAAAATTATGTAATAAAAAAAATATTTTACTTATTTTGGACGAGGTTCAGTGTGGAATTGGAAGAACAGGTAAATTTTTTGCCTTTGAATACGCGGGTATTACTCCAGATATAGCTCCTATTGCCAAAGGAATAGGCGGAGGCTTTCCTATTGGAGCCTGTCTTGTGACAAAGAAAGTAGCTTTATGTATGGGACCTGGGTCTCATGGATCAACATTTGGAGGCAATCCATTAGCCATGAGTGTTGGTAACGCAGTTTTAGATCAAATTCTCAAAAAAGGTTTTTTAAAAAGTGTACAGTTTATTTCAAAATATTTTTACGACGAACTAAACAAATTACAGTCTGAATTTCCAGATATAATTAAAGAAGTCAGAGGTTTAGGCTTGTTAATTGGAATTAAAATAACTCCTGACCAAAATTTATTTGTTAAAAAGCTTCTAGACAACAAACTGTTGACCATAAGAGCAGCAGAAAATGTTGTGAGATTATTACCACCATTGAATGTTAAAAAAGAGAATATAGATGAAGCAATAGTAATTTTAAGAAAAGTATGTAAAAATTTTAAATGAAAAACTTTTTAAATTTATCCGACTTATCTTCTCATGAATTAAGACAAATAATAGAAGAAGCAAAAACAAGAAAATCAAAAAGAAAAGATTTAAATAAATCAGCATCTGATTTTGATCAACCTTTTGCTGGAAAGTCTATGATTATGATTTTTGAAAAACCCTCCACAAGAACAAGAATTTCTTTTGATATTGCGGCCAAGCAATTGGGCGGGTCTTCAATTATTTTGAATCCAAATGTAATTCATTACGGCAAAGGTGATGAGTCCATAAAAGATACTGCTAGAGTTCTATCAGAGTATGCTGATATTATAATGATGAGAACTTCTTTACATAAAAATTTAGCAGAGTTTGCTAAGTACTCTGACATTCCAGTGATTAATGGTTTATCCGAACAAAGTCATCCATGTCAAATAATGTCAGACATTTTGACCTTCGAAGAGATTAAAGGTGACATAAAAGATAAAACTATTACTTGGTTAGGCGACGGAGACAACAATATGTCAAACTCATTTATTGAAGCTTCGGCAAAATTTGGTTTTAAACTTAATATTGGTTGTCCAGATAAATATAAACCAAGTAAAAACATAATAGCTTGGGCTAAAAAAAATAAGGCTAATATTACAATTACTAAAAATCCTAATGAAGCAGTTAAAAATGCAGATTGTGTCATGACCGATAAATGGGTTTCTATGAACGACAAAGTGGACAAAAAGAAAAAGAAGCAAATATTAAAAGGGTATCAAGTTAATAAAAAAATAATGAAATTGGCAAAATCTGATGCAATTTTTATGCATTGTCTTCCCGTTGGAAGAGGAGAGGAAGCTACAGACGAAATTGTTGATGGAAAACAATCTGAAGTTTGGACACAAGCTCTCAATAGAGTTCATGCACAAAAAAGTATTATAAATTGGTGTCTAAATTAAACTAGGGTCTTGATAGAGGACTATCACTTTGAGAATTCAAATATAAAATTACAGAAGCTCTATCTTTATCCTTTCTTAACCCGGCGTAAGCCATCTTAGTTCCCTTGATGTAAGATTTAGGCTTTAGTAAGAAACCATTTAACTCTTCAAAGCTCCAATTTTTTCCATGAGCTTTTAAAGCTTTTGAATAAGCATAACCTTCAATGGAAGCAGTAGGTCGCCCAACCACTCCATAGAGAGCAGGTCCAATTAAATTTTTTCCTCCCTTAGCAACAATGTGACAAGCGCTACATTTTTTAAAAACTTTTTCACCATGTGTCAGATCCCCTAAGGCAAGAATCTCTTTAATGTCGAGCTGAACTACTTCCTTAATCTCAGTCGTTTTTCCAGCTGACGATACTAATTCTACCCCTTCAACTTTATAAGCTGATTGTTTTGGTTTTTCGACGTGAAAGACAGTGTCTGCAAATTTATTTATCCCTATAACGAGTAAAGCAGTTAAAAGAACAGCAGCTATAATTTTATTTAATTCAAAACTATCCATAAATTTGGTAATTAGTATTTGACGTATAACATGGCTTTAAGAAAAAAAACTCAAAATTTAGTCATTTTATTTGCGTCCTAGAGACGCATAAATATGGACAACATTGCAATAATAATACCATCAAGACTTAATGCTGAAAGGCTGCCTAATAAGCCTTTGAAACTTATTAACAACAAAGAAATGATTATCCATGTTCATAATGTCGCTAAAGATTCAAATGTAGGTCAAGTTATTGTGGCAACACCTGATCTAGAAATTTTAGAACTCATTAAAAAACATAATGGTCAAGCCGTACTCACAAGCAACAAACATGAAACAGGAACAGATCGAGTTTTTGAGGTATTTAAAAAAGAATTAAAATCTAAACCAGAAATTATAATTAATTTTCAAGGTGATATGCCAAACTTAAATCCTAATGTAATAAAAGATTTAGCAGAACACATGAAAAAAAATTTATGTGATATTGGAACTTTAGCTTCTAATATAGAAACTCACCATGAAGAAAAAAATCCTAATGTTGTAAAGGTACTTGCTGAAATCGGCATCGAAAATAAATCATTCGTAAAAGCTATAGATTTTTTTAGAACTTCTAACGGTCCTTTAAACAAATTTACATATCATCACATAGGAATTTATGCCTTTACTAACAAAGCCCTGATAAGATATGTAAGTTTAAAGAGAAGCAAGCTAGAAATAAAAAGAAAGCTTGAACAAATGAGAGCACTTGAGAATAAAATGAAAATTGACGTAGGATATATTGAATCGTGTCCTTTGAGTGTTGACACTGAAGCAGACTTAAAAGCAGTAAAAAAAATAATGGAAAACTAAATGACAAAAATTAAAATAGCTTTTCAAGGAGAAAAAGGTGCTTACTCACACATTGCCTGCGAAGATGTTTTTAAAGATATAGAAATAAAAAATTGTGCCACTTTTGAAGAAACTTTCAAAACAGCTTTTGATGATGAAAGCTTTAAAGCAATTATTCCACTTGAAAATTCATTAGCTGGTAGAGTTGCTGATATTCATTATTTATTACCGAAATATAAATTACAAATATACTCAGAACATTTTCAAAAAGTTGAACATTGTTTATTATGCAAGCAGGAAGTGGAATTAAAAGACATCAAATACGTGAGAAGCCATGCTCAAGCTATTGGACAATGTCAAGAAATTATAAAAAAATATAATTTGAAAACTATTATTTCTGCAGACACTGCGGGCTCAGCAAAAGATCTAGCAGGGAGTAAAGACAACTTTATAGCAGCTATAGCATCAGAATTAGCAGCTAAGATATATGGTTTAAAAATATTGAAAAAAAATATTGAAGATGAAGTAGGTAATGTTACACGTTTTTTGGTTATGGGAAAAAATGTTAAACAACCAAGATACGATAAAAATAAAAAATATATAACGACTTGTATTTTTAGACTAAAAAGTGAACCCTCGGCTTTGTATAAATCCTTAGGGGGTTTTGCTTCCAATCAAGTTAACTTGACTAAATTGGAAAGTTTTTCAGTGAAAAATACTTTTGATCAAACTAATTTTTATCTTGACCTGGAAGGGCATATTGAACAAAAAGCAGTGCAAAAAAGCTTAGAAGAGCTTGGTTTTCATACTGAGAGCTTAGATATCTTAGGAGTTTATGAGTCTTCAAAATTTAGGCAAAAATAGTCCACAAAATCTTCAATCTAGTCTTGTAGTAATCAAATTGATCTTGATATAATCAAATTGAGGTTGGCATCAGGTGGATGTTTCATAAACCCGGTCAGGTCTGAAAGGAAGCAGCCGCAGTGAAAATTTTTCAGGTTGTTGCCTGCCTCTTAAAAAACAATGATAGATAATAAAATTTTAGCTTTAAAATACAGACCTCAAGAATTTAAAGATCTTATTGGTCAAGAAGTAATGGCACAAACTATTACTAACGCGATCAAACTCGGCAAGACTCCAAATGCTTATTTATTAACTGGAATAAGGGGAGTGGGCAAAACCACTACAGCTAGATTAGTTGCTAAAGCTTTAAACTGTGTAAAAAAATTTGATGAAGGAGAAAAATGTAAAGCAGAGGAGTATTGCCACTGTGCAGAAATAGTAAATTCTAATCACATGGATATTCTAGAAATGGACGCAGCATCAAAAACAGGTATTGATGATATTAGAGAATTGATTGAAAACGCCAAATACAGCCCAACAAGTGCCAAATTTAAAATTTTTATTATTGATGAAGTCCATATGCTATCAAAACAAGCATTTAACGGATTGTTAAAAACTTTAGAAGAACCACCTCCACGATTAAAATTTATTTTAGCAACAACAGAAGTTAGAAAAATTCCTGTAACTATTCTTTCTAGATGCCAAAGGTTTGATTTAAAGAGAGTAAATTTAGAAAAGTTATTTTTACACCTTAAGAATATAGCTAAAAAAGAAAACGGAAGTATTTCTGATAGCGCGTTACAGCTAATAGCAAGAGCGTCGGAGGGATCAGTTCGTGACGCTATTTCTTTATTGGATCGAGCTTTAATCAGTCAAAGTATTAACAATAAAGAAATTCAGGACCAAGATGTAAGGCAAATGTTAGGACTTGCAGACCGAAGCAAACTAATTTTACTTTTCAAAGAAATTTTATCAGGGAATCAAACTGAAGCAATCAAACATTTAAAAGAACTCATTGATAGTGGCTTAGATGCAAAAAATTTTCTAAATGATGTTTTGGAAATTCTTTATTTGTTTAATAGAAGAATAAATTTAGGTCCTATAGAAAAAGATTTAATGATTTCAGAAACAGAAATTCAACTAATTAATGAATATTCTAAAAATTTAGACTCTCAAGATATAGGAATTTTTTGGCAACTCACTATTAAAACTATGGACGATTTAAGGATTGTAGGAAATGAAAATTTAACATTAGAAATGTATGTTATGCAACTAATGCACCTTAAAAATATCGATCAAAAAACAGAATACACTCCAGATTTATATTCTAATGAAGAATCAATAGATCCAAAAAGAGTTCTGACACCAAATTACAATGAAAAAGATGATAAAAAAATAAACAATGTTTACAAAAACCAACTTAAAAATACAGATCAAATAAAGACAAATCCCGTAAAAAAGCCTGAGCTGAAATCTGAACCTTTAAATTTTCTAGCAATTAAAACTTTTGAAGACTTGATTCAAGTAGCTTCTAAAGAGAAAGAGGTAGAACTTAAATATGATTTAGAGAGAAATGTGAAACTAGTAAGTTTTACACCCGGCAAAATGAACATTACTTTTAATGAAAAACTTACTAAAAATTTTATTAAAATTCTAACTGACAAGTTATTAAAATGGACAGGTGAAAGATGGATTATTTTGCTGAGCAAAGAACAAGGAAAAGAAACTATTTATGAAAAAAACCTTACAAAAAAAAAAGAAAAACTAGCTCAAGAAACAAACAGTGAAGTAGTAAAAGATTTTCTTGATGCCTTTCCTGATGCAAAGCTTATTGATGTTACAGAGGATAATGATGCCTGATTTTACTGACATGCTTTCAAAAGCAAAAGAAATGCAAACTAAAATGAAAAACGCCCAAGATGCTATTAAAAATATTGAAGTTGAAGGTGAGGCAGGTGGAAATTTAGTTAAAGTTACTCTAACAGGTGATTACGAAATTAAAGCCATTAATGTTAGTGAAGAAGCAAGAAAAGAAACTAATGAAATTATTAATGATCTGATTATAGCGGCTTACAACAACGCAAAAGAAAAATTAAAAAAAAAATCTTCTGAAGAACTTTCAAAAGCAACAGGAGGAATGAATTTACCTTTCGATCTTAAATTCCCTTTTTAAATGGACAATCATATTCCAGCGATAGATGAATTAATTAAACTCTTTGCCAAATTACCGGGGCTAGGTCCTAAATCTGCAAAAAGAATAATTTTAAAATTAATTAATAATAAAGAAAGTATGGTTAAACCTTTAGCCCAGTCATTGGCTAAAGTTTATAAAAGTATTGTTAGATGTTTAAATTGTGGAAACCTCAAGATAATAGAACAGGTATGTGTATGTGAAGGTAAAAATACTTTTGATAAAATTTGTGTTGTAGAAAATTTAGCAGATATGTGGGCGATAGAATCTTCAAATATTTACACAGGACATTTCCATATTCTTGGAGGCACCTTGAGTTCGAATGAAAATTATGAGCAAAAAAACTTATTAATAGATTCTTTGGTAAGAAGGGTTAAAAAGAATAGCCTTAAAGAAGTAATTATAGCAACTAGTGCTACAATTGAAGGACAAACAACCGCTCATTATATTGAGGATGCAATTAAAAATGACAAGATTACAATAACAAAACTTGCTCAAGGTTTACCGGTTGGTGGTGAGATCGAACAATTAGATGATGGTACTTTATATTCAGCGTTTAAAAATAGAGTTCCTGTTACAAGTGAATAATTAGTTTTCTATGATTGAGCTTTTTTTTAAAACTTTTATTTTTTATTTTATCGTTATAGATCCTATTGGCAGTACGCCTATATTTTTAGTGGTAACAGACCATCTTGATGTAAAAGAAAAAATAAAAACAGCCCTTCATGGAACATTTATAGCAACACTTATTTTGTTATTTTTTGGATTATTAGGTAATAGTATTTTAGCTTATCTAAAAATATCTTTTCCTGCATTTACCATTGCGGGAGGAATTATTTTATTTATTATTGCTTTAGAAATGCTCTTTGATAAACGACATCAGAGAAGAGAAGAGAGTACAAATTTTACGTCTGACAAACTTAGTATTTTTCCACTAGCAACACCTCTGCTTGCAGGACCTGCAGCAATTACCTCAGTTATCGTATCGGTAACTGCGACAGGAAATAATTTTACCAATCAGGCTATTGGAATGTTCGCTTTGATTTCTGCTACACTAGTAACTTTTATTATTTTATTTGTTGCAGCAAAATCAGAAAAAATAATTAATAAAAGAATTATAAGTGTATTCTCAAGAATAGTAGCGATCATTTTAGCCGGTTTAAGCATTCAGTATATTCTTGATGGAATTAAAACTTTTTTGAATCTTTAATTTTTTTCTCTAATCTACGTCTGTGAAGTAGTGGCTCTGTATAGCCTGAAGGTTGCACACGTCCTTTAAATACTAGATCGCAAGCTGCTAAAAAAGCAATAGAACTCTCAAAGTTACCTGACATCGGTTTATAATTTTTATCAGCACTATTTTGTTTATCTACAATAGTTGCCATTTTTTTCATAACTTTCATGACTTGATCTTTGCTGCAAATATTATGATGCAACCAATTCGCTATATGCTGAGAAGATATTCGCAGCGTTGCTCTATCTTCCATTAAACCAATGTTATTAAAATCAGGCACTTTAGAACAACCAACTCCTTGGTCTATCCATCTCACAACATAACCTAAAATTCCTTGAGCATTATTTTCTATTTCTTTATTGATATCTTCGACTGACCAATTAGGTCTATTAGCTATAGGAATTGATAAAATATTTTCTACTTTTGCTCTAGTTCTCGATTTAATTTCTGCCTGTTTTTCAAAAACATCTACCTGGTGATAATGTGTTGAGTGAAGAGTTGCTGCCGTTGGCGATGGAACCCAAGCACAATTTGCTCCTGCTAAGGGGTGTCCAATTTTTTGAGTCATCATATCTGCCATACGATCTGGCATGGCCCACATACCTTTTCCTATCTGAGCTTTTCCAGAAAGACCACAAGCTAATCCAATATCGACATTCCAATTCTCGTAAGTGTTTAACCAAACAGATTTTTTCATATCACCTTTAAAAATCATAGGTCCGGCTTCAAATGAAGTATGCATTTCATCACCTGTACGGTCTAAAAATCCAGTATTGATAAAAACTATTCTTTCTTTAACTGCACGGATGCATTCTTTTAAATTGACCGTGGTTCTTCGCTCCTCATCCATGATACCAACTTTAATAGTATTTCTTTTCAATCCTAAAACATCTTCCACCTTGCTAAAAATTGTATTAGTAAAACTGACCTCCTCAGGTCCGTGCATTTTAGGCTTAACAATATAAACAGATCCTGTTCTTGAATTTATTTTATTTTTAAAATCGTGTTTTGCACACAAAACACTCATAAAAGAATCCATGATACCTTCGGGGATTTCTGATCCATCTTTTAAAGTGATTGAAGGATTAGTCATTAAATGACCGACGTTTCGGTTTAGTAGCAATGCTCTACCATGTAGTTTTAATTTTCCACCATTAATTCCGTCGTACGTTCTGTCTAAATTTAATTTTCTTATAAATTTTTTTCCATTCTTTTTCATCTCAGTTTGTAAATTACCCTTCATAATACCAAGCCAATTTCTATAACATCTAACCTTATCTTCTGCATCGACTGCTGCGACAGAGTCTTCATTGTCTACAATGGTTGAAATAGCTGACTCGATTATAACATCACTGATGTTTGCTTTATCGGTGCCACCAATTTTACTTTTTGGATCAATAATAATATCAACGTGTAAATTATTATTTTTAAGTAATAATGAAGAAGGGGTATCTTTAGGTCCATTATAACCAACTAATTGATTTTTATTTTTTAGGTTAAGATTACTAATTGAAATTTTTGAAATATTTTTCCAGCTATCGTTGTTTATAGGAAAAGTTTTATCTAAAAAGTTTTTGACATACTCAATAACTTTTTTTCCTCGTTCAGGATTATAAGAATCTTTCTTTGTAGCTCCATCAGCGTCTGAAATAACATCTGTGCCATAAAGTGCATCATATAAGCTACCCCAACGAGCGTTTGCTGCATTCAAAGCATATCTTGCATTATCTATTGGCACTACTAGTTGAGGACCTGCAATCTTTGCTATTTCTTCATCTACATTTTGAGTGGAAATTTGAAAATCTTCTTTTTCTTCAATAATATAATTTATTGATTTAAGAAATTTAATATACTCATTTTTGTTTACTTCTTCATCCTTATTAACAAAGTGCCACTCGTCGATTTTTTTTTGAATACTCTCTCTTTTTTCTATTAAAGTTTTATTGGCAGGTGCAAGCTCGTGAACCGCAAGATCAAATTTTTTCCAAAAATCTTCAGCATCTATGCCTGTACCTGGAATAACCTCTTGATTAACAAAATCGAGCAAAACAGAGCTTATTTTTAAATTTCCTTTTTTGACTTGATTCATGTCCATCAACTCATTTCCCATCTATTTCAGAACCTGAGAGTTTTTCTGGGGGTGCTCTTTCGGCGTTATGACAAAACAATCTCATTTGTTTATTTTAAATTTGACCTACCATTTAAGTAAAGTCAATTAATTAAAATTATTATTATATATACGTCATTTTAAAGACTTAATTGAATTCTATTAAAAAGGGAACTATGTTAAAATTAATAAAAGCATTATGAAAAATTATCTAGAGTTCGAAAAAGAAATTAAAACACTAGAAACAGATTTAGAGGATCTAAAAAGTCCATTTGGTTCAGAGGGTATCTCAGAAGTAGACACACAAAAAATTATAAAAACAGAAGAGCAGATTAATGAAAAGCTAAAAATAACCTATGCTAATTTAAATAGTTGGCAAAGAACTCTAGTTGCAAGACACGAAGATCGACCGAGAGCAAATTTTTATATTAAAAAAATATTTTCAAGTTTTACGCCTTTGTCAGGCGATAGACTTTTTTCAGACGATAAGTCAGTTATAGCTGGATTTGGTCTTATTGATAACAAATCAGTATTAATTATTGGTCAAGAAAAAGGAGAGGATCTCACAAGTCGAATTGAAAGGAATTTTGGGATGATGCGGCCTGAGGGATATCGAAAATGTATCCGTTTAATGCAATTAGCAAATAGATTTCAAATACCAATTGTAACTTTCATCGATACGCCTGGGGCTTATCCTGGTATTGGAGCGGAGCAAAGAGGACAAGCTTCGGCCATCGCAACTTCAATTGAATGTTGTATGTCACTTCAAGTTCCAAATATTTCTATCATCATAGGAGAAGGCGGATCAGGTGGTGCAATTGCTTTAGCGTCATCAAATAAAGTAATCATGTTAGAGAATTCAATTTATTCTGTAATCTCGCCAGAAGGGTGTGCATCTATTTTATGGAGAGACCCAAGTAAATCATTGCAAGCAGCTGAAGCTATGAAGTTAACAGCAAAAAATTTATTAGAGCTTGGAATTATCGATGAAGTCATTGATGAACCGCTAGGTGGTGCTCATCGCGACCGAGAAACTATGGCTCAAGAAATTAAGTACTCAATCATAAAAAATTTAAGATATTTTAAAAACTTTTCGAGAGACGAAGTTTATAGCGATAGAAAAGCTAAATTTTTAAAAATAGGTAGAGAAAGAGGATTTGCAAAATCAACCAGTCTTAACGGTATGGGTCTTGGATATAAAGAGTCTTACTCTAACAAAGTCAGAAGAGAGTTTAATAAGAACCAATATATTTATTACGGTTTAATTGCATTTTTGCTTGTTCTAATTGTAATTAACACTGTTGTATAAAAGACATTTAATCGAATAATAGCTGTAAGCCATTAAACATTTCTTGACATATCAAAGCCAAATCTATTAAACAAACAAGGTTAGTAAATGTTTACTAGTTAAAGTTAATAATAAATAAGGAAAAGTAAAATAATATGAGTACACTAAAAGGTAAAGTTAAGTGGTTTAATGGCACTAAAGGATACGGTTTCATTGAAAGAGAAGACAAAGAAAAAGATGTGTTCGTCCATTCATCAGCTGTTAGAGACGCGGGTTTAAAATTTTTAAACGAAGGTGATGAGTTAACTTTCGAAGTAGAGAATGGAGACAAAGGTCCTTCAGCAGTAAAATTGCAGAAAGCCTAAACATAACCTCAATATTCAAAAATTATCAGGACTTAAACTCAAATTTTATAGTTTTATCCCGTTAATTACGAATTGCGTGTTCGAACTTTCGACTACGTAAGTTAAAAACAAAAAAGGAAAAGTAAAATAATATGAGTACACTAAAAGGTAAAGTTAAGTGGTTTAATGGCACTAAAGGATACGGTTTCATTGAAAGAGAAGACAAAGAAAAAGACGTGTTCGTTCATTCATCTGCAGTAGCAGACTCAGGCTTAGGTAGCTTGAACGAAGGTGATGAGTTAACTTTCGAAGTAGAGAATGGAGACAAAGGTCCTTCAGCAGTAAAATTGCAGAAAGCCTAAACATTTCCTAAATCGTAAATTAGTGGGGTAGAAAATTTAATTAGTTTCAATCCCATTAATTCTATTGTTGAAAATTAGACATATTTTGTTAAAACACGCTATGATTATAAGAAAAAAAAATTCCACATTAAGAAAAAACTCCCATAGAGTACATGCTAGGCTATTGCTTAGCTTATAATTACTTACATATATAAATTTAACTAAAATTAAGATAAAAATAAAAGAATGCAGCTGTAGCTCAGTTGGTTAGAGCACTAGTTTGTGGAACTAGGGGTCGGTGGTTCGAGCCCACCCAGCTGTACCAAAAAAATGAAAAAAGAAAAAAAATTTAAACCTTCAAAAGAATTACCTTTAGGGTTTGTTGATAGACAGGAGAAAGAATTATTAACCCGTGATTTTATAATTTCTAACATTAAAAAAGTTATGATTAAGTATGGATTTCAATATCTTGAAACACCAAGTTTTGAGTACACAGATAGTATAGGAAAATTTTTGCCCGACAAAGAACGACCTGATCAAGGAGTTTTTTCTTTTAAAGACGAAAAAAATTGGCTTTCACTGCGTTATGATTTAACCGCACCACTAGCTCGATATATTGCAAAAAACTATTTAGAAATTCCCAAGCCCTTTAAAAGATACCAACTAGGAACAGTTTGGCGAAATGAAAAACCAGGTCCAGGAAGATTTAGAGAGTTTCTACAATTTGATGCAGATTACATAGGGACAAAAAATTTACAAGCAGACGCTGAATTGTGCATTCTTATTTCGGAAATTTTAGAAAAATGTGGTTTAACTAAAGATGATTATATTGTTAAAATTTCATCAAGGAAATTTACTAAAGAACTTTTTGACGAGCTAAATATCCTATCTGACGAACAATCCGCTGTTACATTACGTGCTCTTGATAAAATAGATAGACTTGGTTGGGAAGAAGTTAAAAAAATTTTAGGCAAAGGTAGAGAAGATAAATCTGGAGACTTCACAAATGGTGCTGATCTTAACGAAGAGCAAATAAAAAGGATTGAAAAGAGAATTAAAGAAACAAAACCTAATACAGGTGATATTCTTGAAATCATAAAAATATTTGAAGCATACGATTTTACTAACTATCAATATGACCCGTCAGTTATCAGAGGGCTAGAGTATTATACCGGACCAATTTTTGAAGTTAATCTTAATTTTGAAGTAAAAAACTCCAAAGGAAAAACAATTCAATTCGGATCTATTGGAGGAGGAGGAAGATATGATAATCTTGTAAGTAATTTTGGAAATTTAGATTGTCCTGCGACCGGAATTTCGATTGGAATAGATAGATTGGTCTATGCCTTAATGCAAAAAAAAAAATTTAATATAAAATCTAATAAACCTGTAGTGATCTGCATTTTTAGTAAAGAAAATATTAAAGATTATATAAAAATTTTAAAAAGTCTTAGAGAAGCAAATATAAGTTCCGAAGTTTATCCAGGAGAAGGTAATTTAAAAAAACAAATGCAATACGCAAATAAAATTGGATCACCAGCTGTAATCTTATATGGGGAAGATGAAATAAAGTCAGGAAAACCAACTTTAAGAGATCTTAAGTCAGGAAAAGAAAGTAATATCGAAATAGAGAATTTACCCAATGAAATCAAAAAAATACTCTGAAGCTTTATTAAATCTTTTTAAGAAAAAAGGTTTTAAGGTTAAAGAATTTGAAAACATTATTGAATCTAAAATTATAATAGAACGATCGGGAGAAATATTTAAAAAATCGTTACTTTCATTTGAAGATGATAATGGTAAAAACTTTAGTTTAAGACCAGACCTCACCATTTCCGCATGTCTCGACTATATCAAGAATATAAAAAAAGGAGTTTATAAATACGCATACTTTGATCAAGCATACAGAAGAACTTTTGGCAAAGAATCGTTAGTAAGAAATCAATTAGGATGTGAAATTATAGGTTCATCTAATTTACAGTTAAATATGGAGATCATTAATTTGATTGATCAATCTTTAAAAAAAGTTACTAGAAATAAAACAACAATAAAAATTAATGATATTAATATTTTCTATTCATTAGTTGATTCCTTGAAGCTACCTTCAAGATGGAAGTTAAGACTGAAGAGGCATTTTTGGAGAGCAGATTATTTTAACGAGTTAATCTCAAGACTTGAATCAAACTCAGATTTACAAAAAAATGTATTTGAACTTGATAAAAAATCTTATTTTAGAATGAAAAAACGTAAGAAAAATGAAAAGATAGCAGGTAGAAAAATTAACGAAATTTTAAGCAGATTTGAAAAAAAGATAAAAGAACCAAGATCTAATATTAACGGAGTCAGAGTTGCTAAAATTATAAGAGATTTTTTAAAAATTAATTGTTCATTTAAAAACGCACAAAAAGAAATTAAGAAATTTGAAATTAAAAATAACTTAAACTTAAACTTAAAACAGTTCGATATATTTGATTTAAAGTTAAAAAATAATGACACTATTTTTTCTACTAATATTGGTAGAAGTACCGAATATTACACAGGCCTTGTTTTTGAAATTTATAAAAAATCTAAAAATCTAAACTTAGCATCAGGCGGTAGATACGACAATCTAATGCAAACCTTAGGTTCAAAGACTAAGGTTGCCGCAATAGGTGGGGCTATTAACTATGACAATATTTTAAAATTATGAATAAATTAATTAAAATAGGACTACCCAGCAAAGGCCGACTCAAGGACGAGTCTCTAAAAATTTTTAAAAGAAAAAAACTAACTATCAGAGACTCTAAAAGAAATTATTTGAGTGAAATCAAAAATTTTAGCTTAAATGAAGTTGTGTTTTCGCACGCTAGAGAAATTGTGGAAAGATTATCTGAGAATTCCTTAGACATAGGTATTTCGGGCTATGATTTATTAAAAGAATCGTTACCAGGAATGCAAAAAAATATTCTTGTTTATTCACGTTTAAAATTTGGTTTTGCAGATCTTATTGTTGCTGTACCTGATGCCTGGATAGATGTTCAGACTATTGCTGATCTTGAGGAAATCTCTTTTGAGTTTAAAGATAAAAATACAGGCAAGTTAAGAGTCGCAACAAAATATCCAAACTTAACAAATGATTTCTTGTTATCAAAAGGTTTAACTCAGTATAAAATTGTAAATAGTTTAGGTTCGACTGAAATTTATCCTTTTACGAATCAATCTGAAATTATTACTGATATTACATCTAGCGGCGCAACAATAAAAGCAAACAATCTAAGAGTTTTAAAAGATGGAGATATTCTAAAATCTTCAGCCTGTATTTTAGTTTCAAAGAAATCGTTAAGAGATAAAGATAAGAAAAAAACTATAACAGATCTAATAAAAAAATTACTTTGAGATCTATCTTACTTATTTGAATAAAAAAACCCCCGAAACTTTCATTCCGAGGGTTTTAAATTTTTCTAGGTAACTAGACTGATTGGAATGGGTTTACATGCCCATTCATTAGATCATTAAGTATTGATTTATCTAACTTTATTAAAATTGTTCATCTATGTTCATCCTTTTTTACCTTAAATCCAGAAGCAATTGAAAAGGGTGACTTCGTTGTATGATGGAATTATTGATGAATTACAGAGGAGGACTATTCAGGGTATTTTTTTTGTGCTTTTGCTTTTCCTATTTTCTTTTTCTTTTCATTTTTGGCAGTCACAGTCCAAACATAAGTGTGTTTTCCACTTGGGGGACATGGACTAGCATATTTAAATGCACCAGGTTCAATAGTAGTTTGACCAGTATATTCAACTTTTCCTCCACCATGATTATAAGGTGATTGTTTGTCTTTCATTCTGAATGAAAGAGTTTTTGTACCTTCTGGAACATTTGTAAGTGTAAAAATTGGGTTAGCAACTCTGTTAGGATTTCCAGAGGTGCATCTTTTTAAATCTCCCCATTCAAATGCCAATCCAAACTCAGCAGCATTAACTGTAGAAGTTAAAAAAAATAATGAAATGAATATTC
>Ga0209502_10001793_pt1 | contig 18902 bp, 17 predicted proteins | sample ArcticOcean_MG_C_10_FD_187442 | JGI IMG/M metagenome (GOLD analysis project Ga0209502, IMG submission 187442) | Marine microbial communities from western Arctic Ocean - ArcticOcean_MG_CB11_90 (SPAdes) (version 2) | ecosystem: Environmental > Aquatic > Marine > Oceanic | place: Arctic Ocean... | reverse complement strand
TCTATCGAATGAAATATTATGAGGATTTTTAATCCTAAAATCATGAGTAGCGTATGATACAATTGTCATTTCAATACCTGACACGGAGCATAGTCCATTTTGTGCTTCATAAAGTTCTTTTATGTATTTGAAATCGATATTAAATTCAATGCCTGGTCTTTTTGTACTTTTTCTTTTTGCATTTCTCTTTGCGTAAAGTAAACGATCTTTGAGAAATCCATACACACCTCTTCTTTCTTTTGATTGTTGTATGACAAGGAAAGCACATGACTTACATCTTCCTTGTAAACCATCAGTACCACTTGTATGTGAATGGTATTCACTGGCTGGCTTTATTTCGTTACAAACACAGCATTTTTTATCATTTGAAGTGCGTTCATATTTGTTTCTCTTACCGTATGAACTTTTACAAGGCTTACAGTAGTCAGCAAGTCCATCTGATGTTCTTATGTTTTTATGGAATTCGGTATCGCATTTAATCTCCTTACATTTTGTACAAGTTTTCATTATACAAACAATTGAATTTATTTTTAAGTTTTAAGCGCACATATTTTTGCGCTACGTGCTAAAAAATATTTTCTGTGTATATAATACCTTCATAACGATGCAGATTTTCTGCAAGACACTTACGGGAAAGACCATAACACTCGAGGTTGAGTCGAGTGATACGATTGAGAACGTGAAGGCCAAGATCCAAGACAAGGAGGGTATTCCACCGGATCAACAACGATTGATCTTTGCAGGGAAGCAGTTAGAAGATGGGAGAACGCTCGCCGATTATAATATTCAGAAAGAAAGCACTTTACACCTAAGAACTGGGTGAGTGAGCGTTAAAAGCGTTTGCTAGTCATTGTCATGGCGACATAGCTTGTAGCGGGAAACCCCTAAAGGTTTTACTACCACTTTGTATTGGAAACGATATATAGGAACACAGATAATTCCTGTTCTCGATGGTAATAAGGTAAAATATGATTCTATATAGATGAAATGGGCAATCCGCAGTGTGACCTCCTACGTGTGATATGACGAGCATATGGAGGCCCTTCAACGACTGAACGGCTATGGGGTGGAGGAGAGTGGTCATCTCCGATGAAATCTTAAGATACAGTCTACTCCCCATGGAAACATGGGGTACATTTGAGTTCTTCGTTTGCGAGGAGGGTGTAGAACCCGATAAAATAAACAAGACGTTCGCCCGAACGGCTTAATCGAAAGCATGACTTTCTACTCTTCGTATTGATTGTTTTCATGCCTTTTCTTTTTTGAGGTCTCTCTCTCTCTCTTTTCATCTCTTTTTTATTAAAATCTTATACAAATTTATAAATAGTATTGTTTTAATACTAATTCATAGTATTTATATATAAAGTATTATAACTTTAACATTTGAATATATATTTTAGTTAAGTATTATATATATTTAAAGTATCCTACATAATAGATGCTATTTTGGATTCTATAAAAAATAACCATTATTATCATTTATACAAATAGTGATATATAATTTTAAAAATAATACATTTCCCTTTCATAAATATATAAAATTAAACACACAGTAATTAACAACGTTATACAGGAATGATGAATGATTTTAAAAGGGAATATGAAGGAAATTACATAAAAAATAAAGTTTTGTGCGAAATGTAACACCAAATGCCATCATATGATTTAAACATTAAATGACCAGTTGAAGGCGTCTTCTACACATCGCATACGACCCTACGACAATTTAATATGATATTTAAGTCGGATTCTTGTAGGCTACGCAATACTCAAAACTTTAAAACAATTTTTCATTATATAATATATGTTATGAAATATGAAGTATTTTCAAACTATTTTGTTGAAAATTCATCAGAGGTCATCACTAAAGAGATCGATATAATATATGATATTTTTGGTGTTTTAATATCACCCACACCATCATTCACGGAAACGATAACCCCGACGTACACCGAAACTCTTACGGAAACGATAACCCCGACGTACACCGAAACTCTTACAGAAACGATAACTCATACACCTAATCCACCTAAAATAGTATTAAGATCAGAAACACAGGAGGGATACTTAGAACTTGTCGTTGAAACCCCCCTTGAATTTAAGGCAATTGCTTTTAGTTATGATATACACATAACAAATACGGCTACAACCATTTCACCAATAAAGAATACTATACAAGAATGCAATTTCAAAAATAGATATGCAATAATGTCTACGAATGATACATTAATTGATTTCTATGAATTATTTACGAAAGTTACTGATGGTGAACATACGTATTATAGGTTATCATTTATAAAAACATACGGCGAAACGGCAATGATTAAAGAAAATAAGAATGGAGATGTAGAAATAGAACTTCTTTTATTCAATACCCATGAAACACAAAGATATACGTTTGACCGTGTTGAGATACAAGGCGATATAATTGTAGCACCCACCCCCACAATATCAGAAACATTTTCATTTACTCCCACGCCTTCAAAAACCGAATCATTCACACCAAGCCAAACTATAACCAACCCTACCCCTACGATATCACATCCGACACCTACCATGTCAGAAACCATATCTTTTACCCCCAGTTCATCACAAACACATACAATGTCTTGTACACCAACAATATCACAAACACAAAGTGAAACTATTACGGAATCTGTAAGTTTGACTATGACAGAAACAATCACAATAACAGATCCAACACCAACACCAACATTTACCACTACTTACACTCCGTCAATAACACATCCAACCCCCACGCCAACAATGAGTGATACCGTCACTATAACCCATCCAACTCCCACACCAACAATGAGTGATACCATCACTATAACACATCCAACCCCCACACCAACAATGAGTGATACCATCACTATAACCCATCCAACTCCCACACCAACAATGAGTGATACCATCACTATAACCCATCCAACTCCCACGCCAACCATGTCACAAACGATTACGTTTTCTGATACAATAACCACGACATTTACACCGACCAGTACCAATACGAATACACATACCGTATCTTCAACACAATCTGATACAATGACAATTACGGAAACATGTACACATACGCCTTCATCCACACTAACATCAACCGAAACATATTCAGTAACCCCGACCATATCTAATACTGTGTCAGAAACGATGACTAATTCTGTTTCTATCACACCTTCTGTATCTCACACACCATCGATGACACCATCACCTACAGTTTCTGAAACAATTACATACTCGATTACACCCACACAAACACAATCGATTTCTCCCTCATATTCTGATACGATAACATACTCTATAACACCTACAAAAACCATATCTGAAACATACACTGTTACGCCAAGTCTCACAGAAACCATATCTGAAACGTACACTGTTACACCAAGTCTCACAGAAACCATGACACCTTCATCTACACAATCGACTACAGAAACAGTATCAGAGTCGTGTACATACACTATGACTATAACCAATACACAAACGTGTACCGAATCATTCAGTCCTACGATAAGTACAACAAACACCTACACACCCACTATTACGAAAACATTTACTGAATCGTTCACGCCTAGTATGACAACTACAGAATCATGCACACCTACTATAAGTACTACAAACACCTACACACCAACCGTTTCGGGGACGTTTACAGAAACATGCACACCTACTATAAGTACTACAAACACCTACACACCCACCGTTTCGGAGACGTTTACAGAAACATGCACACCAAGCATGACAACAACAGTTTCTCAGACAACTACCGAATCATGCACACCCACTATAAGTACTACAAACACTTACACACCTACCGTTTCGGAGACGTTTACAGAAACTGTTACACATAGTTATACCCCTTCTTATACAATAACATCATCACAAACATGCACCCCCACGCAGTCAATAACGTGTACATTTACCTGCACACCATCCGTCACACACACATATATACCACAACCTTACACTTTCGTAAAATTACCAGGGAAAAGAGTTTCTCCGCTACACCCAGATTCTGATTTTATTGTCGATGAGTATTTGTATCCAGGTGAAAACTTTGTAATAGAAATGTTTATTCAAACACAAAATAACCAACTATATAGCGGAAATTGGCACGTATATTACGATAACACGTACTTCGAGCCTATAACATTTATGAAATCTGATATATTCGCAACAGCTGCTTCACTACAATCTGATACTAATAAATCCACATTTATGATATTTAGACCGGAAATATATCAAGGCGTTACTGCACCCGACACAAGCGGTTCTAGTATATTGATCGGAAGGGTTTTGTATAAGGTAAAGGAAAGTGTATCAACAGGTATCATCCAGGATGCATTTTGGATAGAACACGGGACCATGAATGACTGGAACAATACATCATTTATAGATCCATCGTATGGATTAGGTACAGTAATCGATGCATTCGATGAGGGTGAGTATGGTTCCGTGACGATACAAAACAGAAGCGCGTATGTATTTGCGGAAGTGCCGATAAATTCCGTGTCAAGAGGTGATACATTCTGGATAGACATGTATATACATACAAATACACAACAAGTATACGTAGGAGATTGGGGTCTTTTGTTCGACGAAAGATATTTCACACCAGAAACCTTCGAGTCGTCGCCTTTATTCAATGGATCCGCCAACATGACTGTAAATCCGGGTCATTCTACGTTCTTATTTTCAACCCCGTCAAGTGGAACAAATAGAGAACAAACTTCAGGAACACGCATATATCTGGGAAGAGCATCATATACAGTCAAACAAGATGCACCATATGGTGTCATACACGAGGCTTTTAAATTAGTATTTACCTCATTCGGGAATTGGGGTCTAAATAATATATTAATTCCTTCACAAATACTCACACACGCTAGAATACTAGATCAATACGGGACAGGTCCATTTGGATCAATATACATTCAATAGTTAGTTTCCCATTAATGTCTGAAGGTTGTGAGTTCATCTCGGTTACCGCATATGAAGATAGGACAAAAAAATATTTAAAAAAGATTCAGCGTGCAAATTAGAATTTGTCCGTCATTTTCACAAAAATAACCTAAAGAGACAAATGTCTTATAGTATATTCGATAAGATATTCGGCGCGATATGCGGAAAATCGGTGACAATGAATAAAATATTGAAGTTATATACAATGAGTAAGAAGTTTCAAAATCAAGGTTTTATTTCTTCAATTTACGAACAACAACATGAACCAACAAAGTCAATGGTAAAACGTTTTTATGATTTAGAAAAAACCAATAAATATTTATTCGCTAGAATAAATGTACTTGAAAATAATCAAAATACAGGAGAAAAAGGCGAAGTTTTATCGCTATTAGAGCTATTTCATTTAAATCAAATGCACGAATTTAACAAATTAACAGACATATTTGGAGAAGAAGCATCAGAAGGTATCAGCATTCTTAATATGGACACTGATGATGAAATAGTAGATATAACTCAATTATCAAAGGCACCTTCTGATTACAAAGCTGATTGTAAAATAAGAATGAAAAAAACAAATAATGTATACAGTACATCTATAAAATGCAAAAATGGTGCAAATCCATCGATTTTAAATCACACTCCTAGAAGTGCAAAAATATTCCAGGAAGGTGGTCTATTTCATGATCATGTATCTTACTTGGATACAATACTCGAAGAATATATTTATAAGAGGAATAGCAAAATAATTTGCGAAGATACACCTATTAGTAAATTGATGTGTTTAAAAGACCCTTCGCTGAAAGAAAAGTTTTTTAAAATTTTAGCACACTTCGTATTTGATGGTACTGGTAAAGGATACAGCAAGTGTAAATCAGATGCTATCATGACTTACCGAAGTAATGAAATTAGTTTTGAAAAATACGATACTATACAAAAAAAAATAAAATATATTGAATCGATTTATGATCAAATAGTTATATCGTTGAGAGATAAAGGTATGCCAAAAGTACTTAATGCATATTGTAAACCATGGGTATTTTATGAAATTAAACCTGATGGCTCAATTAAACACAAAGGGAGTTTGCACGTTAGAATGACATGACGTATGTTTGATTATCTGTTTACCAATAATTTCAGTAAATATGGTTGGAATAGTATTACCAAGCATCTTCCATTTTTCATTTGTGTTTCCTACAAAATCATAATCATAAAACCCCTGTAACTTTAATCCATCATCAATTGTCAACCTATATACTTTATCATTTACCCAGTAACCATCCCAATTATGTCTATCATCAATTGGAGAATGTTTTCCACCACATCTAAGTGTATAGGCAATATCTTTTTTAAAGTTTTGTCCAAGATAATCAGTAAGTGTAGTATTTTTTTTATACTTACTAAGTTCAAAGAAATTATCTAAATCGTTCACTTCAATATTTTTAAACCCAACTATAAATAATCTTTTTCTCATTTGTGGGATTCCATAATCACTACATTTTAGAACCTTATAAACAACATTATATCCTTCCTTTTCTAATTCTTCTTTAATTTTAGCAAAACTTTTACCTTTATCATGATTCAAAAGAGCTTGGACATTTTCTAATATCACAACTTTTGGTATATTTGTTTTTACAAATCTCATTACTTGTGAGAACATAGTTCCTCTACTATCATTAAACCCTTTTTGATGTCCTGCTTGTGAGAATGGCTGACAAGGAAACCCAGCACATAGAATATCGTATGATTCAATACTGGATGGTTCAATATCACAAATATCACCTAAAACATCTATATCATAATTTTTTTTATAATTTTCTTTTGCTGGTTGATAAATATCAGAAGCCATAACACATTTAAATCCTAACTTTTGAAATGAATAATGAAATGACCCCATTCCACAAAATAGATCAATGTATTTTACTTGATTACTTTGGTTTTCCTGTGGTTCCATGGTGTCTGTATATATACGAATATGAGTCATTTTTTTAAATCAATATAAATTAAAAAATTAAGGTAATAACAATCATAATTAAGGACGTGCTTAACATTGAATTCGTCAAATTCTCAGACTTAATTAAAGACTAATACTTCCGTCGTACTCGCGCTCGGGTTCTTCGAATGTATCGCACGCCTGGCTTTAACTTCATCTATGTTCCATTCTTGAAAACGCTCAACAACCATGTCTACTTTTGCGTTACTCATCACCAATTTGACTCCACGTTTCTTTCTTACATTATCCATCGTATCAAACAATTGCTCATGTTGCGTAAATCCGTCACCATTGTACCCAACAAATGATTTTTTCGTCTCGGGTACATATGGTGGGTCTAAATATACGAAATCATCCACCTTCACTTTTCTCATCGATTCTGAAAAATCACAATGAGTAAACACAACAGGGTGAATCAATGTACTGAACTCTTTGATATCATCTGATGTAATGTTGGGCGCAGTCTTGTAATTGCCAAATGGTACGTTGAATCCATTTGGACCTTCTCTATGTATGCCCCTGAAGCACGTCTTATTCAAAAACAAAAACATCGCAGATTTTGTGATATCATTAAATGTTCCCGAGTTATACTGGGAACGAATCCAGTAGTAATACGACTCTTTAGATGTTCTCGATTCCTCATCATTCGAAGGTTTTCTATTTATTGTAGTACCTGTAGTTTTGTTATACGTATCAAAGAAATTTTCCAGTTTTTCATAAAACTCTTGTGGGTTCGTTTGAAGTGTCTTGTAAAACACAATAAGATCTTCATTCTTATCGCTCGCGTATATTTTCCCCTTAATAGATATTTTACCCTGTTTTTGCAGCGACAACATTTCAAGTAAAACACTCCCTCCGCCTAAAAAAATTTCATGATAGTTATTTATTTTCTCTGGGATTCGATTGCGTATATGGTTTATAAGTTGTGTCTTACCTCCCACCCACTTTAGTAGTGGCTTCATTTATTTTATAGAGTCATCGTGATTTTAAATTGTGCGAATATATATCTTATATATTGTCACATCATAAGTAACAATGGGGGTCCCACGAAGAATCCATCAAATATGGATACACCATGACGACATCCCCCTTCACAAGTATCCAATAGAGCATATTCAATCTTGGAAAAAACATCATCCATCTTGGGAATATAAACTATGGACAAAAGATGAATGTGACATATTGATTCATAAATATTTTCCGGAAGTGAAAGAACAATACGAAAAAGCACAATACGTCGTAAAATCGGATATATGTCGGATAGGGATATTGATACTCTGCGGTGGAATCTACGCAGATCTCGACACAGAGTGCTTCAAGTCATTCGACAGCCTCGTTGATGACATCAATGTGACAATCAAAAACAACAGTAATTCATTTTTCATGACACCAAGGGATGCGACATATTTAAAGAAATTTATGGAATATTTGTCGAATAATCACAATGTACACCAACCGATTCGATACGGGGGACCAATGGGTATCGTCAATTTCGAGAAACAGTACGATGGAAATCTGGACGACATCTCGAGGAATGAAGGAGCATATTGCGAAAAGAACGGTCTCAAACACGAAAATGCATATGCCGTGCATTACTACAGAAAAAACTGGATGCAACCGTATGTCGTTGTGGGTTCAGCCCCCTATGTATCACAATGGTTAAAGAAAAACAAGAAAGAACTGATGAAACATAGAGCCGAAATGTGCCCAGTGAATAACGCATGGGCCTTATTCGATCCAAAAGAAATTTCTATATGGACATATCCGTGTGATCTACCACAACGTGGTACACTCATACCAACAGATGAACAACGAAAAGAAATACCCGACATAAGAGAGTTCATGCCAAAGTTCTATAGACGCACATATAACAATGTATCGAACAGACCAATCTCAATCACTTGGGTGAAATCATTTACCATGATGATTGATACAGTGTATATGCTCATCGATCACGATAGGGCTAAAAAAGTCTACATCATCGGATGCGATATGATATACAAAAACGATAAAAGCGATTTTTTTTATGCGAATGCCTCGAATTGTAAAGGGGCAGCAGATCCATTACGGAAGGGAAAAGCATTGTTGATAAAAGAATTAAACAAATTGTATGAGTATGCTAAAAAACACAATGTTGAAATTAGAAATTTAAGTGAACAAGCCGACACATTATTACCATTTCAAAGATTGAAATTATAAGAACTGGGATGTTTACATATCTTGAAGATTCAGATGATTATACATATTCTCGCATTCTTTCATAAACAGTTCCATCGAATACTCATTCTTCATATTATTAATAATTGAACACACTAAATGAACATTCCCTTTAATGTATCCCTTACTAGAATCTATTCTGTCTATGGATAAATTATATCTATCATGTGTTTTACAAGCCATAACTAATCCAGAGATAGCACACACACCTCGTTGTTCATCATACAGTTTCTCGATGTATTCTTGATCAATGTCGTAGGCATCATCTCTTCCTTTTTTTCTGCGTTTAACATGGGTCCATCTAGACTGTTGCAGGCACTTTTTTATGAACTTTTTCATTTCATCGGACAATGCTTTCATACCTTTGACACCATCATATTTTCTGATGTGTTTCATCAGAAGTTTTAAAGTCTCCACGTCGTTATCCCATTTCAAAATTTGTGCGATGACAGATACCAGTTGAATATTATCTATCGTATAACCTTTCGACGAATCTATGCGATCTATGGAACAGTTATAAATACCGGCAGACTTATGTGTCATCTGAACACCGGTTAATGCGCATAACCCTCGTTGTTCATCCCAAAGGTTCATCAGATCATTAACATCGATATCGAATGGTATGCCTCTATTCTTGGCATTATTACGGGTATTAGGGTGGCGATAGCGGAGAAATTGTTCGATAGTCCGGTTATCTTTTAGTGCTTTCGTACGTATGCTATCACACGCCTTGCAATGCGAACAAAGTCCATCAGAATTGTTTTTATGCGAATAAAAGTGTTCAGCATCTTTTATCTCATGGCACATTGTACATTCCTTAGGTTCGGTGGAACGCGGGTTATTGAGTGTAGATCTATGTGCTTTCTTATATGCGTTCTTACACGGTTTGCATAACGAAATAACTCCATATTTACCACCTTTCTGCTTGTTAAACTCAGTTATATCTTTTTCGATATTACATGTTGTACAGGTTTTTCTTATATTATCACATGACATCATGCAAGGTTACATATAAAACAGAAAAATATCCTTATATCCTTCCGCAATCGTGATGTTTTTACAATTTTTATCACCTAAAGAACTTGATAATGGGGATTCGATACAAATAAAACAGATATTTTGCTCATTCCAACGATTAAAACTATAGGTAGCTCTATATATACGTCATTGTACATTTATAATCAACGCGTCGATGTTCAAATGATTGCTCTTCGTATCTTTATTTAATTTTACACTTGCCACAAGCTTGGGGTTCAACGCCTTATCTGCTGTCAAAACGTATAATTCTGACATTTTTGCTACTGGATTAATTTAAAAATAATACACGTGGAAAATACAATGAAACGGCTTGCGATTTGCTTGTATGGAATGTCATACAGAGAACCTTCTCAACATTGGGGTGGAAAAGATTCAATTTTTAAGATAGATGCACGCCCTTGCAAGAAGAATCATGACAAATACTTAGAAGGTTATTTCAAGAATCTTGGATTTGAGATTGACTACTACCTATCAACCAATAAATCTGAACAGTCTGAATGGTTCTTTGATACATATAGTCCCGTATATGCATCGTTTGATGATGATAGTACTGATAATTCGAAACAACAACATCATTTGTCGAGAAACAAAACAAGGAAGAAGCGTCTTGCAAATGTATTGAATGGATGCATAGAAAGTAAAATAAAATACAACTTGGTGATAGCTATGAGATTTGATATGGTATTCTGTGTTCCCCTGAGTGAATGGAAAATTGATTTTGATGGTTTCAATGTTATGAGCCTTTTACATTTTAAAAGAGCTATCGATGATAATATGTATATAATGAATGGGGTTCAGTTACATACATTTAATAAAGTGATGAACGAGAATGATGACAACACGCATGAGATTTATGATAAATTCTATGACGTTTTCGGTAATGTGAATGTAATGTATGACGAACGTTGTAGAGTTGATGATTTTACATCTTTCAAGATATTACGCACGTTTCCCGATAACACGACGAATATTGTAGTAAATTATAAGCTTGTGCAAGTGGATATAGATAATTTGTAATACAATATATGTATTTCATGAGTCAACAGTTATTATTATTGACAGGTGAAATTACTTTACTTACGAGGTATCTTCATTCGGTTGCCAACAAAGCTGGCTCCCGGGTTCATACATTCCAACGATTAAAACTATAGGTTTAAACGTTTGTATTGTATATATTGTATACAAATGAACATGGATTACCTTGAGTATTTCAAAGAATACACGCTCAGAAAGGAGAAGGACCCAAAGGCGTTCGAAGAGAAAGTAGATGCTGGATATACTTGTGAATCAAAAAATGTTCGTCTCATCTACTTCGATCTCGAAACTTCATCTCCATGTGAAAGGAATTATCCGATTGCATCGGTTGATAGCATTATCGAGATTGGTGCTGTGAGTGAACAAGGAACGTTTTCCAAACTTTGTAATCCTGGTCACCCTATATTTACGACTGCTGTGAATGGAATTACCGATGATGATGTGAAGGGCGCACCGCACACTCGAACTGTTTTGAAAGCATTTTTCGAATGGGCGCAGCCAGGGGAATATGATGCGACACTCCTCATCGCACATAACGCAGCATCATTTGACTTGAAAGTCCTACGCTCGCATATTGCGCGGTATTTCCCTGATATGAAATGCGACAATATGTATGTTGCCGATTCATTGCATCCGTTGAGAAAACAATCTGATGCCTCCAGTGCAAAACTCGAAGAGATTTATCGTCATGTCTTCGAGCAAGATTACGTTGAGAAACACAGGGCACTTGAAGATGCAAAGGATTTGAAGCGTATCACCGAACACGTTTGTAAAGAAAAGAACATTTCTTGTGCACACATGATGTCTGGTAATGCGTATCCTTTGATGAGTGAGACAATGAAACCGAAAGTAGACATAAACCAATATTTTGATGTCCCATTTCCAGAAAAAGACGTCGCAAAAAAATTTGGAGCAAAGTGGTGTCCAGTGAAAAAACTATGGTTCGCCCCCACCGATGAAATCAAAGCCACGCTATTGACTAAGTTTCAAACTAAATTCTGAATCGAATGTAATGGCCAATCGAGTGATGTACATTGCACACAGAGGTGTATCTAGGAAGTTAAAAGACAACAGCGTTGAATCCATAAACCTCGCAATTATGAGCACGCTATATGACGGCGTGGAGATAGATGTTCAATTATGTAAATCTGGCGAGATAGTACTATACCATGATATCAACTTGAACGGACATTTTATCAAAGACTTGAATTATGACGAATTAAAGATGTACGATATCGTGTCACTAGAAGATCTATACAAACGTGTTCAATTCATTCGAAAAAATATAATACTAATCGATATCAAGGGCGATGAATACAACATAGTACACGCATTGGGAGAGTTCTTTAAATTCATGGATACATCTAATATATATTTCTGTAGCTTCAATGCGCCTCTTGTGAAGCAGCTTGACAGGCGCTTCAATAAAGGAAGAACGTTTGAATGTTTATTTCATCCTAGTGAGTACGAAATGATTACACGTGGTTTTGATATGGTAATGGTACACTGGACATGCTTGAATGCACTTTTCATAGACTTCTGTAAAACAAGGGACATCGCAGTTTTCACTTATACACATAAAGATCCCATAGAATTACAATACATGCTTTCATACGACGTCGATGGTGTCATAACGAATGGTATCTAAAATTGCTCATGTATGATTCGATGAATAGGTTCGTTATCTCGCGACGTTCCATAATCCATTCTTCACATGACGCAATACATCAGAACGCATATCGACCTCTAATTCCTTCATCGCCCGTAATTGTTTTTCACACGCGTCTCTCTTAGGAATGCCATGTACGACGTCTTCCATTCGTATGAGATGTGCGGATACATCATCGAGACCTTTGAATGCTTTCTCGTTTTCTCCCATGGCGTCTTCTAACCTATATATCATGCGCTTTGCACAATCTTCCATAACGTAATCTACCATCAATTTCAAAAATTTGCCATCTTCATATACATCCAAATAATTTCCTCGAATGTTCATCACTCGTAGATTCTTATGTTCATCGCGATGCGCTACGTTGGGAAATTCTGAAAAGAACGTCAACGGTTGTTCCGCGTTTACACACTTACGCACTATGCCTGCTATCATATCTGGTGTCATGTGTTCGTATGTCTCATTCGACCAATTCACTATTTTGATATTATTCGTGATGTTAATGTTGTTGTGACTATTAATATTTACGTCACCTGATGGCGCTGTGTTAGATCTTGGTTCAGGTGAACTACATTTCACCTTTCGGCGATGTTCAGATTTTGATTGAGCACACGAAAACATCTTCAAACATATCGGGCATTGTAGTTTATCACATCCTGTACATTTATCCGTATGTTTTAAACAGTCGCTCTTATTGAAGAATGTTTTTCTACATCTATCACATTTATGATTTTTCTTTCTTTTTCCTGTATTTTCCTTAACTGTTTCTGTATATCCCTTTATTGTTACTGTATTTTCTTTTCTTTTTACTGCGCATTCGTTTAATTTATCGTTCATTCTAAATATTTCTACGGGTATCGTATTTTGCGAAGGTTGTTTTAAGAAACAAGGGAATTTTCTCGACAAATGTTTATCTAAGAAACAATTGTATTTAAATGTCATCCCACAATGATCGCACGAAATTGTCATTATAATATATCCTTAAAAAAATATCCTTAAATCAAACATAAGGTTTGAATGAAAATTTTGATACAAATCTTAATTTTGCTGTTTGCTGTTTAAATTTGAAAAAAAATTCCCTGTAGTTATAAATGAGCAATTTTAGCTTCATCAGAGTTAATCATGGATTTGGTATGATAGATAAGAACCCAAGAAGTTCTCTATTAACTGTTATAGATTCATCTACGATCCCAAGATACGTATGCTTTACAGATAATAAGAATGCATTACATTGTATTACTTATATTTCAAAGTTCAGGTCAGAATATGGATATTATCCAATCATGGATTTCAGCAAAGAAGACAAGCGTATTGAAATAAAATTGAAACTTGATAGCACAAGGGTTGAGCCATCCAGAGTGGCAAAATTCTTTGAAATTGAAACATACGACGAAATGGAACTTGATGATTTATGCACAAAGAATGCTATCAATATTTTTTGTATACATAAATTTTCGTATTACACAAAGAAAAACAATATGGAACTGTTACTTTCAGCACAAGAATTTGATGGTAAACCTGATTTAACAAAATTTGCAGAAAATTTAAACGTTATACTGAATCGATAATATCCTACACGAATATCACAATGAACTATGACACCGCGCGGGTTTCGCAATCATCTTGTGTTCGGAATCATCTTGTATAGATATCATATGTTCGTATTCTTTAGGAGATACTTTACTTTCAAGATAAACCGGTTGAGGGCTTCCACCCGAAGGTTTTCGACAAAAAGTCTGGCATGTACAACGAGTACCTGGTGTAAACATTTGTTCTTTTGATGCGTAACATCTGACTGGAATATAGATATCCTTTAAGATGATACGTATGAGTCTATCGATGAATATCATTATGAATAATTCAAAAATAATATCTATGAATGAAACGACTTGCATTATACAAAAAAGAATTTATAAGAATATTGTAATATGTATTTCATTCGCCACGGATTTTCTTGTGCGAATGCCACTCATAATAACAACAGCGATGTCTTACATCACCGAAAGTATCTTGATCCCGCGCTCGCAAATACAGGTGTATCGGATTCAAAGAGTATGAGTGGTGTGACAAAGAAGCTTAAATATGACGTTGTGTGTGCGAGTACGTTGAATAGGGCAATCGAGACAGCGCTTCTCATGTTTCCCAATGATACCATACATGTCATACCGTACGCTAAAGAGATAAGAAAAACACAAGATAATACAGCTCAACCCATTCGTTCAAAGAAATCGTTTTTTAAGAAGATGTACCCTAATGACTATCATAGAATAGACTTTAGTAAAGTAAACGATGAAATTAGAAACAAATGGAGTTTCACGAAATGTATGCGGTTTGTCAGAACTACGTTCGGTGATTCCAAAGTGGCTTTGGTTACACATTCTTTATACATGGTGCATTACCTCAAAATCCCGATGGAACCGTTCCCGTTAAATAACTGTATATACGAATACAATGATCGAGTAATAAAGAAAATACATGACGGTAAAGATGCGTACATGAATGGAGAGATATGTGTGTCTAGATGTAAAAAAAATAAAAACGAGTGAGATAATGAAATACTGTATCTTTACATCTCTAGATTTACGACACCTATTCTTTCAAATAAATGACGCACTTGAACACGAATTGACCGAACTTGGTCATGAAGTATATCAAACGAGTAATCTTGACGTACAGGATTGTGACGCGATTATTCTTATGAGTGATATAAGAAGTGAAGATGTGGAAGGATTTTTAATCAACAATGCTCACATGTCGTATATTTTATATGTAACCGAGCCATTTAACGTAATGCCTATAAAAAAGGTTCAACGTTTTTCTTATATAGTTAGAAGATTCCCACCTGAGTGCATTTGGACATATAGTCACGCAAATATAAAAAAGATTAGACAATTGTGTAATGTACCTGTATATTATTGCCCACCTGGTTATTCAATCGCATACGATTACTCTATCGATCAATCGCATACGATTCCTTTGAAATATTACACTGTTATTAATCATGCGTCTGATAGAAGGATACAATTGATAAAAGAACAGATAGATGTTGAGAATGTTTCTTGTTGGACACATGCCGAGTGGGCTGAGAAAATGAAAAACATGATTCTTGTGAATGTTCACAAAATTGTAGGGGATGAAAGAAGTGCTCTCGAAATGCTCCGAATAGCACCTGTTTTAAGTAATGGCGTGTCTATTGTGTCAGAGAATTCAGATATAGATGATATGAAGACATACGATACATTCATAACATTCACAAGTGTTGAGAGTTTTAAAGATCTCGTCATAAAGAAGGTGGACGTAGAGAAATATAAGAGGAATTTCGCATTTAAAGACATTCTTCATAGGTGTTTAAATGCGAAATTAACGTAAAAAATGAAAATAAACAAACATGTATAATATAATGTGTGGAATTACTTTTGTGATTTCAGATAATTTAAAGCTTGTAGATACGGAATCTCTCATAGATAAGATGTTGCACAGGGGGCCAGACGACGAGAAATACATGACATATAAGAACAAGGTATTTTTTGGTTTTAATCGCTTAGCTATCAACGACGCAAGTCCCGATGCTATGCAACCTTTCGTCGAAGATGGTGTATGGCTCATATGTAATGGCGAGATATTCAACTGGAAGCAAATAGCGGAGACGCATAACCTCGAGTGTAAAACACAATGTGATTGTGAGGTTATCATCAAATTGTACAAAAAATTACGAGAAGCATATGAAAATGATTACGCCACAATAGGCAAGAAGCTTTCTAATATCCTTGATGGAGAATTCTCTTTTGTGATTTACGATGAGGAGACCGATGTTGTGATCGCAAGTAGAGATCCATATGGTGTACGTCCAATGTTTGTTGGCAGACAGCCTGGTACTCATATCTTTTGTTCGGAGATGAAAGGTATTCAACACGTGTCAAACGAAATTGAACAATTCAAACCTGGACATGTCATGGTCATTCAAAATATATCACAAAGTGAATATCATGAGTACCACAAAGAAGAACATAAGAACATTACTACAGAGAACATGTTAACAGATGTGAATATAACATTACGAGAAGCAGTAAAAAAGCGATTAATGTCAGATCGAGAAGTATGTTGCTTGCTATCTGGTGGGCTTGATAGTAGTTTAGTAGCTGGGCTTGTATCCCAACATTTCCCTCCATATACTTTACGAACATTTGCTATTGGACTGAAAGGGTCGACGGACCTTGAATATGCTAAAATAGTTGCAGATTATATTAAGTCAAATCATACTTCCATAGAGCTATCTAATGAAGCGTTTTTGGAAGCTATAGAAGATGTTATTTGGACAATAGAGAGCTACGATACTACAACAGTAAGGGCAAGTGTTGGAAATTATCTCGTCGCGAAGTATATAAAAGAAAACACAGACTGTAAAGTTGTGTTCAATGGAGACTATAGTGATGAGGTGACAGGTGGATATAAATATATGTCAAAGTGTGACGATCCAGAGGAATTTCACAAAGAAACATTAAGACTTACGAAGAACATTCATTTTTTCGATAGTCTTCGAAGTGATAGATGCGTATCATCTCAAGGACTCGAGGCGAGGGTGCCATTTGCTGACAAAGAATTTATTTCGACCTACCTTTCAATTCCAGTACACGAGCGCATGAGCAATCATAGAATTGAAAAATACGTGCTCCGAAAAGCATTTGACAATGACAATGTGATACCACAAGACGTTCTATGGAGAAAGAAGGAGGCGTTTAGTGATGGTGTAAGCGCGCCTGAGAACTCATGGCATCATATCATTCAAAAGTACATCGATGAAACATACACGACCGAATATCAATCAGAACCACAAGAGCACAATCCTCCAACTCTTAGGGAAACACAGTATTACAAGACACTGTACAAAAAGTATTTCAAATCGGATACCGTCATTCCGTATTATTGGCTACCGAAGTATTGCGGAGACATTCAAGATCCGTCTGCGAGAATGCTATGAATCTTTTCTACCGAATAAAATGTTCGAAAACTTTTCAAAATACTGTTTATTTACTTCACAACCATAACAAACTCTATTCGTATTTTTACAAGCGATTGCGGTTGTTCCGTTACCGAGAAATGTATCTAATACAATGTCATCTTCATTTGAGTGGCGTTGTATGAGTTCTTCGAAAAGCGGAATTGACTTCATAGTTGGATGGAAACGAAGTGTACCAGACTGGATTGGATATGTATATATACCAGTATGGTATTCTCCGTGAAATGTTGGCTTACACCCTTTGATACCAAGCATAGCATACTCTACTGCATTACTCAGATAGTTTGTTTTGCTGTTCAATGGCACTGGATTTGATTTCACCCATTGAACGATTCGAATCTGTTTGAATCTATATTTCTCGAATAATTTGCGCAATGTTTCAAATTTGTATATATCGAACCATATAATAAGCGTTCCTCCTTTTTTTAATTTTTTGTAATACTCTCTGATTACTACATCTAGGGTATTTAACGAGAATGAGTTATCCCAATCACCGAATTCGCTTTTGTATGCATATTTCTTCCCAACGATTGAACCGAATTTGAGAAAATTATCTTTATCTTGATCTGTAAATAATTTATCTTTGTTATTATCTATATATTCAATCCAATCTTCTATAGTCTTAGCATGATCGTGGAGGGTATCTAGTTGTCGTTGCATACCGGAATCTTTTGATATAATATACGGGGGGTCTGTTAGAATAAGGGATACAGATTCATTTTCAACCTTTTTCAAGAACGACACACCGTCTGTGTTCTCGAACATTGTTATTCATACAAGTGTTGAAAATTTTAAGCGTCGCTTCAATTACGTTTTTATACGTTAACAAATGTTTAATGTAATATAAGATGCATATTTGTGTCGCTCTTGTAGGCATATCATATGACCCATCATACAATCATAGAAAGATAAAGATACCATTGGTAATCGATGCAACAACTTTAGTAGACAATCAAAATAAGTTTGTCCTTGAC
>Ga0209502_10001784_pt1 | contig 18971 bp, 13 predicted proteins | sample ArcticOcean_MG_C_10_FD_187442 | JGI IMG/M metagenome (GOLD analysis project Ga0209502, IMG submission 187442) | Marine microbial communities from western Arctic Ocean - ArcticOcean_MG_CB11_90 (SPAdes) (version 2) | ecosystem: Environmental > Aquatic > Marine > Oceanic | place: Arctic Ocean... | reverse complement strand
GTGCGCACTTCCGGGCCTTTGGTGTCCAGAAGCACCGCGCAGTTGGACTTCTTCTCCGCGCACACCTTGCGGAAGCGGTCCAACACAGCCTGGTGGGCTTCGTGGTCGCCGTGGGAGAAGTTGAACCTCGCGACGTCCATGCCTTCGTCGATGAGTTCGGCCATGGTTTCTTCGTCCCAGCACTTGGGGCCCATGGTGCAGAAAATCTTGGTCTTCCTCACCATGTCCGAGGGGGTAACGACGTTGTCGAGGCCGATTCTGGTGCTGCAAAAGGAGATGGTGTGGTCGCCTTCGTACCCAGTGGGCTTCATGAGGTTCACGGCTTCGTCGCCGTTGATGTGCGTTTTGAACACCGCGGAGTCCTCGTTGAAATCCCGGACCATGGGGTTCCCACCGCCGGATGGGCGCTCCACGACGATGACCTGGTCCGATTCGCCGTCGCCCGCCACGAGATCCGCGATACCGAGCTTGCGAATGGTGTTCATCACCATGGGCATCGTCTCTTTTGACGTGGTGACCCACTCCATCAACATGGGTACGAGCCCGGAGACGGTGTTGCAGTGCGCGGCGACGGACGGGTTCGTGGTGACCACCACGATGGGCACGGGTGGTTTGTACTTTGACACGAGCGTCGCGGGCAGCATCACGTCGGAAAACACGACGATACACACGGCGCCCATATCGAGGCACGCCTTGACGGCGCTCGACGCCACGGCTTCCAGCGGCGTGACGGGTTTCGGGGTGTTGTTCCAGATGTTGTTGTACGTCAGGTCACCTTCCAGGCCTTCCTCGGCGTTCCGCGTGATGGCGGCCATCGTGGCGACCGCTTTCGCGGGGAACGCCCCGTTAGCCGTTTCCCCGCTAAGCATGGTCGCATCAGCGCCGTCGAACACCGCGTTCGCCACGTCCAACATCTCCGCGCGCGTGGGCAACGGGTTGTCGCACATGGACTCCAGCATCTGCGTCGCAACGATCACGAACTTACCCGCGATGTTACACTTGGTGATCATCATCTTCTGCGCCAGCGCGACCTTTTCGGAGGGGATCTCCATCCCAAGGTCACCGCGCGCGACCATCACGCCGTCGGTGTACTTGAGAATCTCGTCGAAGTTCTCCATGCCAGCTTCGTTTTCAATCTTGCAGATGATCTGCACGTTTTGTCCACCCGCTTCGTCGAGAATCCGGCGGATGAAACGCACATCCTCGCCTGTCTGCACGAACGACGCGGCAAGGAAGTCCATTCTGTTCTTGCAGCAGAAGTTCTGCACGTCGTGGATGTCGCTCTCCGTGAGGACGGGGATGTCAACCTTGACCCCGGGAAGGTTGCAGTTCTTCCGTTCGCCGAGTTTCTTGGAGTTCAACACGGTACCCTTGAGCACGGTTACAGACTCGATTGAGTCGACCCTGATGGAGATGCTGCCGTCCGCGATGAGGATGTTGTTCCCAACCTTCACGGACTGGCACAGCTTGGCGTAGCTTAACCCGATGCGCGTCTCACTTTCCGTCTTGTACCCCTGGAACGTGGTGTAGTCATCACCAACGGCTTCAATCGTAATAGCTTGGTCCTTCTCCAGGTAAATAGGCTCGCCGTCCCGGAGCATCGCCGTGCGGATCTCCGGACCTTTGGTGTCCATAAGAGACGCCCAGTGCGGGGTGTAGTCCAGTCCGAGTTCTTCCTTCATCGCCGCGCCTTCCTTGGCGCACGCCGCGCGGTAGCGGTTAAGCACGGCTTGCTGCGCTTCGTGGTCTCCATGTGAGAAGTTGAACCGCGCTACGCCCATGCCTTCGCGAAGAAGCGACCGCATGGTGTCTTCGTCCCAGCACTTCGGCCCCATGGTGCACACGATTTTGGTTTTGCGAAACGAATCCGCTGGCGTCAGAATGTCCTCCAGGGAGATTTTCGACCCGCGCTTGCTCGTGACCGTGTTCAGCTTACCCGGATCGGTGTACGTCGTGGGCATGGGTTCCGTGGGCGCGGGTGTGTGCACGCCGTTCAACACGGTCACCACGTGCGCCACCGCGGCGGTGTGCACGAAACCGTCGTTTTTGCACGAAACAACCAACACCCGGTTTCCCTCAAAGGGAATGTCCATCGCCTTGGCCACCGCGCTCGCCGCCTTCACCGCGCCCGCGATGTTGTACTGACCTGGTTCCAAGAAAACGGGGATCTGCCCGAACCGCGAGCCGGTGTGGTTCACCACACGCTGCGAGTTCGTCGCCACGAACACGGCGCTGGGCGGGCGGTACTTGGAGATCAAATCCGCCGCGATTCCGTCCTCGGTTAAAACCACAATCGGCACGGTTTCCTCAGCGCTGATCACCCCGTCACCGTCCTTGTCCGCGGAGAACTCCACCGCGCTGAGCGCCACGTTCGCCAACGATGCTTCCAACGTCGTGATCGTGTGCGAACCCGCGTTGCCTCGGTGTAAAAAGTTGTACTGCTGCCAGTAATCGATTCCGAGCTCGGCGTTGGCGTTGATCGCGGCCATCGTGGCGACCGCTTTCGCGGGGAACGCGCCGTTCGCGGTCTCACCCGAAAGCATCGTCGCATCAGCGCCGTCGAACACCGCGTTCGCCACGTCAGTCATCTCCGCCCTCGTGGGCAACGGGTTCTCGCACATCGACTCCAACATCTGCGTTGCGACGATCACGAACTTACCCGCGATGTTACACTTGGTGATGAGCATCTTCTGCGCCAGCGCGACCTTTTCGGAGGGGATCTCCATCCCGAGGTCACCGCGCGCGACCATCACGCCGTCGGTGTACTTGAGAATCTCGTCGAAGTTGCGCATACCCTCTTCGTTTTCGATTTTCGAGATGATCTGAATGTCCTGACCGTCGTTCTCGTCGAGAATCTGGCGGACGTTCTGCACATCCTCCGCGGTTTGCACGAACGAAACGGCGACAAAGTCCATCTTGTTCTTGCACGCGAAGTTCTTGATGTCATCAACGTCCTTGGCCTGCAGCACGTCGAGCTCAACCTTGACACCGGGAAGGTTACCGTTCTTGCGCTCGCCGAGCATCTTATCGTTCAGCACTTTGCCCTTCAAGTTACGGTCGTCGAGAATCTCCAGCACCTCGATGCACAGAGACCCATCCGCGAACAACAGCTTGTTTCCAGGCTTGACGGATTGGCACAGCTTGGCGTACGAGCACCCGATCTTGGTCTCTTCTTCGGTTTTGTAACCCTCGAAGGTGGTGTACTCGTCCGGCCCCGCGGCGTACACGATGATCTCCTGGTCCTTCACGAGCTGGATGGGCTCGTGGTTCCGTAGCATCGCCGTGCGCACTTCCGGGCCTTTGGTGTCCAGAAGCACCGCGCAGTTGGACTTCTTCTCCGCGCACACCTTGCGGAAGCGGTCCAACACAGCCTGGTGGGCTTCGTGGTCGCCGTGGGAGAAGTTGAACCGGGCGACGCTCATGCCTTCGTCGATGAGTTCGGCCATGGTTTCTTCGTCCCAGCACTTGGGGCCCATTGTGCACACGATCTTTGTTTTCCGTACCATGGGTTGGTCCTGCATGATCATCGCGGTGGAAATACCGGTGGACCTCATCGTGATGACGTTGTGATCCCCCGCAAGACGCGACGGGGGCATGATGGACTCGGGCTGGTAATCAGGCGTCCAGAACTCCGAAACCTTGGGTTGCTGCGCGTTGGACAACGCGCTCATGGGCGGTCGCGTGACCGCGGCGGCGGCGGTGGCGGTGGCCATGGTCATCGCGTGGGTTTAACGGTGTGATGCGTTGCGTGCGTCTGTGTGCGGGGTGGACATGGGGAAACACAACAGAAGGGAAACGCGTCAGCCCGGGCCAGGGAAACGAACACGATGATCGGGGTTGGTTATCCATTTCAGGCGGCGAAAGAAGAACCTCATTCGCGGGCGATGGTATTCTTTTTTCCACCCACGCGCAATCGGCGTACCTTTCTTGCCCCGTGTATCCTTCCTACGCTTCAGAAACACGGCTCTGCGCGACTCTTCGTAACGTGGACGATCGTGATCCGAGTAGGGGAGCCTTGGCGTGTTGAAGGAGAGGACGCGTGCGCGGGCTCTCGGCTCTGATTGAAAAAGGTTGCGAAATGTCGTTTATCGCCGCCGAGGACAAATCTTTTTGCCAGGTGTCCCACCGGCATCGAGTCTACGATCTAGGGAAAATAGAGTAGCGTTGCCCCTTACTGACCCTTGTTGCCCCTTGCTGACCCTTGCTCGGCGCGTCGGCGGTCGGTCGTACGGTCCGACCAGACAGCAAAAAAAGGTTGGAGCTTCAACAATCCACCTCGCGTCTCAAAACAATGGGCGCTCCCGACTGGGCCATCGGCCACACGGTCAGCGGCGCCACGTCCACGGGCGAGGCCTTCGGCGGGGTGGTTTACACGTACGACCCTGGGACCGGGGTTTGCGTGCTGCGCACGGAAGGTGACATCACGAACACGCACGACGTGTTCGTGGTGAACACCGCGGGATGTTCGGACGTACGATCTAAGGCACCCAGTTCTTCCCCGACCACAGAAGCGTTACCCGTGGTGGACCCCGCGCGATCGCAACGACGGCTAGAAGCTAACGTAAAGGCTGCGCAAACAAGCGCGGCGAACATCGGCGTGGGGGTGACTCGCACGGCGCAGGACATCTTCGACGCCCTTGCGAAAACCCTGCCGTGCCAGTGGCAAGGCACGGCCATCAACGTGATGGACGAAGTCACCATCGCGGCGCCGTACGCGGTTTGCCAAGGCGTGCCAAACGGCGACCTGAGGGCGGTGGAACGCGTGCAGAAAGTCCTGGCGAACGAAAAAGCAAAGCTGGGGCTTAAGTAGTGAGGATACGGATTTTACGACCAGAGCAGAGGCGGGTCGGTACCGCGAGGTCGGCGAGGGGCGGTAAGAAAATACCTAAAAACGTATTTTGCCAACATCTCTATTCTGCTAATCACCTTCGATCTAAGCTGTGCTTAACACACGCCCCCAGACGACCACGACCACTACAAGCCCCCCCAGAAGACGACCACTACCTCCGCTTCGCCTGTTTCCCTGCCTTGTGCCTCTCCCGTTTGTCCGCCCGTAGCCACCGCTGCGGGTGCTGGTTGAAGTACACCCAATCGGGGACGGCGACGAAAATCGCAATCGAGACGCCCGCGCCGTAGGTGACCATCATGGTTCGGAAGGACCCAGCGCAATACCCCAGCACGAAACCCACACAGGCGAACAAAACGATGCATACCTGGTACATGCGCTCCGATAACTGCTGGCCTTTGAAGTCCATCGTAACAGTCCTGTGACCTGCGCGCGCGCGTGCGGTTTGGACGCCTGAGATGATGCGCATTTAGTTTTCAAGAGAAAAAAGTCAACCCAACCCGTTGAACTTCGCGTTTTCTGTGCCCTATTTAGAGCGTCCAGCACGCGACACGCGCGGGGTGCGCAAAACCGGGTTCGCCGCTCCCGTCCGTGTGTACATCCTCCCAGGCGTGCGGCTCTAAGGGTTTGGGGTCGCGGCGCACCGGGTTTGTTTCTTCTGTTCGCGTCGCGGGGTGACATAGATAGATAGTCTAGTGAGACATAGAGAGAGAGATTAGATTCCCCACCGTCCCGCACCAGAGGTAATACCTCTGCCCGCACCATGGCTCGCCCTCAAGGCGTGGTGGAGCCCAGCATGGCGGAAACGAGCGTGGCGACGTACACCGGGTCGTTGTCGAGTCACGGGTGGTACGAGTCCGTCAGCGCGACCGCGGTTTTCAAAACCGGCCACCAATACGTGGGGGCGTGGAAGGGCGGCAAGATGCACGGCCGCGGCGTGTACGAATGGGTGGATGGGGTTGTTTTCGAGGGGTATTTCTCAAACAACGTCGCTGAGGGGTTCGGGCGGTACGCCTGGCCGGACGGCGGTGTTTATTCCGGCCAGGTCCGGAACGGCAAGCGGGACGGCTCGGGGGTGATGACGTTTGTTGACGGCGACACCACGTACGACGGCAGTTGGAAACAAGGCATGCGGCACGGGAAAGGGAGGATCGATTTTTGCGCATCGGCTTCGGGTGCTGAACATTTCTACTACGGCGATTGGCGCAGCGACAAAAAGCACGGGACCGGATCGTTCGTGTACCGAAACGGAGACTCCTATTGCGGTGAGTGGCGAAATGACGTGAAGCACGGCAAAGGCGTGTACCGCTGGGTAGGGGACGGACGGGACGAGCGGTACGAGGGGAACTTTGTGCACGGAAACGCGCACGGACACGGAACGCATGTTTGGTTTTTATCGGGCGACGATGATGAGAAAAAGGATTCGACGCAAACGAAATCGAATCACAACGTGAATGCGTATGCGAAGGACAAAACCTCTAGTGTTCGGTTCAGCACGAACACGAACACGTACGTGGGTGCTTTTGACAACGGCCGGCGCCACGGCAAGGGGACGTTCTACTACGCGGACGGGTCGCGTTACGTGGGGGGTTTCGTTGACAACCAAAAGCACGGTACCGGGAAATTCACGTTCGACGACGGGAGCGTTTTTTGCGGGCTCTTTTTAAACGACCGGCCGGTGGTGACCCCCGGCGATCCGATTTTCGCGCCGACCACGCACATCCACTTGAAAGTTGACGATTTGTTTGAACCCGGTACCGGTTGTGCTACCAAAGCGGAACAGAACGTGGAGCTAGATAAAACAATACTGCGGCTGATGTCGGAACTGAGGAAAGCGTACGCCATGGCGGCGGCGAGCTCGGTACAAAACCAAAACCAAAACCACGGCGCGCGACCACACCGAAAACCGAAGACGGTTTCCCTCACAATCGGCGAGTTTGTTCTGTGGGCGCGGCGCGTCGGAATCACGGGTGTTGGGTTCACCGTGTGCCAACTCGCGCGGTGCGTTGCCCCGGCGTGGCGCGAAGAAGGCGAGTACGAGTACGATCACGAATACGAGTACGAGTCCGTTTCCGGAAACGCAAACGTGGAACACGCGGTCGACGTCAAACCGCAACTCGCTTGTGAAGCGTCGGACGCCACCACCCTCGATTCCAATTTTCGGGACGGGTTTTTCCTCAATCCCACTTCTGAGAAAAGGTCCTACATAAATACCGGTGAAAGGTTGCTGCCCATGAACACCAGCGAATCAGCTCACCCCGCGGACCCCGCGGACCCGCCCGTGGTGCCACCTCTTCTCGACCCAAACACGGTGCTCGTGTTCCGCGAGTTTTGCGAAGCGCTGGTGCGGTGCGCAGCGCAAAAGTTTTCGCAAACGCCGAATCTCGCCGAGCGCGTGGAGCGGCTGCTGTGCGAATTCGCCTTCGCGAACCCTACATCCCTGGCATGGGACGTGGCGTTACGCGGAGGTACAGAAGACCTTCCGGAGCATCAAGTGCTACGCACAAAACAAGATGCTCAAATGCACACGTTCTTTCTGCAGGCGGTTCGAACGCATCCGCGCGACGTCACAAAACGGCGCGACCCGCTTTCCGTTGACGGGCGGTCGTTTTTGGCGTTTCTGCGTAAAAAACATTTGCTCGTGGACGCTTTGGACGACCAAGGCGAAGAGCTCGTGTACCCGCCCGTGGAGGCGGAGGTGACTCCTGAGGAAGAAGACAAAGAACCACCTGCTGATGAAACACCTGCTGGTGAAACGGTTGATGAAACGGCTGACGAAACGGCTGAACAGGAACAGACCCCTGAAGAGGAAGTTGAACACATTGGATCGACGTTGACATCGTTCGCCGCTCTCGCCGCGTTCGCGGCGGCGGTGGCGCCCTTCGACGCGATCGCGGAAGCGGCGGCTTTGGAAGAAGAACAGGAAGCCGAGGCTGAAGCTGCGGCTGAAGCGTTCGCTGTGGCAGAGCAGGCGAAATACGCAAAACGTGAAGCACTTGCGAAACAATTTGGAGCGGCGCGCGTTTCCTTCGAGGCGAGAAAAGCGGAGGCGGAGGAAAACGGCGAGTCCGCGGCGTTCACTGACGAGCTTACGGACGAAAACTGGGAAGAGGAGTTCGCCGCTGCGGCTGCAAAAGAAGAAGCTGCCGCTGCTGAGGCTGCTGCACTGGAAACCGCGTTAAAGCTGGACACACAAACCATGAAACTATCCACCGCTCTGGATTGCGAAGCGACGTTTCTGGAGTTTCAAGAAGCGCTGGCGCGGTGCGCGCTTCTGGCGGCGCCGCAGGCGGAGACGCTGGTTGAAAAACTGGATGCGTTTTTGCAAGATCTTGAGTCGCGGTAGCGAGTGTCTGTATGACTACGACATGACTACTAATCACTACACTTTCTTCACGGACAGTAGCTACCTACAACAGCACGGCGACCTACAACTCTTTCTTCCAGTTGGCTATTGTATCCCCGAAGTACCCTCCCGCCGCGCCTGTGACCCCACACAGATGGCACGCTGCTACCGCGGCCAAACAAAGCACGAAAAACACAATCCAAGTGACGAAACGATCAAACGTCTTCCTCAACTCCCTTTCCTGTTCCGTCAACGTGTCAATATGCGCTTCCATCAGCCGCGCTTTTTGTCGTAACCCGTTCACTTCTTTCGTTAACGCGTCGATGACCACGCGTTGTTCTCTCTGCGTCTTAAGTGCCTCACTCACGACATGGGTCCTCTCAGAATTCGCCCCACCTCCAAGAGCGAGTTTCAGCGTACATTCCTCCAGCTGTGTGGTCAGGTCAATCACCACGAGCTTGGTCTCCGCGAGGTCGGCGCGAAGGGCGTCGCGCGAAGGTACACGCGACTCGTCGGTATCCATGGAGACCATCGGCGGCGTGGACGCGCCGCGGCGGTGGTGTGCGCGCGCACGAAAGGCCTCGAGCGTTTATTTCGGGACTTCGCGTCGACGCGATCGATCGTCTCGATCTGTCTCAAGAAGATTGAAGAAGCAAGGTGCCGTGCGCGCAGCAGCACAGCGACGAGCGCAGCACGCATCGCGGGCGCCGATCCGAGTTTTGGTGAAAGGCAGGCCAATCACGTCTCCGAAAGGCGCGTAGGGTAAGGGGATTGGACCTCGGCCAGGGAAGTGGACCAACGGGCGTGGTCTTGGACGAAGCGCGAACCGTTCCTGCAGCACAACAACGTGGCACCAGCACATTTATTGGCGAATGTCGCAGCTCAGGCAGGCTGCCCGCGCGGTGGCGCGGGCCTCGTCTGTGTCGCCGAAGCGCGCCCCCGTTCCCGGCCAGTTCGATGTCTCCGTGTATTTCTCCACCGCGCATAGGTGCGGCAGCGGAGGTTCCGCCACCCCCCCGATCGCCAGATCTTCGACAGCGCGACGTCATTTCTTGAAGGGGTTCGCCAGCGAAACCTCCGCACCCGAAAAAGAACCCGCCGAAACCGGCGGCGCGCTGGTTTCCTCGGGGCATCCCTCGAGTCACCCGCAGGTATTAGTGGTGCCTTTAACGCGACGGCCGTTAATGCCAGGCGTCATAATGCCCGTCCGAGTCACGGACGAGAGGTTAATCAATGAGATCGAGGAGATGAAGGCGAGAGGGCAGGCGTACGTGGGGACGTTTTTGCGACGAAAAAATAACGGCCTCACCCCGGTTGTGCCAAAAACAAACTCAACCGAACCATCCGCAAGCACCGTGAACTGGGACCCGTACGACGACATGCACGACATGGGGACGTTCGCGCAGGTGCAGAGCATCATCCGGCTTCCGGATTTGGGAGATGATGAGGAGGACGACGACGATGTTAATGATGGAAAAGTAATTACCAAAAGAAAAAAACAAGACGACGACACCATGGACCCCGGCGGCGGCGCCACGTTGTTACTGCTGGGGCACCGGCGGTTACGGAAAACGCACACCGTAAGGTCGGAACCCATGGTGTGCCGAGTGGAGCACTTGGGGGATAAGAAAAGACCTGATGAAGAAAACGACGACGTCTTGAAAGCCACCGCGAACGAAGTCGTGGCGACGATCAAAGAGCTTTTGAAAGTAAACCCGCTCGCCAAGGAAACGCTGCAGGTACGGGCCTTTCTGGATTTCCCAAATTGCGACACTATTTGATGCCTCTGTGACTGTTTGAGTGCACTACGGCCGTAACATTTACCAGTACTGGCAACTACTACATACGTCACAAGTGCACTGTTCGGCCCGATTACGGTCCGACTGTTTGCTCATACACGTTACGAAGTACACCCATACTCCAGACTAAAGACTGACCTTTTTCTTGTACAACTCGCAGTACTTCGCGCAGCGGTTCCAGGATTTTCAAGACCCGGCGAAGTTAGCCGATTTAGCGGCGTCCATGTGTTCCGCGGACGACCAGGCTTTGCAGACGATTCTGGAGTCACTTGATATCCGAACCCGGCTTCAAAACGCGTTGGTGCTTTTGAAAAAGGAAGTGGAGCTGGGTAAGCTGCAGGCGGATATCGGCCGACGCGTGGAGGAGAAGATTTCCGGCGACCAACGCAAGTACTTCCTGATGGAACAGCTGAAGAGCATCAAAAAAGAGCTCGGCATGGAGCGCGACGACAAAACCGCGCTTGCGGAGAAGTTCTCGGCGCGATTCCAAGTGCACCGATCCACCGCGCCGAAGCACGCGATCACCGTGATTGAAGAGGAGCTCCAGAAACTGAGCGGCCTAGAGCCGTCCTCGAGCGAGTTCAACGTAACCCGCAACTACCTGGAGTGGCTCACGTCGATTCCGTGGGGGCACTCGTCCCAGGAGCGCTTGGATATCGGGCAGGCCAGGGAAGTGTTGGATTTCGACCACCACGGCTTGGAGGACGTCAAGGAACGGATTCTGGAGTTCATCGCGGTCGGGCAGTTGCGAGGGACGACGCAGGGGAAGATCATCACCCTGGTCGGCCCGCCCGGGACGGGGAAAACGAGTATCGGCCAGAGCATCGCGCGAGCGCTTGATCGCAAGTTTTTTCGGTTCTCGGTCGGCGGCCTTTCGGACGTCGCGGAAATTAAAGGACACCGACGCACTTACGTTGGGGCGATGCCTGGTAAGCTGGTGCAGTGCTTAAAAAGCACCGGGGTATCGAACCCGGTGGTGTTGATTGACGAGGTTGACAAGCTAGGCCGCGGGTACCAAGGCGACCCCGCGTCGGCGCTTCTGGAGTTGTTGGACCCGGAGCAAAACGGAACGTTTCTGGATCACTACTTGGATGTCCCGGTTGATTTATCGAAAGTTCTTTTCGTGTGCACCGCGAACGTGCTGGACACGATACCAGCACCACTGCTTGACCGCATGGAAGTCGTCCGCCTGTCAGGTACGTATGTCAGCCTTTCCCAAATCCCGCCGACTGTTTTGCCGATTGTCCGCCCGTAATTACTCACTCACATTACGAAAGACTGACAATTTTCGTTCACAACATCAGGGTACATCGCGGATGAGAAAAAGCAAATCGCGCGCACGTACTTGGAGAAAGTCGCGAAGGAACGAAGCGGCATCGGCGAAGACGAAGCGCGGGTCACGGACGACGCCATGGCGTCGCTTATCGAGGATTACTGCCGCGAAGCCGGGGTGCGTAATTTGCAGAAACACCTGGAAAAAATCTACCGCAAAGTCGCGCTGAAGCTGGCGAAGGAGAAAGGCCCGGAGGCGAGCAAACGCGTGGGTGACTCGCGGGCGAAACTTTTGTCTGCGAAGAAACAGGTCGCGGACAAGGAGGAGGAGCTGCGGGTGGCGAAAATCACAAACGGGACGGAACCGAAACCGGCGAAATCGGGCGGTGGAAAAACGAAAAACACGAAAGAGTCTTCTTTGGATTCCTTGTCCGCCGCGCTGGCGGAGCTTCGGGATTTGGTCCTGTCCAATGAAAAAGACGTACACGCCGCGCTCGCGTTGACCGCGGTGCAGGACCCGGTGGTCGTCAACGCGGGCGCGGATTTAGTGCAGTACGTAGGTAAGTATTTCCCAATCACCACATTCCGCCTCTGCGATTGCCCATACGAGACTGACACTTTCTTTTTTATCGTATCAGGCCAGCCCCCGTTTCAAACCGACCGCATTTACGACAAAACCCCGCCCGGGGTGGTGACGGGTTTGGCGTGGACGTCGATGGGCGGGAGCACGCTTTACATCGAGTGCACGGGGATTCACCAGAACGCGGTGAATGATTTTGACGATGATGAGATGGAAGATGGGGATGGGGATGATGATTACAAAAGAACAGCTCCAAAAAAGAAAGGAGAAAGCTCCAAGCGGAAAAACAAACTCGTCGGCGGTTCGCGCAAAACCGTCGGCGGCACGTTGAAAACCACGGGGCAGCTCGGGGACGTGATGACGGAAAGCGCCACCATTGCGCACACGTTTGCTAAGAACTTCGTGGCGCTTCGTCACCCTGGAAATGACTATTTCGACGTCACGAAGCTTCACCTGCACGTCCCCGCGGGGAGCACGCCCAAGGTAGTTATTGGGGCTTTCACCAAATCCCGGACGACTGTTTGCGCATACCCCAGACTGACACTTTCTTTTATTTATCCCAAGGACGGGCCGAGCGCGGGGTGCACGATGGTCACGGCGATGGTGAGTTTGGCGACGGGCAAGGCGGTCCGGCCGAACCTCGCGATGACGGGCGAGGTGACGCTTACCGGAATCGTCATGCCGATTGGCGGCGTCAAGGAGAAAACAATCGCCGCCCGCCGAAGCGGCGTCACGCACATCCTGTTCCCCGAAGGCAACAAAAAAGACTTCCTCGAACTCAGCGCCGAAGTAAAGCAAGGCCTGGAAGTTTTCTTCGTGAAGACGTACGACGACGTGTACAAACACGCGCTGGAGTGGGATGTGGCAGAGTGAATGGGAAGACACTATAGACTGCCGACTTTAGACACAAGCTGTATGTCTAGTTGTCTCCCGACATAGCTAGAAGCACAACAAAATGTACTGCTTACAACTATTGACGGCGTGGAAGCGAAGAGTAGACGGTGCCGTATTTTTGTTCACAGGATTTGACAAACGTTTCTTTACCCTTTCCCCGACGACCCGTGTTTCAGGTCTTCGCCAATCGCGCCGACGAAGGGGCTTTTCTTATGCAACGAGGGGGGGAGTTTCCTGGCTTTCGCTGGCGGTTCCGAGTGTACGACACCACCGGGGTCTTGCGCATGGGTGTGCTGTGTGGGCAAACAGTCTACCGCAATCGCAGAAACAACTGCGGGTACTCCGTGTTTCGCCAGACTAATCGCGCTCTCGGGAATAGCGGGTTTCGGCTTTGGCGGCGCGCGGCGGCGCTTTTGAGCGCCCGGCGGTTTCGGGGCTTCGGCGACGGCTGGTTTTTGACGTTTCGTTTTGGGTCGCGCCCGCGGCTTTGGCTTTGCAGGAACTGCCTTCGGCTTGGCTTTTCTTTCCGTACCGCCCGGAATCGAACCAAGGTCACGCACTTTCGGCTTGGCTTTTCCACCCGTACCTCCCGGAATCGAACCAAGGACACCGGCGGCCGGCGTACTACCCGGTTTACCCACGTTCGCGTTGCAAAGCGCACCCGCCCCGACTACCGCCGCGATTGGTATGGCCAACGCGAGCGGCGCTGTTGGCACTACCGGGGCGAATCGCGGAACGTCGTTTCCCGCGAAACCACCCGTGAACGCCCCCGCGACGCCGATGGAACACCCGCTGGGCCACTCACGAGGAACCGCGAGGGGGCGCCCGCCGGTTCCGTCGTAACCCAGGTACCCGTTGTCCCTCCACGCCATCTGCATCTCCGCCCGTGCCTCGCAGTCCACGGCTTCCATTAAACAATAAAGCGACCCGTTCAGGGTGATGGCTTCGTGGCGCATGCGCGTGGACTTGTGTTCCGCGGAGGTCAGCTCGTTAACAAGGGCTTGCTTGCGTTCCTCACCCTTGGTCCGCTCGGTTTGGGGAGACGTGACGGGAGAAACGGGAGATACGCCTTCGGTGGGTGTCCCGGGTGTTGCGCACGCCCTGGCCTCCAGAATCGCCTTGGCCTGCACCGCCGCGACCGCCACCCTCGTGTTCCGGACGTGCTCCTCCACCCGCGCCAGCTCGAACAGCGCCACGGTGGCGCGGTCGTGAAGCACCGCGACCGCGCTGAGTCGCGAAGTCACCGCCTGCGCGGGAAAGTCTTGCGCGAGTGAGAAAAGTCGACTCCACTCGCTTCGCAAAAGCTCGCGCGCTTGCGCCAGGCTTTGTTGGTCAGGTACTTGGTTGTTGTTAGCGACTCGGGACGGCGGCATCGCCGTCACCGGGGTCACGGGTTCCTTCGACAAGACCTCCGCCTCCGCACCAACGCCGCCGGAAGCATCCTCGCGCGCAGTCTGGTCGCGACTCTGTCGCACGCGCCTCGCCACGGGCGCGCCAGGCGGCTCCGCGACTTGAACAGCGGCCGTCGCTCGTAACCGGCGCTCGGCGTTCAGACGCATCGCAATTTCCACGCGTATGCCCACCATGTCGTGGTGCGCGCGCTCTGCGTCGGTCATCTCGCGCTCGCGCCTGCTGACCCTCGCGGTGGCTGGCGGCGTGGTCATGGACATGGGAACCGTCGCGCGGCGGACTGTTTCGTGCAGTGACGAGTGACGCGAGGGCGTCTGGAGAAAAAAAGCAACGACGGACCGAACTGAAGCGTGTGGGTAGGGTTTTGCCAAACCGGCAACGACGGCACCCTTTTGTCGTCAGGTCCAAGGACTGCGGGAGTGAAGGCGATACGCGGAAAACATCGGACCGAAGGCGACCTATCTTTTGTGGTCGTGGCCTGTCTCTCGCCACTCTTACCGCGCCCCGACACGGTATTTTCCTCACTTCGCTTTCAACCTCCCCACAGTTCCCGTAGTCATGAGTGGTAAAGGCGGCGTGCCAACCAACGACGAACAAGTCGTGGAACGCATGGTGGACTTGATGCAGAACCCGGCGTTCATGCGTGTGGCGGAAGAGTTGGGGGCGCAGGTGATGCAGGAGCATGCTGCGACTACCGCAAATAGCGGCAACCCTGGAGCCGGCCAAGGGAACGGCCCCGGGACCGGCGGAGGCTGGCCAAGCACCAACCCGGGGCAACAGTCCGGTGGAGGGCGTAGTGTCAACCCTGGGAAGTGAGTGACACGCCACACGCATGTTTTGACGATACACACGCGACGCACGACATGGAAGAGAGACGACGCGCTTCGAAGGTTCCGAGTTGAAGACAACGACAGGAGGACTTCTTCTCAACACTTGATAAAAACACTTTCGACCAATTTTTTCGTCACCCCACCACGCTCGCCGCAAGTTTCTCTCCCAGGCTTTGTTTCGCGCCCGGCACCACAGGGTCTTTCCCCAGATACACCTCTAACAGTGCGGCGCACATGGTTTTGTCGTCGATCACGCCTATTTCCTTTCCTTTGATCAGCGTGCGCAACTTCCCATGGTCGGCGCAGAAAGTAAGCGAGGTTCCTTTCGCAAATTTGACGTTTTCGAAGTAGCTTTCAAACGTTTTCAAGCTTTTGGAGTGGGCGCCTAGTTTGGGTCGAAGCCGTTCGGCAAGCGCGTCCGCGATTTTTGAACTCTCGAGGTCACGCGCGAACACAAGCCGCACGGTTTTGCCGATTGCGTGGTCGTTCACAACGAAGTCGAAAAGGGTCTGGTCCTTCGCCACGCGCGCCGGGTTTTCGCCGAAAAATGTACCCCCAATCGCTTTTTTCACCGCATCCGGGTGGAGAAACAATCCACACGCGTACACCTTTACCCCCACCCCCGCGATTCGCTTCACCCGTACCCCCATCCCCATCAGCGGCGCGCACCCTTTGGTTTCACCGCGCATGCAGAACTCCCCGGGGATGTTCAACCCCGTTTTCGGTTCCACCACGAAGGGCACGACGTCGTGTTGTGGCACGCCAACGCGATTTCCAGCACCCGCGTTCGCCACGAGGTTCCGGGCTTGGCGAAAAGGCCTGAGGCGTACCGAAAACAATGGACTGGCGTGCGCAACGCGCCGGAACCCGTCAAGGCGCTCGCGAGCCGCGCGATGGAAACGCTCGCCGAAACCGCTCATGGTGCCAGGCGCAGGTGGAGGAGGCGTGCGTGTCGATGTGATGAACGAAGTCCTCACGGATTTTGGTAAAATTATTGGAATTTCGGTCAACGAGGCCTACGAGGGGAACGTTTCCAGATTCGCTTCCCATCCCGGGTGGCGTGTCAGTGTCGGCCGCGCTCCCCCCCCTCCGCCCTGCCGCGATGCCCCCCACGACGACCGCCCGTTCGCACTCCACGTTCCGCGACGACCTGTCCGGGTGGGAAAACGACTTCGACCACTCCGTGGTGCCTCCCAACAAAGAGGCGGAGTGGAAACCGAAAAACCCTTCATGGGACGAGACGTTACGCGATGCGGTGGAGACGGAAACGACGAGTGGGTTCGAGTGGGAGGACCAGCTCGCGTTGAGGGCGACCTCTGAGCTTATGAGCCCAAGCCGCATGCAGAGGGCGATGGGTAAGATTCTGCAGCGCGGGTACGACCAACAAAGGGCGGTGCCTCTTGCGGTGGACCTGGCGCGGGTGCCGAGTCCAAATCGTCCGGTACGTATTTCCCAATCACCACGTTCCGCCTCCCTGATTACTGCTCTGTGTGGAGTACAGTTGGAAAGTACGGACCCCACTCCGTCGGACCCCTTACCATCACTCATACACATGGCCCGAGAGACTGACACTTTCGGCTTTTATCGTATCAGGCGTGGCAAGGCCTAGGGACGGTGCCGAAACAAAAAGCGCCTAAACGCGAAAAAGACTGGTGGGCACCGGCCGAGCTTGACCTGCAAGAGAACCACAGGGAGCACGGGCGGTTGGGGCAGGCGTACGCGGACGGCACGAAACCGTTGGAGGCGAGGGACTTGTCCAACAACGGGATTAACGATGGCGTGCACCCCGGGGATGGAGGTTTCCGTAGCCCAAAGAAACACTTGGGAAAGGACTGGGTCGGCCTTGATCCGTACCGGGGCAAAAACACGCGGTACGCGCGAATCCCGGGCGAGGAGAAATGGTGGCACCCTCGTGAGCTGGGCATGGGGACGTGGGACGGGGACGTGGATGGGGAGGTGAGTCATGATTTGGGGGGACGGGGATGGGAGGAGAGTGACGAGAGTGATGAATCGGATGCCTCTGATGAATCGTCACACGGGTCGTACGAAAGCGGGGACGAGGACGTGGAGGGCGCGATTGGACGACGAGCAGTGCGCCGAACACAAAAAAGAGAAGCACGACGAACACAGAGACGGGAAGCACGACGAGCCGCGAGAAGAAACGCGCGATACGAGCAACGACAACGCGCGTCGGACGATTCGTATCGCGCGGAGAATGACAAGGAACGGCGGCGCGGCGTCGGCGGCGGACCGAACGGGGTCGGGGACGGACGCGGCACGACTGATGGCGGTGCCCGGAGCCCTGTTTCGGTTGATGCACACGGACACGTCATCGGGCACGGGAGGGACGACGGGTACGTAGGCGGAAACAATGTGAGTGGTGGTGGTTTATTCGGCGACGACGGACGACGCGGCGGCGGCGGCGGCAGAAATCGCCCGGGCGTGAAATCGCCGAGGGGCGGGCGCGCCGGTGGCGACGGCGGTTTGGGTGGAACACCGGCGGGAGGCAAAGGTAACGGAGGTGCAGGCGCCAAAGGAGGTGCAGGAGGTAACGGAGGTAAAGCAGGACGGGAGATGGGAACGGACCCTGACCTCGAACCGGAGAAGAAAAAGAAGAAAAGGTGGCTCCTGTGCTGTTGAGGGTCGTTCGGAAGAGTTGAATGCGAGGGGTTTGGGTAGAGTTGAATGAAAGTTGGTTGAGTAGTCTATGATGAGAGAAAGTCTTCGCGTACGTAATGATGAGAGAAAGTCTTCCGCGTCCAACAACTCTACGCGTCACGCCGCATGCGAGCATTTGAACTACACACAGTCCTCAAACTTACTGCTGCTTGCACTCAGGCGGTTTCTCGCCATCCGCGCCGACCGCCGCGGGCGTCGTTTCGTCCCCACCCTCGTCCTCGTCCTCGTCCTCAACGCTCTCGTCCTCGTCGTCCTCGTCGTCGTCCTCGTCCGAGTCGTACTCGTCGTCCGAGTTCGCGTTCGCGTCGCCGGTGAACCACGAAACCGCGTCCGGGACGATTTTGTCCCGGATAATTGACCCGATTTCGTAGTCCATCTCCATGGCGTCCTGGAGCTGTTCCATTTCCTCCTCCTCCAGTTCCGCGTCTTCGTCGGGAATCTCGGGCGGGGAGAAAAAGTTGAAAAACGACTCGGTGCGTTCCGTTTTCGTCGCAGGCTTGTTGCTTTTTTTTCCACCCTTCGCGTTCGCCTTGCGCCGCATGACCTTGACGCATAAGTTCTTACCCGGCAACCAGTCGATTTCCGACCCTTTGCTGAACTCCAAAATCGGGTCCTCGTCGTCCACCATGTGGTACGACTTTTCAAGCACAGGGTTTGTGAAAAACGGGTTGGGCTGTTCGAAGTGAAACGCGAGCTTGAACCCTTTCGGTTCGTCGTCGTCGTCGTCCTTCTCTTCCTCTTCATCATCTTTGTCAAGCACCTCCACGGTGATATCCTTAAGAAACGCGAGTGCGGGCTCATCTTTTTCTTCGATGTACTGCGCCAGTTGTTCGTGGTTGCGAAGGGCGCAGAGCCAAAATTCGGGAACGCCGGCCGGCGCTTCTTCGTCGTCGTCCGGACCTTTGTCCTCGCCAACCGGTTTCTCGGCTTCGACGTCGGTTTGGCCTTTCACGATTGCCGCTCGCTTCACGTAAAGCGGCGCGTACAGCTTGGTGAACTTCTCCTCCAACGCCCGGCGCTCCGCAAGGAACTGCTCTCTCAAGTCGTCGTGCGCTTCCTGGAAAACCCCAAGCTCCGCTACCCGCGCGCGCACTTTGTAATGAAGCGCCTCCACGAATCCGCTGCCTCTACCGACCAACCCGTCCAGCTTGCCCTGCAGGGATTTGATCATCCGCGGGTCCCCGCTCAGGGCCCCAAGCGCGGACATCACGTCTTTTTGGTCGACGCCCTTGGCGAACTGGGTTGCAGAGGGGGGGGGGGGGGACGTAGGACAGGGGTGGCGGTCAGATCGGGCGCGGAAGTTTTGGCAAAAGAA
>Ga0209502_10001780_pt1 | contig 18989 bp, 18 predicted proteins | sample ArcticOcean_MG_C_10_FD_187442 | JGI IMG/M metagenome (GOLD analysis project Ga0209502, IMG submission 187442) | Marine microbial communities from western Arctic Ocean - ArcticOcean_MG_CB11_90 (SPAdes) (version 2) | ecosystem: Environmental > Aquatic > Marine > Oceanic | place: Arctic Ocean... | reverse complement strand
GATTAACTGGTAAAACTTATTGGAATATTTCTGCTGGCGTAAGGAAAAAAGAAAATGAACGTCGAGACATGATTGAAGCAGCCTTAGAAAGAAATAAAGATAAGATTAAGAAGATTATGGAAGACTTTGGTATCCCATATGCTGAACCTGTATTTACAGATCGATTAGATGGATATAGTAGACATAAGAAATAATATAAATCACGGTAAAAGGGATGACATCAGTTTAAAAAATAAGTAAAATAACTGATTGATTTAGGCTTGCAAGAAATATCATTTAATCCCTTTTTAAGGAAACTAATTACATATTTATTGTCAAATTAATTGGACACCCAATTAGTCTAACAATAAATTAAAAAACTTGGAGAAATCATGGTAACTAGAAAAACAATAGTATCAGCACTATTAGCTAGCATAATTGGCTTTGGCGGTGTAGTACAAGCAGACATAAAGTTAGAGAAAACTACAGATGGAACAGAATTTAAAATAACAAACCCAAAAGCTTATGGTGACACTAAGAAAAAAGACAATGTAAAGACAGTGGCTGAAATTGAGTTCTTAAAGACAGGTAAAAATATTTATGTGGGCGACGCTGAAGCTGAAAAGCGCGGCAAAAAAAGGTTTGGCTATTGGTCATGTACACAATGTCATGGTCCAACAGCAAAAGGTCAAGTTGGCCCTGGTTTAGTTGGCCCTACTTTTCGTTACCCTAAAAATGCTACAAATAAAGGCATGATAGAGACTTTATGGTATGGAACAAACGGTGGGATGGGTGGTAAAGGTTTTGGTGTGATGGCTGCTGACGATGGTATGACACTAGATGAATTACTGAAAACAATTGCTTGGGTAAGAACTAACGGTAAAGGAATAACTGGAAACGAAGACGTTAAATAGTTACAAATCTGTAATATTAATAAAAAAAGACTGAGGTATAATGCCTAAGTCTTTTTTTTAATCTTAAATCTAAAATTTAATCAATGCGAGCACAATAATAAAAATGAGTATAAAGGAAAATAAAATATTACATGAGATATTGATAGTTGGTGGTGGAGCTGGAGGCTTAGAATTGGCAACTAAGCTAGGAGACAGTCTTGGGAAAAAAAAGAAAGCGAATATTACGTTAGTAGATGCTAAAAAAACTCATGTGTGGAAACCTTTACTCCATGAAATTGCTGCTGGTAGCTTAAACCCAGAAAAAGATGAACTTGACTATTTAGCCCAAGGGTATTGGCATAATTTTAAATTTAGACTTGGAAGAATGGTTGGTCTGGATAGAAATAAAAAAGAAGTTATTTTAGAATCTTTTAGTGATGAACAAGGTATTGAAATTATTCCAAAAAGGACATTTCGTTATGATACTTTAATTATATCTGTGGGAAGCACCATTAATGATTTTGGTATCAAAGGGGCCGCAAAAAATACTATTGCTCTAGATACGCAAGATCAAGCCGAGCGTTTCCACCAAAAACTTCATAATGCAATTTTGAAAGCGCAAACTCAGTCCTCTGACGATTTTGGATTCCCATTGAAAGAGCCTGAGAAATTAGAGGTTGTCATTGTAGGAGCAGGAGCAACTGGTGTTGAGTTGGCGGCTGAACTTCATAAAGCAACAAGAGAAATGACAGCATATGGTTTGGACAATGTTAATCCAGATAGAGATATTAAAATTTCGTTGATTGAGTCAAGTGACAGATTGCTTCCAGCACTACCTAAAAGAATGAGCCACTCAGTAGAGACTGAATTAAAAAAATTAAAAGTAAATTTATTTCTTGGTGAAAAAGTAACAGAAGTTACGAATAAAGGAATTAAAACACACACAGGACGGTATATATCATCTGAGTTAGTGGTTTGGGCTGCCGGTATTAAGGCACCAATGTTTTTATCTAAAATTGCTGGATTAAAAAGCAACAAGCTAAATCAGTTAGAGGTATTTTCAACACTTCAAACTACAGAAGATTCTAGTATTTTTGCATTTGGTGATTGTGCAGCTTGTCCAATCAAGCCTGGATCGTTAAAGCTAGTTCCTCCGAGAGCTCAGTCTGCCCATCAACAAGCAGATTTATTATATAAGAGTATGAAGAAAGTAGTATCAGGTAAAAAAACTTCATTACCGCAGTATAGTTATAAAGATTATGGATCCTTGGTAAATTTAGGCCGCTATACAACAGTAGGAAATCTAATGGGTTCTTTAATGGGGGGTAGTATGTTTATCGAGGGCTTAATTGCCCGTTTGATGTATTTAACGTTGTACCAAATGCACTTAATGGCATTACATGGAGTTATGAGTGTAATCTTTAGGCTGTTGGCTAAAGGTATAACAAGAAGATTTGAGACACACGTTAAGCTCCATTAATTATTTGCCTTGCTATAATAAATGGATGCTACTGCCATTGAAAGTAAGACAAAAAAACCAAATATAAACATAATCCCATTTATCGGAATATTATTTTTTACCATAAAAGTATATGCACCACTTAGTAAAAGAATCCCTAAGTTCTCATTAAAGTTTTGTACCGCTATCGAATGTCCAGCTCCAATCAAAATATGACCTCTATGCTGAAGTAGTGCATTTAATGGGACAATAAGTAACCCGCTAAGAATACCAACGAGTGTTAAGATAATAACTGCTGATTCCCAGGTAGTAACAAAGACCATTGAGCATACTAATCCACCCATAAAAATACCAACGGGTAATATTTTTGTAGAATCCTTCATCTTAATGAACCAGGCTGCAATTATTGCCCCTATTGCAACACCAAATGCTACTGATGCAGATAATGTTGTTGACTTATCTAACCCAAACCCTAATGCATAAGCAGCCCAGCCAATTATTACAAGCCTAAGCGTTGCACCAGCTCCCCAGAATAAAGTAGTAATTGTTAAAGAAAGTTGGCCTAAGGGGTCACTCCACAATTTCTTATATGAAGTTAAAAAATCTTTTATTAAAGACCATGGGTCTTTATTCTTAATTTTATGGTCGATAGCCACATTAGGTATGTAACGATTAAAAAAAGCTGCTACAAGATAAAGAAAGCTGATAATTGTAATTGCTAATTTAACATCGTAGATAGCAATAACTCCACCAAACATAGCTCCTAAAATTATTGCAGCAACTGTTGACCCTTCAACCCAACCATTTGCTGCAACAAGTGAATTAGAAGGAAGTAGCTCAGTTAAAATCCCATACTTGGCAGGAGAATAGGAAGCAGCGCCTACGCCAACAATAGCATAAGCATATAATGGTTGCATGCCAAATAGCATTGCAAGACAGCCAAATAATTTTATACCATTTGAAAAAAACATAACTTCTCTTTTTGGCCAAGCATCTGCAATTGCTCCCACAAAAGGAGCAAGAACGATATAAGCGAAGACAAAAAATTGAAGTAAAAGGGGTTGGTGCCATTTTGGTGCCTGTAGCTCAGTCAACATTGCTATTGCTGCAAAAAGAAGGGCATTGTCAGCTAACGCAGACAAAAACTGTGCAGACAGAAAAAAATAGAATCCTTTAACTTTTATTCTACTAGAGGATTTCGGTTGCATAATCTGCTAGCCTTGATCGTTCCCCACGGAGGAGGGTGATGTGTCCATTGTGCTTCCATCCTTTAAACCTATCTACAGCATAAGTTAACCCTGAACTTCCTTCTGTTAGGTATGGAGTATCAATTTGACTTATATTACCTAAACATACAACTTTAGTTCCTGGACCTGCTCGAGTAATTAGTGTCTTCATTTGTTTAGGTGTCAAATTTTGTGCTTCATCGATAATTAAATATTTTTTAAGAAAAGTACGACCACGCATAAAGTTTAAAGATTTTACTTTTATTCTTGACCTGATTAAATCTTGAGTTGCCGCTCTTCCCCAATCGCCAACGTTATCATCAGATTTATTAAGGACATCGAGATTATCTTCTAATGCACCCATCCATGGGGTCATTTTTTCTTCTTCTGTACCTGGAAGAAATCCAATATCTTCTCCAACTGAAACAGTAACTCTGGTAACAATAATTTCATTGTAAATTTTCTTATCTAATGTTTGATCTAATCCAGCAGCCAGAGCTAATAGTGTTTTGCCAGTCCCAGCTTGACCGAGAAGTGAAACAAAATCTATATCAGGATCCATTAATAAATTTAGGGCAAAGTTTTGTTCTCTATTTCTAGCATTAATACCCCAAATATTAAATTTCGAATGTATAAAATCATGAATAACTTCTAATGTGGCAGTTTTACCTTCTATTGATTTTACAGTTGCATGAAATGGTTTTTCAAAATCAAAATGTATAAATTGATTAACTAGGAAGTTTGAACAAAGTGGGCCCGTCAACCGATAAAACATTTTCCCATTTTTTTGCCAAGATTCCATTCCTTTACTATGTTTTTCCCAAAAATTTTTTGGAAGCTCAACAGAGCCTTTATAAAGAATTTCGCTATCATCCATTACTTTATCGTTGAAATAATCTTCTGTATGTATCCCTAATGCACGCGCTTTAATTCGAATATTAAAGTCTTTAGACACTAAAATTACCTGCCTATTCTTTTGTTTTTTCTTAAGATTGGAAACTATACTTAATATTTGATTATCAGCTTTGCTACCAGCAAGCATCGGTAAATCAAAGTCTACAGGGTGTGTTTGTAAAAATAAACTACCTGAGATATGAGGATTAATTTTCGACTTTAAGGGACAGCCTGATGCCAGTTTTGCAGGGTAAGGCCCAATGATTTCTTCTAGATACCTGTGTGTTTGTCTTGCATTTCTTGCTACTTCGCTCCCACCTTTTTTATTATTATCTAATTCCTCAATTGTAACCATAGGTAGATATATGTCATGCTCCTCAAATCTAAAAAGACAAGATGGATCATGTAAAAGTACATTAGTATCTAGAACAAAAAGTTTTGTTAGTTTGGTATTCTTTAGCATTTTATTTTAGCTTAGGCGCTTAAGAATTTCTTCAATATGCCCATTTACTTTAACACCTCGCCATTCATGAATTAACACACCATCAGGCCCGATTAAAAAAGTACTTCTTTCGATCCCTCTTACCTTCTTACCATACATATTTTTCATTTTAATGACTTTAAATAGATTGCATGCAGACTCTTCATTATCGCTAAGTAGTTCAAAAGGGAAATTATATTTATTTTTAAAGTTCTCATGCGACTTTAGGTTATCTCTAGATATCCCGAAAATCTCTACATTTAATTTTTTAAACTTATCAATATTTTCTGTGAAGTCAATACCCTCATTTGTGCATCCAGGTGTAGAATCTTTTGGGTAAAAGTAAATAATAATATATTTACCCATAAAGTCTTTTAAGTTAAAAGCTAAGTTACTAGTACCTTCGAGCTCAAAGTTTGGTACTTTTTCATTTAAATTGATATTTTGCATATTTTTTAGACCCTTTATTGTTCTTGAAGTTTAAATGAAATTGGAACAATGACATTAAAATTTTTTGATTCAAGCTCTTTTGGAGGCTTAGGAAAAGGAGATGCTCGTTTTATCATATCCATCCCCTCCCTATTTAGAATTTCATGTTTACTACTATTTTTAATTTTAGACTTGATTAGATTACCTTGTCCATCAATTTCTAGGCTAATAATAATTTCCCCTTGCCATCCTCTCATTTGAGCTATTCTGGGGTATTTTTTCTGTTTTGCAATAGCTTTAGCTAGAATTAAACTATAACTATCAATTGTTCTTTTCATGACGGAAGGCGTTAGATTATTTTCTATTTTAGGCTGTGATATCTCTTCAGGCTTTGATATCTCTTCAGGCTTTATCATTGGCTCTGGCTTGTTAGCTTCTTTAGTCTGAATTGGATCTAATGTTTCTATTTTTTTTATAGGCTTTAGTTCTGATATTGGCTCAAACTTTTTTTCCGGTTGTGATTCCCTTATCAAAATATCTATGTCTAACTCCATCGGTTGAAATGTATCTTTAATTGTCAAAGAAGGTGAATATGATAAAAATATGGCATGGAAAAATATAGACAGAAAAGTTGTTTCTACTAGAGACAGACTACGTTTTTTTTTAAAGGAAAAAGTTAACAAAATATTTAGTATAAACTCATTTAAAGACAACTAATTATAGCTTATTTGTGGAAAACAACTAATTAGATCAGGCCTAAATGAAGCTTTCCATTAGTTGAATATTTACCATTTCACCAGCCTTAACCGCACCTCTGTCTGAGCCGAGCACAATAAAGCAATTTGCCTTACTCATTGAGCTTAATATACCTGATCCCTGCTGACCTGTGGTCTTAACTTTCCATAATCCATTGGATTCAAATAGCGTACCTCTTTGAAACTCTGTTCTACCTGGCCTTTTAAAAATTGATTCTACACACTCTACTTTTAGTAATGGAATTGCATCTTCAAGTGTCAAGCCCATCCTGATTTTGAGTGCACCCTGAACAATTTGATAGAAAGTGACCATTGCTGAAACAGGATTGCCTGGCAAGCCGAAAAAGTCAGTTTTATTTATTTTTCCATAAGCCATTGGCCTTCCAGGTTTAATTGATAATTTCCAAAATAAAACTTGACCTACTTCTTTTAAAACTTCTTTCATATAGTCAGCTTCTCCTACAGATACACCACCAGTAGTAATAATCACATCAGCTTGTTTCGCTGCTTTAAGAAGAGTATTTTTTATAATTATTTTACTATCAGGAATAAGCCCTAGGTCTATAGATTCAATATTCAATCTATTAAGCATAGAATAAATCGTAAAATGGTTACTGTTATAAACTTGCCCTGATTTTATTTTTGCCCCTACTTTAACAATTTCGTCTCCTGTTGAAAAAAACCCCACTTTCAGTTTTTTAAATACTTTTATCTTAGAAAGACCTAAAGAAGCTATTAAGCCTAATTCTGCTGGATGAAGAAGCGTTCCTTTATTCAAGACAATATCTCTATGCTTAATATCCTCACCACATTTTCTAATGTTTGCCCCAATTTTTGGCATTTCAATGAAAGTTATTTCATTGTTTACGTACTTTACTAACTCAATTGGTATAATGGTATCAACTCCTTTTGGAATTTTCCCACCCGTCATGATTTGAATTGCCTCACCATCTTTCACAGAAAATTTAATAGGTTTACCAGCTAGTACGGTATCTTTAACCATCAATTTTTTTGTATTTTTTAATGAAGATATATTAAATCCAAATCCATCCATTGCTGAATTATCATAATTTGGAACATTAATAGGAGATACCAAATTAAGAGCAAGCACGCGATTCAAGGAATCTATTAGCTTAATAGATTCAGTTTCTTTAATTGGTTTTATAAAAGAACTAATTAGTTTTTTTGCTGACTCAATTTGCATTGCATTAGGGTCATATTCGCCAAGACACCCGGGCTCATTAGATAAGACTTTTAGTGTAATTTTTTTCGTCATCGAGTTAGATATAACCCTCACTAGTGTCAAAAAAGTAAGGGTCTTCATCCCCATTACTATTTTTGTATTGCTCTATAAAATCTACTATTGAAGGTATGTCATTTAAATCAAAGGATGGAATTTTTATATCCAACAAAAGATCAGATACGATAGCTATAATATTCGAATCTTTCTTAAATAGTATTTCATTAGAAATTTGTTTTCTATGTACTTCAATCTTTGGATAATTCATATTTTTTAACCCTTCAATTAAAATAATATCAGTACCAGAACTAATTTGATTAATTGCCTGATCTATATTGAATTTATCTTCCAGGCATTCTGTAATAAGAGCAGATCGATGATCATTAAAAATTAAGGTTTGGGTTGCTCCAGCCTCTCTAATCCGAAAACTATCTTTCCCTGGAGTATCGATATCAAACTTATGATGGGCATGCTTTATTACTGAAACAACTAAACCCTTTTTTATTAATTGAGGAATTAGCTTCTCAATTAAAGTTGTTTTTCCGCTTCCACTATTTGCAGCGCAAACCCCTATTATGCAGGGAGATTTAATTACTTTATGTTTCAATTTTTGCTAACTCGCCAAGGTTGTTAATATTTATAAAAGCGTTTGGATCTGAAAAATTAACTACTTTATAATTATTCTCTTTAATCCACAATTCCATTTTTCTCCCTCCTGCACTAATAAAACCTTCTAAATTTTTCAAAAGAGAGCGATGACACAGTATAAATGCTGGCTCTAAATGGCCTAGAAGACTAGGTAATATTATAGTCGGACCTTTATCTTTAATACAGAAGCTTAATTTTTCCACTAAGTTGATGGGGAGGAATGGGCAGTCATTAGGGCAAAATTGTACCCAGTTTTTTTTTGCGTGAGATAATCCTGCTTGGATTCCTGCAAGGGGACCAGTCTTATTTATAATAAGGTCATCGAATTGAATATTTTTTGGAAATATTTTAATAGGCTGGTTTGTGTTGATTGATACATAAGAAACTTGCTCTATTAATCTATCATAAACATGTTTAATTAAGGGTTTAGTATGTAACTTGATAAGAGATTTATTTGTGCCCATTCTTTTTGATTCCCCACCTGCCAGAATTACCCCTTCAATTTCAGTATTCAATTAACCACCTGTGTGGGACATAAATCTAACAACAGCAGGCTTACTTTCTGAAAGATCAAACGTATGAGACTCTGGTTTTAGCTTCATACTATTTATGATTGCCTCTATTATAGGCCCATCATCATGAGGATTAGCTTTGATTAATGGGAGTAGCTCAACTTTATCTTCATGCCCAAGACATAAAAATAATTCACCCTTACAGCTTATTCTTACCCGATTACAGCTCTCACAAAAGTTATGGCTATGAGGCGATATCAAACCAATTTTTGTATTTGAGTCTTTAACTTGCCAATAATTAGCTGGTCCCCCAGTAGCAAAATTTGATTTTGATAATTTATAATAATTTTGCAGTGAAATTAATATGTCGTCATTACTAACAGAAGTCTCCGTTCTATTATATTCAGTATTCCCAAGAGGCATCTCTTCAATAAATGAAATATCAAAACCAGAATCAATTGCAAAATCAACTAGATTAAAAATTTCATGCTCATTTAAATTTTTCATAAGAACAACATTTAATTTTATTTTTTTAAAACCAATTTTTTTTGCATGTTGAATACCTTCCAGAACCTGATCTAATTTTCCAATTCTAGTCATACGCATGAAAATATCTGAGTCTAAGCTATCAAGACTGATATTAATTCTTTCAACTCCAGAATTCTTAAGCATTGTTGCCTTATGCTTTAATTGACTGCCATTTGTCGTCAATGTAAGCTCTTTTAAATTATTTTGTTTATTTATTGTTTGAAATAACCAATCTATATTTTTTCTCACTAAAGGCTCGCCGCCTGTAATCCTGACTTTCTCTACACCTAGCCCATTAAATATTCTTATGACCCTTGCAATTTCTTCTAGTGACAATAAGTCATTTTTTCCCATAAATGCCATTTTTTCAGACATACAATAAACACATCTAAAGTCACACCTATCAGTTACTGAAACTCTTATATAATTTATTTTTCTATTGAACTGATCGACAAGCATAATGGTCCTATAATTGGTAACATACTTAATAGTGATTATAATATTAACTTAAAATAGGTTTAACAATTTCAATAAGGTAACTTTTTAAAGTTAAAGTATAATAACTATAAAGTAAAAAGAAGTTAAAAAACAAATAAAAGAATATTAGGAGTATTTTTTAAAATGGCTTTATCGAGTTTACAATCAGGAAAAATTGCGGTTTATATTCAAGAATATCAGGATAAGCCAGGCGCCTTACTTCCACTAATGCATGCAATACAAGACGATCTTGGATTTGTTCCAGAAGAATCCTATAAACCAATTTCTAAGGCTTATAATTTATCAGTTGCAGAAATCCACGGCTTTGTTACTTTTTACCATCATTTTAGAACTCATTTACCAGGGAAAAATATACTCCAAATTTGCCGAGCGGAGTCTTGTCAGGCAATGGGCTCAGAAAAATTAGAAAATTATTGCCAAGAAAAATTAGGAATTGATTATCACCAAACAACTAAAGACAATTCAATTACACTAGAACCAGTTTATTGCTTAGGTAACTGTGCATGCTCACCTGCAATGATGATGAATGAAGAAGTGATAGGGCGTGTAACTCCAGAGAAAATAGATCAAATTATTAAAGAAGCTAGGGAAAGTTGATGTCATATAAAATTTTTATTCCTAGAGATTCAAGCGCATTATCCTTAGGTGCTGATAAGGTTTATAAAGAAATCCTGAGTGAGTCTAAGAAAAGAGATATTAATATTGAGATTATTCGTAACGGTTCGCGAGGTCTGTTTTGGCTTGAACCAATGATTGAGGTTGAGACTTCAAAAGGAAGAGTAGCATATGGCCCAATCAATATTTCTGATATTAATTCCTTATTTGATAGTGAATTTTTCTTGGGCAAGAAACATAACTTATTCTTAGGTATTACAGAAGAAATAAAGTGGTTAAAAAATCAAGAACGATTAACTTATGCCAGGGTAGGCATCACAGACCCTGTAAGTATTGAAGATTATGAAGGGCTAGATGGATTTAAGGGTTTAAAAAACGCTCTTAAGCTAAGTCCTGAGAAAATTGTACAAGAAGTTGCTGATTCTGGTTTGAGGGGGAGAGGGGGTGCTGCGTTCCCAACTGGTATAAAATGGAAAACAGTTTTAGATGCCCCATCGGAAAAAAAATATATTGTTTGTAATGCCGATGAAGGAGATTCTGGGACTTTTTCTGATCGAATGATAATGGAAAATGACCCATTTGTTTTGATTGAAGGAATGATTATTGCAGGCCTCGCCGTAGGAGCAGATCAAGGGTATATATATTTACGTTCTGAATATCCTCATGCTCAAAAAATATTAAATGAAGCGATAAGTATAGCTCTAGAAAAAAATTATTTAGGTAAAAATATCCTTGGGTCAGACTTTTCATTTTCTTTAGAAGTTACTCGTGCTGCCGGTGCTTATATTTGTGGAGAGGAAACTTCTCTACTTGAAAGTCTTGAAGGGAAAAGAGGGATGGTTAGGTATAAGCCACCATTGCCAGCCATAGAAGGTTTATATGGCAAGCCGACTGTAGTTAATAATGTAATATCCCTTGCAACAATTCCTATTATTATGGATAAAGGAGCTAATTTTTATGCCAATTATGGAATGGGTCGCTCTAAAGGCACTCTCCCTATTCAGTTAGCAGGCAATTTGAAACAGACTGGCTTAGTAGAGAAAGCATTCGGTATTTCATTAAGAGAGCTTTTGTACGATTTTGGAGGGGGTTCTGCAACTGGTAAGCCAATTAAAGCTGTTCAAGTGGGCGGACCTTTAGGGGCTTTTTTACCTAAGGAACAATTCGACACCCCACTAGATTATGAAAAATTTAGTGAAATCAATGCTGTTGTTGGGCATGGAGGTATTGTTGCGTTCGATGAGAGTGTTGATATGTCAAAGATGGCTAGGTATTCATTTGAGTTTTGTGCAATTGAATCTTGCGGTAAATGTACGCCATGCCGCATTGGATCAACTCGGGGAATGGAAGTGATTGATAAAATTAAAACAGGTGTGGATCAAGAAAAGAATGTCTCATTGTTAAGAGATTTAGGAGACACTATGGTAAACGGATCCTTATGCGCTATGGGTGGTATGACACCGTTTCCAGTTATCAGTGCTCTAAATTTCTTCCCAGAAGATTTTGGGCTTGAAAAGACAGAGACTTCAGCATAAAATTATGAGTTATTTATTAAAAATAATAACTTACAAATTAAAAGAAGAAAAATATTAGGAGTATTTTCGGATGGATGACACAAAAGATTTTGGTACACCAAAAAAAAGCTCTGAGAAATTAGTTGAGCTAAATATTGATGGAATTAAAGTTTCAGTCCCTGAAGGTACTTCTATAATGCGTGCAGCTTCTGAGGCAGGAGTGAATGTACCAAAATTATGTGCTACAGATAGTTTAGACCCATTCGGCTCTTGTCGTCTTTGTCTTGTAGAGATTGAAGGGAAGAGAGGTTATCCAGCATCCTGTACCACACCAGTAGAAAAAGGTTTAAAAGTCCATACTCAAACACCAAAATTAGCTGATATTAGAAAAGGAGTAATGGAGCTATATATATCGGACCACCCATTAGATTGTTTAACTTGTGCCACAAATGGTGACTGTGAGTTGCAGGATATGGCTGGAGCAGTTGGTTTAAGAGATGTTCGATATGGTTATGATGGTGAAAATCATTTGCAATCAGAAAAAGACGAATCTAATCCATATTTTACCTTTGACCCATCAAAATGTATTGTCTGTTCAAGGTGTGTGCGAGCATGTGAGGAAACCCAAGGAACATTTGCATTAACAATAGATGGTAGAGGCTTCGAATCAAAAGTTTCTGCTGGAAATAAAGATTTCATGGATTCAGAATGTGTCTCTTGTGGCGCATGTGTTCAAGCATGCCCAACAGCAACGCTCGTAGAGAAAAGTATTATCGATCATGGTCAGCCAGAAAGATCAGTTACTACAACTTGTGCATATTGCGGAGTTGGGTGCTCTTTTAATGCTGAGATGCAGGGCGAAGAGGTAGTTAGAATGACCCCAAATAAAGATGGTGGCGCCAACCATGGCCATTCTTGTGTGAAGGGACGATTTGCTTGGGGTTATACAACGCATAAAGATCGCATAACTACTCCAATGATTAGGAAAAGTATAAAAGATCCGTGGAAAAAAGTTTCTATGGAGGAAGCGGTTAATTATGCAGCCTCAGAAATTAAAAGAATCCAAGAAAAATATGGGTTTGACTCAGTAGGTGCAATCTCGTCTTCAAGATGTACTAATGAAGAAACTTATTTGATGCAAAAAATTGTGAGAGCGGCATATGGGAATAACAATATCGATACTTGCGCAAGAGTTTGTCACTCCCCAACAGGTTATGGATTAAAGGCAACAATAGGTGAATCTTCTGGCACACAAAATTTCGATTCAGTAATGAAATCAGATGTAATCATGATAATTGGTGCAAACCCTACTGATGGCCACCCAGTATTTGCTTCGCAAATGAAAAAAAGATTAAGAGAGGGAGCTAAATTAATTATTGTTGACCCGAGGGAAATTGATTTAGTTAAAAATACACCTCATGTTAAAGCAGATTTCCATCTAAAACTAAAACCAGGTACCAATGTAGCCACTATAAATTCATTAGCACATGTTGTAGTTAAAGAAAAATTGTTAGACGAGGAATTCATTAAGGAGAGATGTGAATCAGAGGCGTTTGATTACTGGAAAGACTTTATCTCAAAAGAAGAAAATTCTCCTGAATCATTAGAGGCACAAACAGGTATTCCGGCTGATGTGGTTAGGAAAGCCGCAAGACTATTTGCACAAAAAGGTAACAGTGCAATTTACTATGGGCTAGGTGTTACTGAGCATAGTCAGGGATCAACAATGGTTATGGGTATTGCGAACCTTGCAATGGCCACCGGTAATATTGGGAGAGAAGGTGTTGGAATTAACCCATTAAGAGGACAGAATAATGTTCAAGGTGCATGCGATATGGGATCGTTTCCTCATGAGTTCCCTGGCTACAGACATGTATCAGATGTAGCTACAAGAAATTTATTTGAAAGTGCGTGGAATACAGAATTGTACAATGAGCCAGGATTAAGAATTCCAAATATGCTTGATGGTGCAATATCTGGTAAGTTTAAATCAGTTTATTGTGAGGGAGAAGATATTGCTCAATCTGATCCAGATACTAAACACGTTACCCATGCTCTAGAATCTATGGAATGTGTAATTGTGCAAGATTTATTTTTAAACGAAACAGCTATGTATGCACATGTCTTTCTTCCAGGATCTTCATTTTTAGAAAAAAATGGTACTTTCACAAATGCTGAGAGAAGAATTTCTAGGGTCAGGAAAGTGATGTCGCCAAAAAATGGTTATGAAGATTGGGAAATAACACAAATGCTTTCAAATGCTCTAGGCTACCCAATGAATTATAAACATGCGAGTGAAATTATGGATGAAATTGCAGAATTAACTCCTCAATTCCAAGGTGTAAGTTTTGATAAGCTAGATAAGTTAGGTAGCATCCAATGGCCCTGTAACGATGAGAATACTGAAGGAACACCAACAATGCATGTTGATGAGTTTGTTCGAGGAAAAGGTAAGTTTTTTATTACAGAATATATCCCTACTACGGAGCGAGTTAATAATAAATTCCCACTTATTTTAACAACAGGACGCATATTAGCCCATTACAATGTTGGTGCTCAGACAAGAAGGACAGATAATATAGAATGGCATGAAGAAGATTTAATTGAAATCCACCCTCATGATGCTGAAGATAGAGGTATAAAGGAACAAGATTGGGTTGGTATTAATAGTCGTGCTGGCGATACTGTTTTAAGAGCAAAAATAACCGATCGTGTTCAGCCTGGACTAGTTTATACAACCTTTCATCACCCAGTATCAGGGGCAAATGTAATAACAACCGATAATTCTGATTGGGCAACAAACTGTCCAGAGTTTAAGGTGACAGCTGTTCAGGTAACTCAAGTGTCACAACCTTCAGAGTGGCAAGCAAAATATGAAAAATTTAGCGAAAAACAAATCGAGCTCGTAAAAAAGAACGAGGAAAAGGTTAATTAGAATCTAAGTGAGTAGATCTAAATTTATTCAAACAAAAAATACTGTAACACATTCAAAAGCCTATAAAAGCTCATCCATAAAAGATGAAGTCCTTGAAGAAGTAGCAGAAGAGACGCCTATTGCACTAATTTATAATGGAATATCTCATGTTGTGATGATGGGTTCACCATCCAATTTAGAAGATTTTGCAGTAGGGTTTTCTGTTACAGAGGGAATCGTAAGTGATATATCTGACATATATTCGATTGAAATAAACCGAAAAGATGATGGTATTGAGTTAAATATTAAAATTTCTTCCGAATCCTTTGTGAAACTTAAAGAAGTTAGAAGAAATTTGACTGGCAGGACTGGATGTGGACTTTGCGGAGCGGAGAGTTTATCTCAGGCGATGCGAGTGCCAAAAATAAAAAATTCTAATTCACAATTTTATTCCAAATATATTCATAAAGCATTAAAAAATTTCTCAAACGGACAGGAGTTGCAAAAAAAAACTGGCGCAACTCATGCGGCCGCTATATTTAATAACGAAGGGGAATTAAAAATAATTCGTGAAGATGTCGGGCGACATATAGCTTTAGATAAATTAATAGGTGCCAGCCTTAAAACTAAAATTTCAGAAAGTGATTTTGTTATTACATCCAGTAGGGCAAGTTATGAGATGGTTCAAAAAATAGCATATGTTAATTTAAAACTCCTAGTTGCAATTTCTGCCCCAACTGGTCTAGCGATTAGAATGGCAGACAGTCTGAGTATCACTTTGATTGGTTTCGCTAGAGAGGCAAGGTTTACAATTTATAGTCACAACCACAGGGTTATAGAGTAAAATTTTAAAATGAATAATAATTTAATTACTATGGCTAACCAAATCGGAGGTTTTTTTAAATCCTACCCAGATAAAGAGCAGGCTACAAAAGATATTGCCGGACATATGAAGAAATTCTGGCCGCCTGTTATGAGAAAAGAAATAATTGATTATGTTGCTTCATCTAAAGAAAATTTGCTGGATGATATGGTTAATAATGCAATAAGGAAATATTTAAAAGACTAGTTACTTATTTTCTTAGCCAGCAAAATAAAATAATTTTTATCACTTAAACGCTTCCCAGTCCAAATTTCATTCCACAATTTATATTCTGCTGGTATTTCTCTTTCTTCAGTTAGGGAGATTAATACAAGCCTACAATCTTTATTTTCTACATTCGGGTTTGTACCTCTAATTCCAGAGTAGTAATGGAGTAAATTGATTTGACTATCAGACAAGTTGTTAACGTATACACAGGATGAACTTTTTATAAGGTGTTGTTTTACATCATTAAATATTATTTTATAATCTTTACGGTTGTCAATAAACGGACCCCAAAGAGTTATCAATGTTACCCATACCATTGTTATACCTAATGACCAGTTAGAGATTGCTGACCGGTTAGTAATTTTGAATTTAACAATAGAAGCTAACCAAAGTAAAGTTATCACTAATGCAAATATAAAATTAAACAATTCGAATTCAGCTACAAAATTTGAAGAGTTAAAAAACATACGCTCATATATTTTTCCAGGAATTTCGGTAAGCATTGCAAACCACCCTAGCCAAATTAGAAAGCCAATTAAACCAAAAATCAATATTCCAAACCAATTTAAAGCACTCGCAGAACCTCTATTTAACCTATCAATTGCACCAACAGCAATAATTGATAATGGAATAGTGAATGGAATAAGATTTGTTTGGTTGGGTTGCCCTGTTGTAGAAATAGTAATGATTAATACTAAGAAAAAAATTATTGGGATTTGTAGTTTTTTATGACTTAAGATTAATTTGAAATCTTTAATAACAAGCCAGATTGCAAGTGGAAGTGCTGGCCAAGTAAACCATAGAATCCCTTGCAAATGATATTTAAATAGCGATTCAGGATGGAGTTTTATTGTTTTTATCCAGGATAAAAACATTTCTGGCTCTAGATAGTGAAATGAATATAACCAGGGGCTTATGACGAAGATAGTTATAATTGATGATATGGCAATAAATATAAAATATCTTTTATTCCTCCAATTTTTAAAAATTAGTAAAAATATTGATGATAAATAAATAACTATTAGAGGGGTGACAGCACCTGATAAAAATGCAATTCCAGATCCAAAGCCGAGAACCATACTCGCTCTAAAAGGTCTTCTAAAGTATAATGAAAAACCATACAAGCTCATTGTGTAGCCTAGAAGTGTTGCTAATTCTGGTATTAAACTATGAATATTTAATATTAGACCAACTGAGCCTATAAAGATTAAACCTGCTTGGCGACCAAATCCTTCACCCCACAATTCTCTAGTCATTAATCCAAGACTTACTAAAGTTAGAGACACCCAGAAAATATTGGCCAGTCTAGCGGCGTCATGCAATGAGAGTATTGGTGAAAAAAGCTTACCAAATGCTGCTCCGACAAATGAGTACAAGGGCGGGTGTGTTATTAAACTATCACTTGCCGCCATAGGCATAATTACTTGATTATTTTGAATAATATCTAGAATGATGCTTATAGAGGTTGATTCCAATGGACGCCATGGTTCATGCCCAACTAAACCAGTTAATAGAAAAATTAAGGACAATACAAAAAACAAATGTAATTTTGTTTTTTCTCCAAGATTTTTTCTTGGTGTCGACATATTTCCTTGCCAATCATGTTCAAGATCAAATTTCATATTAAAGTAATCATATACAAAAAAAGCAGCTAAGCTGCTTTTTTTGTATATATAAGGTGATTATTTTTACATTCCATATTTTTGTTTAAATTTCTCAACTCTTCCAGCTGTGTCAAGAATTTTTTGTTTTCCAGTATAAAAAGGATGACATTGAGAACAAACCTCAATAGACATATCTTTACCAACAGTTGATTGTGTTTTAAATTTATTACCACAACTGCAAGATACGTTTACTTCTGGATAATTAGGATGTGTGTCTTTTTTCATAATAATTTACATTCTTTTAAATTTAAGTACTGGATTATCATTGATATCTTTAAAAAAATCAATGTTTTGTTTTGGACTACCTTCTCATACTGTTAAAAAAATCGTCGTTGTTCTTTGTAGACTTAACTTTATCGAGAAGGAATTCCATTGCCTCTATATCTTCCATTGGGTAAAGAAGCTTTCTTAATACCCAAATCTTTTGAAGAATTTCATGAGGAATTAGTAACTCTTCTCTACGAGTGCCTGATTTGTTCACGTTGATTGCTGGGTAGGTTCTTTTTTCAGCCATCTTGCGGTCAAGATGAATCTCCATATTACCTGTACCCTTAAATTCTTCATATATTACGTCATCCATTCGAGACCCGGTATCAACTAATGCTGTAGCAAGTATAGTTAACGACCCACCTTCTTCAATATTTCTAGCTGCCCCAAAAAAACGTTTTGGTTTCTGAAGCGCATTTGCATCAACCCCACCAGTAAGAACTTTACCAGAAGAGGGAATTACTGTGTTGTAAGCTCTAGCGAGTCTAGTAATTGAATCAAGAAGAATAACAACGTCTTTTTTATGTTCTATTAACCTTTTTGCCTTTTCAAGGACCATGTCAGCTACTTGGACGTGTCTTGTTGCAGGCTCGTCAAAAGTTGAAGCGACTACCTCGCCTTTCACAGAGCGAGTCATCTCAGTAACTTCTTCAGGACGTTCATCAATCAGTAAAACTATTAATGAAACATCTGGGTGATTTGAAGTTATTGCATGTGCAATATTTTGTAGCATTACAGTTTTACCACTTTTTGGACTAGCAACTATTAAGCCACGCTGACCTTTCCCTATGGGCGCTACCATGTCAATAACTCTACTTGTGTTATTTTCTTCTCCCCCACTATCTCTTTCAAGGGTTAGTGGTTCAGTTGGAAATAAAGGGGTAAGATTTTCAAATAGAATTTTATTCTTTGTATTCTCTGGGGCATCATTGTTAACCTTGGCTACTTTCACTAATGCAAAGTAACGTTCACTGTCTTTTGGAGTTCTTATTTCACCCTCAATAGTGTCGCCTGTGTGAAGATTAAAACGTCTAATTTGTGATGGCGACACATAGATATCATCTGGGCCTGCGAGGTATGATGCTTCAGGCGATCTTAAAAATCCAAAGCCATCTTGAAGAACTTCTAACGTACCATCTCCAAAGAGGGTGTCACCATTTTTTGCCTTATTTTTAAGGATAGCAAAAATTAAATCTTGCTTGCGCATTCTTCCTGTATTTTCAATTTTGTCTGCAATTGCTAGATTAACAATTTCGGCAACAGGTAGGTGTTTTAAATCGGCTAAATGCATATTTTATAAGTTACTATCAATAAAAGCTGTTAATTGAGACTTAGATAAAGCACCAACTTTTGTGGCCTCTACGTTCCCATTTTTAAAAATCA
>Ga0209502_10001773_pt1 | contig 19029 bp, 17 predicted proteins | sample ArcticOcean_MG_C_10_FD_187442 | JGI IMG/M metagenome (GOLD analysis project Ga0209502, IMG submission 187442) | Marine microbial communities from western Arctic Ocean - ArcticOcean_MG_CB11_90 (SPAdes) (version 2) | ecosystem: Environmental > Aquatic > Marine > Oceanic | place: Arctic Ocean... | reverse complement strand
AATCCTCTATTTGACTTATAGCATCAAAATAGTAATCCTGGGAGTAGTATGCATATGCTGCCATTAATGATGCCATGGGGGCCCAGTCTGATTGTGGGAAAATTAACTCTGCATCCTTGAATTTTTCTGCCGCATATAACGCATCACCATCTAGTAACTCTTTATAGCCTTCTTCATAAAGCTCAACCATCTGTTGTTTTATATCTGTGTTATTAATTTCAGAGATTATCTTTTTTTCTTTACTACAAGAAATCTGAAGAACAAATGTACAAATTAATAAAATCTTAAAGTAATTAATCATCAATATCTCTTAACAGATTATTTGAAAAATTCTAAACTTTTATGCGATTGCTTTTAAATTACCTTTATTAATAAAGGCATGAGGTAAGTTTTTTTCCTTTATCTCAATTAATGAAAAATTATTTTTATCTTGAAAAGCTTTTCTTAGCAGTTGATTTGTAAGTTTATGACCACCTCGAGAACAGGTTATTTTTCCAATAATTTTATAGCCAGCTAAATAAAGATCTCCCATACAATCTAAAATTTTATGATTTACAAATTCTTTTTCATTTCTCAGTCCTTCTTTATTCACAATCAGATTATCTTTTACTACTATGGCATTTTCAAGACTTCCTCCTTTCGCTAAGCCCATTTCTCTTAGTTTTTCTACATCTTCATAAAGACAAAAAGTTCTTGAGTTATAAATGTCAGTTAAATCTGACTCATACACCTTAACAACATTTCTTTGTGTCCCGATAAGTTTATTTTCATACTTGAGTTCAAAATCTATATCCAAACTAATTTTGCTTGGTTCTATTGAAATTGTTTTTTCCCCATCATTAAATTCTATTATTTTTTCAATTTTAATAATCTTTATAGGTACATCACTATTTTTAATTCCCACTTCGTTTATTGCTTCAACGTATATTTTTGCTGAACCATCTAAAATTGGAACTTCTTGATTGTCAATTTCAATTAAAGCGTTATCAATACCCATTCCATATAAAGCACCCATTAAATGTTCTATTGTTGAAACACTTACATTGTTTTCATTTGATATAGTGGTACAAAAAATTGCGCTACTAACATTAAAAAGATTCGGAATGATTATGTTATTGTTTTTAAGATCTATTCTTTTAAAAATTATTCCAGTATTTGGTTCTGCTGGCTTAATGACTAAATTAACATCTAAGCCTGTATGAAGACCAATACCTTTTAAGGTAATATCTTTATTAATAGTTTTTTGATTTAATACTGACACTCGATTGTTATAAATTCAGGAGTTTAAATATGAAAAACAAGAAATGTTACAGAAGAATACTGTTCTATTTAAAAAAATGAAAAAATCGCTCAAAAAGACCATGTTTTGATAGTTTTTTTGGTACAACACTCACTTCCTGTCTATTTAAACTCGTGCTTAATGTAAAGCCAGCCCTACAAGCATCTTGATTTTTTTCTTCTAAAAGATCAAGATCGTGCGCAATAAAAATATTTTCTTTATTCTGATTATTTAATGTTTTTAAACCTTCACCCATTAAAGCTACTTTAAAAGAATTTTCTGTAATTGAATTTAGCTTAATAGATTGAGCACACATCCTCAAAATCTCCTCAATTCTGGCAAAGATTATTTTTTGCAAAAACTCTAAGGAAAAATCTCTATAGTTTGAAAATATTTCTTGGTTATCAAAATTAATCTTGATATTTTCAGCTTGTGTTAAATCAATTTTTAACATCTTTGAGATATCTTTTGTAATATGATTTCCACCAATTGGCAGAACATTCAAGCATGAGATTTTATTATTAGCATAAATTGTTATTGAGGTTTTATTATAGCCCACATCAACAAATGAGATATTTTCATGGACAAGAAGGTCTTCCTCATAATTTTTAGCTTTAGCATAACTAGCACAAATTATTTGATTAACTGAAATATCAAATTTATGAAAAATATTTTTATAATACTCTATGGTGTTTTCTGGTAAGCAAATAAAAAGAATGTCTATAGCTATAAAATTACATTTTGTATTTAATGGTAAATAATCATAATCAACACTGTTAATCTTATAGTTATTAATTATGATATGTACAATATTTTGGTTTTTATAATATTCTAATATTTGTTGCTTGGCTTCTTGGACTAAGAATTGAATATCGTCCTGTTTTAATTGCACAGCATCAATTTTTTTAGATATCGAAATTCCAATTGATAGCATCTCGGAGCTATCTACCATTAAATTTACATTATCAATATATTCGTTAGTATTTTGCTCTAAAAAAGTAATCATTTTTTGAACCTCTGTACTAATTTCTTTATAATCAAAAAAAAACTTACTTTTAATATGAAATCTTTTTTTTAAGTTAGTCTTGTGGAATGCGCTGGCTCTTAATTTTGAAAAGCCACAATCAACATATACTTGATAATTATTGTTACCCATTAATTTACAATTAGGTGGCCTTTTACTCTAAGATCAATAATATTTTTACCTTTAAAATTAATATTAGCTATTATTTTATAAGCTCTGTTAAGAGATTCTGACACTTCATTTTCTGGTAATTTAATTAAAATATCATCGATCGTTAAAATGTCCCATCTATTAGATGAAAAAAAGTATATAGTTTTAACTTCATCAAAATTAAATTTTGACAGCTCAATATCATTCTTAAATTCTAAAAATTTTTTTGAATGAAATTCACCAAATATATTGGGTAAGATTTTATCACTTTTTTCACCAGATATAAGTTTGCCGTTAGAACCTACTATCAAATTATTAACATTAGTTATTTTTGCTAAAAATTTAGCTGGTTTAATTACTATTTTTAGTGATGAGGGATAAATCTTTTTAATATTATATTCTTCTATAATGTTGTGTTTATCAATAATCTTTTTAATTTCTTCTTTTCCAATAAAAAATATATTTTGATAAAGAATACTATTCAGGTCATTTTGAATTTCTAAATTCTTAGCCAAAGTTAAACCAAAAACTTTAATATTGTTAATTTTTAATGTGTATCTATTTTGTTTTTCTAGAAGTTTCCCACTGCTGGTGCTTAATATGAGTAGAAATACCAAATAAATTATTATTTTATTTTTTTTATCTATTGATTGATGCATCTTTTAGAATCCATTCAATTAATTTTATGAAGCTTATACCAGCATAACTTGCAATTTCTGGTACCAGTGAAAGTTTGGTCATACCTGGCTGTGTATTAATTTCTAATAAATAAAATTTTTCCTTATAAAATTTAAAATCAGACCTCGTTACTCCTCTGCATCCAATAACTCTGTGAGCTTTAGAAGTAATATAAGTAATTTTTTTTAAATCTCTTTTATTTAAGTTGACAGGTATTACGTGTTCTGTATTTGCATTTATATTATATTTTGCTTCATAATCATAAAATTTTCTTTTAGGTTTGAGTTCTATTACACCAAGATTTTTATTACCCATTATAGCAACTTGAATTTCTCTACCTGGTATGAATTCTTCTATTAAAATTTCATTATAAGCACTTAATTGACTTAATTTTTTTACTATATTTTTTTTGTTACATATATGGACGTGTACACTAGAGCCCTCATTTATAGGCTTGATAACAACTGGAAAGCCTAACTTTTTTTCAATGGTCTTAATAACGTTAATTTTACTTTCTTGATAATTAAACTTAATATATTTAGGTGTTAGAATATTATTTTTGATAAAAATTTTTTTAGAAATTATTTTATCTATTGCTATCGATGAGGCAATTACTCCAGAGTGTGTATAAGGTATTTTTTGTGTCTCTAAAATAGATTGGATATAACCATCTTCTCCAAATTGTCCGTGTAATGCATTAAATATTATATTTGGCTTAAAAATTTTAATTTTTTTTAATAGAGTGTTGTCTGGTTCACAAATTAGGACTTTATACTTATTTTTTTTTAATTCATTAGCTACTTGCTTCCCTGTCTCCAGGCTTATTAAGCGTTCTTTAGAAATGCCTCCACAAAGAATTAAAATTTTTTTTTTCATTACTATTCTAATATTTTAATTTCTTTTTCTAGTTTAATGCCTGTTTTTTCTTCCACTCTTTCTTTAACAAACTCTATCAATTTATTCATATCATTAAAAGTCGCGTTATTTTTATTTACAAAGAAATTGCAATGTTTATCTGAAATGCTAGCATCTCCAAAAGTTGTCTCCAAAGGTACCGATTCTTTAATTAACTCCCATGCTTTTTTACTCGTTTGGTTAATTGGGTTTTTGAATGTACTGCCACTTGTTTTGATTTTAGTTGGTTGATTTTCATCTTTTTTTTTTTTTAATTCAAAAATTTCTTTTTTAATTATATTTTTTTTTTTTTTTTTTGTTGTTTTTTTTCTTTTTTTTTTTTTAATTCAAAAATTTCTTTTTTAATTAGATTTTTATCTTTTTTCTCTCCTTTAAAAGAAGCACTTAAAAAAATTAAATCCTTTTCTAGATCGTTATTTCTATACTTAAAGGTAACTTGATTTGCTGGAATTGTGATAACTTTTCCCAATCGATCAATTGCCTGAACAGAAATAAGTATGTCCTTAAACTCTCTTTTAAAACAACCAGCATTCATCTTTAGTCCACCACCAATAGTCCCTGGTATACATGCTAAAAACTCCAGGCCACCTATTTCGTTTTCCACAGCAAAATCAGATAATTTTTTATCCGTACATGCACTACCAGCTACAATAACATCATTAGGTAACAACGAAATATTTGAAAAATTTTTTCCTAGCTTGATGACAATTCCATCAAAGATACTGTCATTTATTAAAGTATTTGATCCAGCACCAAGAATAAAAATTTTTTCTTTATCTCTAAATTTTTTAAGAAATATAACTAAATCAGATAAAGACTCTGGTTTAAAATAAACTTTAGTTTTCCCTCCAATATTAAACCAATTACTTTTTTTTAAATCATAATCAAAATTAATTTGACTATTAATCTCTTTTGAAAATTTTTTTATATCATCAACTGTCATTATAATAACTTTGGTAATTCTTTCATCCAGCTAGAAATAGTACCTGCACCCATGCCAACAACTATTTTTTTTCCATAAATAGTTTGTTTAATGAATTTAGCCAATTGATATTTATCTTTGACTATAAATAATTTGACTTTTGAATTTTTCATTATCTCTCTAGCAAAATCATTATAACTAAATCCTAATTTTATTTTTTCTCCCGCAGTATAAACTGGGCATAAAATTACAGTATCTGCTTTTTTAAATGATAGAGTAAATTCTTTTTTGAGGTCTTTTAATCTAGAAATCCTGTGAGGTTGAAATATACAAATTATTTCATCTTTTTTATAAGCAGATCTTATACCATTTAAAATTTCTTTAATTTCTGTTGGATGGTGAGCATAGTCATCATAAAAGTTTGTTTCTTTATATGTAAATATTTTATTAAATCTTCTTTGAACCCCCTTAAAATCTTTTAAGCCCTTTTTAATAATTTCTTTAGGGATACCAATAGTTGAAGCTACGCTTGCTGCTGCTGTTGCATTTCTGATATTGTGCAGTCCAAGGAGTGGGATTTTAATCTTATTAATAGTTATATTTTTTTTTCCAGGTAAGTTAATTACTAAGTCGTATTCTGAATAATCTTTTGTTAGTTTTATATTTTTAATACGAAATTGAGACTTTGAATTAGTTCCGTATGTATAGTAATTTTTTATCTTAATTTTCTTTAATAATTCAAAGTTATTTTTATCATCAATACAAATAAATGACTTTCCGAAAGATGGTACTTTATTAATAAAATCTATAAATAAATTTTTGAGATCGATCATTGACTTATAATAATCCATATGTTCTCTATCAATATTTGTAACAATCGAATAAGTGGGTGGTATATGTATAAAACTACCATCAGACTCATCTGCTTCCAATATACACCAGTCACTTTTTCCAAGTTTTGCAGAATTATTTAAAGAATTAAGTACACCACCATTTATAATTGTAGGATCTAATTTTGTTTTTGAGAATATTGCAGCTAATAGTGAAGTTGTAGTAGTTTTGCCGTGAGAACCAGTAACAACAATATTCTTTGTCAGTGACACTATATGAGCCAACATTTCGCCTCTTTTATAAATTGGTAATCCTTTTTTTCTTGCTTCAATTAGTTCTGGATTATTTTTTTTAATAGCTGATGAAATAACTAGAATAGTAGCTTTTTTAATGTTTTTTTTTGTATGGTTAATTAAAGTTTGAATTTTATTTTTTTTTAATCGTTCAATATTTTTATTATTTAAAATGTCACTACCTTGGACTTTAAATCCCATTCCCTTCATTATTAGAGATAGGCCACTCATACCAATTCCACCTATGCCCACAAAATGTATTATTTCAGTTTTGGCTAATTCAATTTTCATTAATTGTAGATATTATTTTCTGATTTACATTATTCCATGTGTTTTGATAGCTAAAATTTTTCATGTTCTTTTTTTTATTTAAATACATTTCTTTATTATCAATGATATTAAATAGTTTGTTTGTAAGATTGTTATCGTTAATTTCTTTTTGATTTAAAATCCAATTACACCCATGTTGATTATAAAAAAATGCATTTTCGAACTGGTGATTATCTTTTGCAGTGGGCAAAGGTATTGCTAGATGAGGTATATTTAAAAACACCAACTCTGCTAACGTAGACGCACCAGCTCTAGTTAAGCATATATTCACTCTGTTCATCAAAGCTGAAATGTCTTCATCAAAATCAAATAATACATTTTCAATTTTGTTTGCTTGATAAAATAATTTTAAGCTTAAAAAATTTTTTTGGCTTGTTTGTTGATAAACTTTAAATTTATATTTTTTTGATAGTTTAATTATTGAGTTGTGAACTATTGCATCAAATAATTTTGCACCTTGACTTCCTCCTATTATCAATAAATCAACTTCTTTATTAATTGTCTCAATTTTTTTTTTATTATAAAAATCTTTTCTAAGCAAAGTAGGAATGATAGAAATTTTATCTGTAAATTTACTTGGTAAATTTTTAATTTTATTGGAATAACAAAAAATTTTCTCACAGTGTTTAATAAAAAATTTATTTGTTCTACCAAGAACCATATTTGGTTCAAATAAAAATAATTTTATATTAAGAATTCTTGATGCTAGACATAATGGTACAGACATGTATCCACCAGTAGATATAACTATTTTTATTTTACTTTTTTTTATAAAAAATAGAGCTTTCAATAATGAGTAGCAAAATGAAATAAATTGAAAAGGCAATTTAAAAATATTTTTAGATATTCTAGTTACATCTAGAATTTCTATGTTGTATCTATTTCTATCTAAGAATTTAACACCTCTGAGGTCAGTGATCATAAAAATATTAAACTTATCTTGTAGATGTTCGTAGAAAATTGTACCAGGTACAACGTGCCCCCCAGATCCACCAGTACTAATTAAAATTTTTTTTTTCACTTAATTTACTTTTCTTTTTGTTAAATTTAAGATTATACCAGACAAAATTGAAACACCTATAATTGATGATCCTCCATAACTAAGAAATGGCAAAGTCATACCTGTTGTAGGGAATAGCCTAATATTTACACCCAAATGAATTAAGGCCTGTAAAATAATTAAAATTATTGATCCAGCAAGGATTAATTTAACATTCTCATCTGTCTCAATGTATATTTTTTTAAACACAGTGTAGATAAAAAATAAAAATAAAAATAATAAAAATAGGATCGTCACTACTCCAAATTCTTCTGAAATTACTGATACTAAATAATCCGTATGAGCTTCTGGAACTTTATTTTTTAATGTTCCCTCACCAATTCCTTTACCAAAAAAACCTCCACTACTAATTGCATCTATCGCTTTTTCAGATTGAAAATTGTGAGTTCCATTGTTTGGATTAAAGAACGAGAAAATTCGATTTTTTATGTATTCAAATTTAGAAACAAAAAAAACCATATAAAATAGCACTGATAATATAATACTAGAAAAACCTAGTATTACGAGAAGACTCAACCCAGAAATAAAAACTAAAGCAAACCAAGATGAAAAAACTAATAATGTTTGTCCAATATCAGGTTGCATCATTAGTAAAAAAGATATGGGTAAAATTGAAAAGAGACTTAAAAAATACTTAAGATAAATATTTAAATTTTTTTCACTACTTAAGATTAAAGAGATAAAAATTATAGCAAAAGGTTTAACAATTTCTATTGGTTGAAATCTAGGAAGAAAAATAAGATCTAGCCATCTTTTAGATCCCTTGACTTCTGTTCCCAAAATTGGAACTAAAATTAAGAAAAATAATGAAATAAAAAATAAATATATTGAAAATTTAAAAAGATTTTTTTGACTCAGTGAAGAAAAAAAAATCAAAACAAATAAACCGAGACAAATATAAGCTAAATGTTTAAAAAAGAAAAAATAATTATTGGTATCTAATTTATCTGAAGCTATTAATGATGTTGAAACAAGAGAGAAAAATAACCCCAGGCTAAATAAAAATATTATCAGCAAAAATATTTTTTTATCAATATTTTTCCACCATCCATAATAAAACCTATAAATTACATCGCTATAATACATTTATATTTTTTTTAATGAGATTATTAAAAAACTTACCTCGTTCTTCAAAATTTTTAAAACTATCAAAAGAAGCTCCTGCTGGGCTAAAAAGAATAGTTTTATGATTTCTTAATTTATTATTTTTAACATCTTTGATAATTTTTTTTATTAAAGATTTTAAATTAAAGAAAGATTCAATTTGCATTTTATTTTTTAACTCATTTATATAAAATCTTTTATCTTTTCCAAAGATGTAAGCTTTGAAATTTTTACAATATTTTTTGGGTATTGAAAATTTATCATTTTTTTTGAATAATCCTCCAACTATCCAATTTGCATTTGGTAATGATTTTAATAAGCTTTCAGAGGATGAAAAGCTTGTAGCTTTAGAATCATTGATGATAGTTAATTTTTTGGTCTTATAAATTATTTGTTGTCTATAATTCAAACCTTTAAATCTTTTTAATGTTATTAATAAAATATTTCTTTTAATTTTAAATAATTTGATAATGTGAAGAATAAAAGTTAGATTCTCTTTATTGCCATGAGTATAAAAATAAGGATTATTAATTTTTTTTATAATCTTAAGATTAACACACTTGTCAACTTTAATTATTTTAGGTAAAAATTTTTGACGTTTTACTTCTCGCCTTATATATAAATTATTTACATTTAATATTGTGTTATCTTTTTTTGTTTGATTTCTTACAAGTTTAAATTTTGCTTTAATATAATTTTTTAGGGTTTTATGTCTTTCTAGATGGTCTGGAGAAATATTTAATATTACTGAGATATTAGACCTAAACAATCTACTATAATCCAGCTGATAAGATGATGCTTCAACAATAAAAATTGTACTGCTTGTTATATTTTTTTCCAATAAAATTGGATTTCCTATATTTCCTACTAATCTGACATCAAATTTTTGATCTCTTAAAACTTCATATAAAATACTAGCTGTGGTTGATTTACCATTTGTACCTGTAATAGTAATATTTTTATTTTCCGAATAAAAATTAAAAAAAATATCCAAATCTGTATAGATTTTTTTTAAATTTTTTTTTAAGTAACTTTTAAGTCTGCATTTATTGATGTCTATGCCTGGGCTAATTATTATATAATCAACTTCTTTACTTAATAGTTTTTTATAACTGACTAAATTTTTTTTTGTTTCTTCATTATTATAAAGTTTTTTTTCATCATCATATAGATAAATCTTATTTTCTCTTTTTAGAAACTTAAATGTGGATAGACCACTTTTTCCTAATCCATAAACTAAAATATTTTTTTTATTAAAGATATTGTGATTTTTTAACATTATCTGAGTTTTAATGTCGCCAACCCAATCATAGCAAGAATGATTGAAATTATCCAAAATCTTATAACTATTGTTGATTCAGCCCACCCTTTTTTTTCATAATGATGATGAATCGGAGCCATTCTAAAAACTCTTTTTCCAGTCAATTTAAATGATAATACTTGTACAATGACTGAAACTGCTTCTAATACAAATAACCCACCAGTTATTGCTAAAACAACTTCATGCTTTGTAATTATTCCAACAGCACCGAGCGATCCACCTAAAGCTAAGGATCCTGTATCACCCATAAATATTTTCGCGGGTGGCGCATTAAACCACAAAAAACCTAAACAGGCTCCAATGATTGCTCCACAAAATATAGAAGCTTCACCCATACCTTCTATATAGGTTATCTGTAAATATTCTGAAAAAACAATATTCCCTGTAACATAACTAATAAAAGCAAAACATGCTGCCACTAATATCACTGGTACTGTTGCTAAACCATCAAGACCATCTGTTAAATTCACTGCATTTGAAGATCCAACAATTACAAATATAGAAAATGGTACAAAAAACCACCCAAGATTTATGATTAAGTTTTTGAAAAATGGAAAGTATAAATTGGTCAATTCTTCGTGTTGTGAAAAATGAGATAACATAAGTATAGCTACTAGAGCTATTAAAATTTGAGCAATCAACTTAAATTTAAATGAAATACCTGATGAGTTTTTAAATTTAATTTTTCTATAATCATCATAAGCACCCAACAGACCAAAGGATGTTACTATAAAAAGTAAGAACCAAACATAGTGACTAGATAAATCTCCCCATAAAAGAATTCCTGAAAATAATCCTAAAAGTATTAATACACCACCCATAGTTGGTGTTCCAATTTTTTTTATGATGTGCTCTGATGGTCCATCGGTCCGTATTGGATCTAAAATATGTTTTGTTGAAAAAAATTTAATGAATGGAGTCCCGACAAGTAAAACTACTGAAATAGACGTAAACATTGCCAACCCTGTTCTAAAAGTGAGATACTTAAAAACATTTAAGAAGCTATACTGGTCTACATATTCTAAAATAAAGTTATAAAGCATTGATTTTACCTGACTTTATATCGTTTGTTAGCTTATTAAGCCCTGTAGAATTTGAACCTTTAATCATTAAGTAATCATTATTATTTATATTATTTTTAATCAAATTAATTATTTCTGAGTGATTTTTTAAAACAATGCCTTTTTTGTTATTATGAAGAATTTTATATGCTTCACTCATATGTTTCCCAATAACATTAACATTTTTAATAGATGTTTTGTTAATATTTTTAGCAACTTCTTTATGCAATTTTTTGGAATGTTTCCCTAATTCCAACATATCTCCAAGAATTAAATGTTTTTTAGTATCATTAAGTTTAATCATATTAAAATTTTTTAATGCTGAATTCAACGAGAGTGGGTTTGAGTTATAACTTTGATCTACAAGGTAAAATTTTTTTTTAAGCAATTTAATTTCTGAAATATCGCCACGTCCTATTGGTATTTTGTTGCTATAGAAAAAATTACAATCTATCTTGTCTATGTTTTTATATATTGATATAGCTACAATCGATGCAAGTAAATTTTTTATATCACTTTCAAAACATGTGTTGAGATAAAAGAATTTATTTGTATTGTCTATAGTTATAAAAATTTTATATTTTAACTTCTCTTTTTTAATCGAATTTAGATAAATATTTGAGCTTTTATTTTTTATACTAAAAGAAAGAACACTTATTTTTCTCTTTGAAGCTATTTTTTTATGAAAATTATAAAAAGAGTCATCCGCATTTAAAATAAGATATCCATGTTCTTTTATATTTTGAATAATTTCTGATTTAGCTAATGCTATTTCTTTAATATTTTTAAAATTTTTTATGTGCGCATAAGAAATATTTGTAATAATACCAACATCAGGTTTTATAATTTTTGATAAAGAGTTGATTTCATTTTTTTTGTCCATTCCAATTTCAAAAATACCAAAATCATCATTCTTTTTTAGATTAAATAAACTTACTGGAACTCCAAACCTATTATTAAAAGACTTTGGTGAATATGTAACATTATAAGTTTTTTTTAAAGATCTACCCATTAACTCTTTAAGTGAAGTTTTTCCACAACTACCAGTAATAGCAATAACCTTACTATGTACATTTTCTCTTAAAATCGATGATGCCTCTGTTAAAAATTTTAAAGTATTTTTTACACGTAAACAATTCTTATTATTTTTTAACTTATCAGTTATTACTAATGAGGCTCCATTTTTAAGTGCTTTTTTAATAAATAAATTTCCATCGTTTTTATTTCCCTTGATAGCAAAAAAAATATCATTTTTATTAATTTCATTAGAATTTATAGATGCATTATTAATCTCTAATTTTGAGGAAACATTCCTTGAATTAGTTAATTCCTTTAAAATGTTTAATTTAAGATTACTAGAAAGTGTTTTATTTTTTAATCTAATATTTTTTAATATTTCTTTTTTGTCAGAAAATAATTTTTTTATTTCCCTGTATTCTTGAGTCTTTTCATGTCCTTTACCAGCAACAATTAATATTTCACCTGTTTTTAAAGTAAATATCGCTTTCTTAATAGCATTTGCCCTGTTTGAAACCTCATAGATTTTAGATTTATTAATATTTTTTCTTATAGATGTTCTTATTGTTTTTGGATTTTCGTATCGTGGATTGTCATCTGTTAAATAGATTCTATCACAGTAGTGATTAGCAATTTTTCCCATCATTGGTCTTTTTGTTTTATCTCTATTTCCACCACAGCCAAAAACTATTGAAATTTTTCTATTCTCAAATTGCTTTTTTAAACTTTTTAAAGATGCTTTAAGTGCTTCCGGCGTGTGAGCATAGTCTAGTATAACTTTAGAATTATTTTTAATGACTCCTATTTGCTCCAACCTTCCACTTACCGGTTTTATAATATCAATTTTATCGACAATTTTTTTAAAGTTTAAACCACTTTTGGTAGCTGCTATCATTGCCATTAAAATATTTTTAATCTGAATTTTTCCTATTAACTTTGTTTCAAATTTATAAATATTTTTATTATACCTAATTTTAACTACCTGTTTTTCATTTTGATATTTGTGCGAAATTATTTCTAAATTTCCTGTGCTACTTGAAATTGTCTCTATATTAAAATTTTTTTTTAAAGCTATATTTTTAATCTTTTTATATTGAGGAATCTCTTTGTCAGTAATAATATTCCCATCTTTCTTAAGTAATTTTTTAAATAAATATAATTTCGATTTAAAATAATTATCTAAAGTTTTATGATAATCTAAATGATCATGAGATAAATTAGTAAATATACCAGTTTTAAATTTTAAACCATCTAATCTATTTTGTTTAAGCCCATGACTGGATGCCTCTAATATAACGTCATTAATATTTTCTTTTTTTAATTTATTTAAACAAATACTTAATGCAATCGGGTCTATAGTTGTGTTTGAAACTTTTTTTATATAATTCTGTGTCTTGATCCCCAATGTTCCAATTGCGGCTACTTTTTTTTTATTTAGTTTTAAAATCTGAAAATAAAAATCAACAATAGATGATTTACCATTGGTTCCAGTCACTGCAATTATATTTTTTGGTTTGTCTTTATAAATTGCATATGCAAATTCTGAAAGGGTCTTTCTTACGTTGGAGGATTTTATAAATAATATATTCTTTTTTAAACCTTCAAATTTTTGTTTTGAAATAATAATTTTTGCACCTTTTTTAATAGCATGATTAATAAATCTATTACCGTCTATTTTAGTTCCCCTTATTGCAAAAAAAATATTATCTTTTTTACATTCTGGGCTGTTAAAACAAAGACCTGAAAAATAATGACTTTTATATTTTAATTCAATTTTTTTAAGAAAATTACCAATGATCATGAATTATTTAATTTTCTATATATTTTGTGGCTAAAATAGGCCCTATTCTTTCGATGATTTTTCCAGCTACTTCAACTGACGTCCATCCTGCTGTATTAAATGGTGTTCCTTTAGTTGGCTGTTTATCATCTCGATAATAATAAATGTACTCACTATTAGTCTTTGGTTCATCCAGCATTACCACCAGGGTGTACCTTGGCTTTTGGAATGGAAAAATTGCTGCAAATGTATTTATTTTATCTCGTGTATATTTTCCATTTTTAGATATTTGAGCTGTACCTGTTTTACCTCCTACCTCATAACCTTCTACATTTGCTAACTCAGCGGTCCCCTCTTTATTTGTAACAATTTTTCTAAGTATTGTGTTAATTTTATCTGAAACACCTTTGTTTAATATTTTTTTTTGCGAATATTTTTCTACTAATTTTTTTTGAATTATAGTTGGCTGAATATTATATCCACCATTTGTAACTATTGAATACCCTTTGGCTATTTGTAAAAGAGTAGTTGTAATACCATGACCATATGAAGCCGTTGCTAATTTACACTTTCCCCAGTTAATTGAAATTGGTTTCCCTACTTCTTGAATATCAAAATCAATTGTACCTAGTACCCCAATTGTTTTTAAGAAAGATTTAAATTTTTTTTGTCCTATTTTCTGTCCTATTCGAACAGAGCCTATATTTCCTGATCTAATTAAAATTTCTTCGACTGTAAGATCTGTTGGTGTTTTATCACTATATTCTCTTATCTTAAATCCATTACACTCAATTTGTTTTTTTAAATTTAAATATTTTGTATCAGGATTTATCAAGTTCTCATTAAATCCAGCAGCAACTGTAAAAGTTTTGAAAACTGAGCCAAATTCATAAACACCCTTAGTCGCTCTATTAATATAATCCACATTTGTAATAACCTTTCTTTCATTAAGATTAAAGTCTGGCAATGAAACCATTGAAACTATACCTCCATTATTTACATCCATTAAAATAGCAGCACTTCCTTTAGCTCTAAATATCTTCTGAAATTTCAATAGCTCTTCTCTTATTAAAAATTGAATATCCGCATCTACTGTCAATCTTATTAAGTCTTTTGTTGTTTTTAATTCTTTATCCAGTGATTTTTCTATTCCAGAAATTCCACTGTTATCATCATCTATTTGTCCAATTATATGACTAAAAAGATTTTTGTGTGGGTATAATCTTGTTAATTTTTCCTCTGGTCTAATTGCCTTATCTCCAAGTGACATAATTTTTTCGTAATTTATTTGAGATATATTTTTCTCAAACTTAAAAAACTTAACATTATTAAGTTTCTTTTTAATTTCTTTGTAGTTTTTATTTGGAAAAATCCACTTTAAATTAATTAATAATCTTTTTTTATCTATCACTTCTGTTGGACTAATTCCTATATCAATTGAACTAACTGATTTAACTAAATAGTTTCCATTTCTATCTACTATATCTGCTCTATAATTTTTCTTGATGATTAATGGTTTAATCACACTATCTTTTTTTAGAGTCCCTAAATGAAGAAGTTGTATTGAAAAAATTATTGAAATCATTAAAAACACAAAAAAAATAAAAGCAATTCTATTAAATTCTATATTTAAATTAGTTTTACTTTTTTTGTATAAAAATTTATTTTCATACTCTTCTAAAATAATTTTAGTTTTTTTTTCATTCATTATTGATCTTTGTTATAAAATTGGTCAACTCAATAATATTATTTTTTTCAGATATTTTTTGAATTTTCATAATGTCAATCTTGATTAATTCTTTTTCAAAATATTGTGATTGATATTGTATTAGCTTTTCTGGTGAGCTTAAAAAGTTATATTCTAACATTACGTCACTTAATTCTACTTTCAAAGATCCAATGGACTCGTTTAAAATAAAAATTTTATCTTCGATTTCTTTGGTGGAATTTTTAATTAAGGATGTGCCTAAAATTAACAAAAACATAATTACCAATGCTACTTTTTTCATAGTTTGTTTGAAAAATTTTCAATTTCAATCAAGTATTTAAACTTATCTAAAATATCTGTTTCAAAATCATAAAATTCTTTTTTTTTAATAACGTACCTTAATTTTGCAGATCTTGAAGGTGGATTTATTTTAATTTCATTTGCTGATGGAGTGATTGGTTTTTTACTAACAGATTCAAATAGATTAATTTTTTCTTCATTTTTTGGCATATATCGAGAAACACTTTTATTTTCAGATAAACTTTTAAAAAAATATTTAACTATTTTATCTTCAAGAGAGTGAAATGTCACAACAGCTATAACACCATCCTTTTTAACTACTTTTGCAGCATTAATAAGCCCATAAATTAATTCACTGATTTCTTTGTTAACAAATATCCTTAATGCTTGAAATACTTTTGTTGCACTGTGTGTTTTTTGATTTTTTTTTCTTTTTGAAGACTCTATAATTCTAACCAATTCTTCTGTGGTTATCTTTCTTGTTGCTCTATCTTCTACGATGTTGTGAGCTATTCTATTACTATCTTTTTCCTCTCCAAAATATTTAAATATTTGTGTTAATTCTTTTTTATCTAATTTATTTATCACTTCTTTAGCTGAGAATTCATTAATTCCCATTTTCATATTCAACTCACCAATGGTTTCAAAAGAGAGACCTTTTTTTGGATCTTTAATTTGTGTGTATGAATAACCTAGATCAAAAATTACTCCTGTAATATTTTCATTTTTAAGTTTTAAATTATCAAGTTGGCTAAATTTTATATTCTTGAATAAAAATCTATTCTCATATTTTTTTTGAATTACTAGAGCTTTTTTACTGCTATCTTCATCTCTATCTAGAGCGATAACCTTTGTATCTGCAAAATCTAGAATTTTTTTTGTATAACCACCTTGACCAAATGTGCAGTCAATAAATGTGCCACCATATTGAGGGGTAATAATACTAATTAATTCACTTAGCAATACCGGATAATGATTTTTCATATCCAGTATTTTGGTGGCTATCATTTATTTTTTTGTATTTCATTAATTTTTTTGTCTTCTTAAAAATGCAGGAATTTCTAGATCATCATCTTCAGAAATATTCTCATCAGTCTCTGTGGATAATAAACCGTCTGTTTCTATGGTTTCATTATCTGAGCTAAATAAATCTGGAGCAGTCTCACCTTCTACTCCAAAGTTTTCTAATCCATTCGAAGCATTTTCTGTCTCTATTGAGCTCATGTCGTTCAGAGCTTCTTCTGCAAAAGATTTTTCATAGTTGCTTGTTTTATCACTTTCTGCTTCTGCTTCTTGATTTCTCAATAATTCTTCATTGTATTCATTATTAACTATATTTACTGATTCTGAATTAGATACATTGTTTGTGGTTTCAGCAATCACTTCATTTTCAAGTTTTAATGCATTGGCTCCATGTGTAATTGGACTAGACATTATTGGTGAAAAATTAAAAGATTCAGCTGAACCTGTAACGCTAAAATCTGAATAGCCGGGGTTTCTATTCTGTATTCTGTGAACCATGTTGATTACAGATTTTGATTCTGGCTGTTGTCCATCTAGTGCTGTCGCTACGATCGAAACTCTAATTTTACCTTCAAGTTCTGCTGAAGTGATAGCTCCTATAATTACTTCAGCTTCAGGATCTACTTCAGCTCTTATTTTGTTTACTACTTCGTCAACTTCAAAAAGTTTAAGATCTTTACCGCCTGTGATATTAACTAATAATCCTTTTGCACCTTTCAATGTATAATCATCAATTAATGGGTTGCTAATTGCCATATCTGTTGCCTTTACAGCTCTACCTTCACCTTCAGATTCTCCTGTTCCCATCATTGCTTTACCCATTGAAGCCATTACGGTTTCAACATCAGCAAAGTCTAAATTAATTATGCCTGGTCTAACCATTAGGTCAGTTACACTTTGTACTCCTTGCATTAAAACGTTATTTGAAAGTTTAAATGATTCTTCAAATGTAGTTTGTTCGTTTGCAATTTTAAATAAATTTTGATTTGGAATTACAATAATTGTATCAACATGTTTTCTCAACTCTTCAAGACCCTGTTGCGCTGTTCTCATTCTTGAAGGACCTTCGTATAAAAAAGGAAGTGTAACAACTCCTACTGTCAGAATATTTAATTCTTTTGCAGCTCTTGCGATAACATGTGCGGCTCCTGTTCCAGTTCCTCCACCCATACCAGCAGTAATAAAAACCATATTTGAACCTTGAAGTATATTTATAATATCATTTAAAGATTCGTCAGCTGCAGCCTGACCAATGTCATGCTTGGATCCCGCACCCAGACCTTTTGTTAAATTTAAACCAATTTGAATTTTTGCTTTAGCCTTACTTAGTTTTAAATCTTGAGCGTCAGTATTTACAGCTATGAATTCTACTCCTTGTAATCCATTATCAATCATTTCATTAAGCGCATTTCCACCTGCACCACCAACACCTACTACTAATAATCTTGGTTGTAATTCTTTTATATCTGGCGATTTAAAGTTAATTGTCATTTTCATTTCCCCTCATTGTTATTAAAATGTTTTTCCCATTTAAGGCTTGCTCGATTAATATTTGCTTTTTTTCTTGCATTTACCTTAAATTTTTCAAAAGCTGTTGGTTCCCAAATTTGAAAAGTTTGACCTTGGCCAACAAACAACATGCTATTTTTTATTTTTGCATGTTTTAATAATTTTGTTGAAAGTGAAATTCTACCCTCACCATCAAATTGTAAATTCATGCTTTCAGATAAAATTGATGTTGCAAAAAAATCTCTTTTTTCCTCAAATGGGTTCAGAGAATCTATGCTTGTTGAAAGTTTTTCAATTCTATCTTGTGAACAAGCTTCAATAGATTGATTATTAAATGATGGGTAACAGACAACACCATTATATCCTAGATTTGAAAGATGAGACCTATAGTTAGCTGGCACTGATACCCTTCCCTTTTTGTCTATTTTGTTCTCGTAAGTAGATAAAAACATATTTTTTATATTACATAAATTCCTTATTTGGGAATATATGGGACAATATGGGTATTTTTAGAGTGTGTCAAATGTTGTTTTTCATCACATCTGTTAGTAATTATAGAAAAGTTTGATGTATTCTTATTGGTTTGAAATCAATCTTTTTATTCAGTTGAATACAATTTAAAAATGAAAAAAGAGAACAGAAATGATTCAATTGTGAATCAAAAGGTGAACATTTAATTTTGGAAATAGTAGAATGCGGATAAGTTCGCCAGACAAACTATAAG
>Ga0209502_10001767_pt1 | contig 19058 bp, 17 predicted proteins | sample ArcticOcean_MG_C_10_FD_187442 | JGI IMG/M metagenome (GOLD analysis project Ga0209502, IMG submission 187442) | Marine microbial communities from western Arctic Ocean - ArcticOcean_MG_CB11_90 (SPAdes) (version 2) | ecosystem: Environmental > Aquatic > Marine > Oceanic | place: Arctic Ocean... | reverse complement strand
CTGCCCTAACGACATCAAAAACATAACTTGTTATTTGGTCATGAGGAAAGTCTAGCTTGTAAAACGCGTCATAAACCTTTTCTTTTATAACTTTATATTGAACAGAAACCTTTAGCTTCACAAAAACGTCATCTTTTGTTTTTGTTTCAATTATAACATCTAGCTGTTGAATTTTTAGACTCAGCTTACCAGCTAGCCTGTCAACAATAGGTATTTTTAGCTGTAGCCCTGACTGCCTAACGCTGTGAAATTTTCCAAATCTTTCAATTATTCCGGCTCTTTGTTGTTTGATAATAAAGAAAATTCCAAAAAGAATTATTAACAGAGGAAACACTAATAAATACGAGAAAATAGACATAAGGTTTTATATTTTATAATTTATATTAAAGTTAGCTGTTTTGTTTTTGTTTTCTTTTAATTAAACGTTAAATAATTTTAACTTTTAATGTTTTTTGACAACTTAACAAGCCTGGCTATAGTCTCTTCTTTTCCAATAAACTCCATCACCAAAAACAAGTCTATCCCCTTTAGTTCTCCTACAAGCGCTAGTCTCGCAGGCTGCATTACGCTTCCAAAACTGTACTCATTTTTATTTATCCAACTCTTGACGGCTTCTGAAAGATAGCTTTCTTTAAAAGGCTCCATGTCGTTAATTTCAATACAAAGTTCTTCAAGAATCTTTACAGTCAAAGCGGATGCTATTTTTTTATGACTCTTTTCGTTGTACTGATTGGGCCTTACAAACAGGTAGCTGCAAAGCGGCCAAATTTCACTTAGTGTGTTAGCCCTTTCTTTTGTTAGTGCTACTGCTTTTTCGACAACTAATATTTCTATGTTTTTTAGTTCTTCAGTTTTTTCAATCAGATGTTCGGCGATGCTATTGTTGTCTTTTTTTTGTAGGTATTTGTGATTAAACCATTTAAGTTTTTCTACGTCAAATTTTGCCCCTGAACTATTTATTTTCTCTAAGTTAAAAACAGAGATAAGCCTCTCTAAAGAAAAGACTTCTTCTTCGCTTCCTGGATTCCATCCTAAAAATGCCATAAAATTTGTTAGAGCTTCCGGCAAGTACCCTTCTTCCTTAAAGCCCTTAGCGGTCTTCTTTTCACTTTTCCATTCAAGAGGAAAAACAGGGACCCCTAATTTGTCTCCATCTCGCTTGCTTAGCTTTCCTTTTCCGCTTGGGTTCAGTATAAGTGGCAGATGGGCAAAACTAGGCTTTTCCCAGCCAAAAGCTTCATATAGCATTACGTGCAATGGTAGTGAAGGAAGCCACTCTTCTCCTCTTATTACATGGGAAATGTTCATAAGATGATCGTCTACTACATTGGCTAAATGATAAGTTGGCATTCCGTCTGATTTATAAAGAATTTTGTCATCTAATAATCTAGAATCTACAGAAACCACCCCCCTAATAAGGTCGTTGCAGTTAATTTTATTTTCTTTTGAGCACTTAAACCTTACCACATACTTCTCTCCGCTTGAAAGCCTCTCTTTAACAACACTTTCTTCCAATGCCAGTGAATTTGAAAGCTTCAATCTATTGTGCCAGTTGTATATAAAGGTTTTCCCTTTCGCCTCGTGGTTTTTTCTGTGAGAGTTTAATGTTTCAGCATCGTCAAAGGCATAATATGCCATGCCTTTATTTATCAGTTGTTGGGTGTGTTTTTTGTATATTTCTTTTCTTTCACTCTGTCTGTATGGTCCTTCGTTAAAGTTTATGCCAGCCCAACTTAGCGCGTCTTTAATGTACTGCTCTGCACCCTCTACAAACCTGTTTTTGTCCGTATCTTCTATGCGCAGTATAAACTCACCGTCATTTTGTTTGGCAAACAGATAGTTAAATAGCGCTGTTCTTAAACCCCCTATATGTAGTGGCCCGGTTGGGCTTGGCGCAAATCGAACTCTTACTTTACTCTTCATTCCTTTGGTTTTTGGCAAAGATAAAACATTAATTGTTCAATCTTTATTGTAATTTTGACTCTAAATTTATTAAATGTTAAAATTTTCTTCTAGCACTTCTTTTAGGCTTACTTCCCAGAAAAGAATTTCTTTGTGGCTGCTTGCTGTTATTAGTTCAGAAGAGAAGGTTTTAAAGGAAGTTTCTTTTAACTTTTGTAATGACCAAGAGCTTCTAAAGGTCAACCAAGAGTTTTTAAGCCACGACAATCTGACTGATATTATTACATTTGATTATTCAGACCCTAGCGGTATTATGGGTGAGGTCTTAATTTCAACAGAGAGGGTTAAAGATAATGCGCTGGATTTTGACCAGCTTTTTGACGTAGAGCTTAGAAGGGTTATGGTGCATGGCGTCCTTCATTTGTGCGGCTACAAAGACAAATCAGATGACGAAAAAATTCTTATGACTAAAAAAGAAGACTTTTACTTGTCTAGATACGTCTAGGTTTTTTTTTGCTTTACCATTTTGATTGTATATTTGCCTTTTAGTTTGTGTTCCACGTGAAACCTATAATGAATGTTTAAAGAAACTTATGATGTGATTGTTGTTGGAGGAGGTCACGCCGGAAGCGAGGCTGCTGCAGCTGCTGCCAACATGGGCTCCTCTACTCTTTTGATTACAATGAGCCTACAGAATATTGCTCAAATGTCATGCAATCCAGCTATGGGCGGTATCGCAAAGGGCCAAATTGTGAGAGAGATTGACGCCCTCGGCGGATATAGCGGCATCGTGAGCGATAATTCTGCTATACAATTCAAGATGCTTAACAAGTCAAAGGGACCTGCAATGTGGAGCCCCAGAGTTCAAAGTGATAGAATGAGGTTTGCTGAGGAGTGGAGAAACATGCTTGAAAAAACCCCAAACCTTGATTTTTATCAAGAGATGGTTACAGGCCTTATTGTTGAAAAGAATATTGTTAAAGGTGTAAAGACAACCCTTGGCCTTTCTATTAAAGCAAAGACAGTTATTCTTACTAATGGCACATTTTTAAACGGCTTAATTCATATTGGTGACAAAAATTATGGTGGCGGTAGAGCTGGAGAAAAGTCTTCAACAGGACTTACTGAGCAGCTTGTTTCTCTAGGCTTTGATTCTGGCCGCATGAAAACAGGAACCCCGCCAAGAGTTGATGGAAGATCTCTGGATTATTCAAAAATGATAGAGCAGCCTGGGGATTTAGCACCCGAAAAATTCTCTTATTTAGATACAACTAGCCCTCTTGTTAATCAACGGTCCTGCCACATGACCTATACAAGCCCAGAGGTCCATGAGATATTAAAAGACGGATTCGACAGGTCCCCTATGTTTAACGGAAGCATTAAAAGTGTTGGTCCAAGATATTGTCCATCTATTGAGGATAAAATTAATAGGTTTTCTGAAAAGGAAAGACACCAACTGTTTGTTGAGCCTGAAGGCTGGAACACAGTGGAGGTTTATGTTAACGGCTTCTCTACCTCTCTCCCTGAAGACATTCAGTTCAATGCCTTAAGATCAGTAAAAGGTTTTGAAAAAGTTAAGTTTTTCAGGCCTGGCTATGCTATTGAATATGACTACTTCGCGCCTACGCAATTACAGTATTCTTTAGAAACAAAACTTATTCAAAACTTGTTTTTTGCCGGACAGATTAATGGAACAACTGGATATGAAGAGGCGGCCTCTCAAGGCCTAATGGCTGGAATAAATGCTAGCCTCAAGGTCCAGCACAAACCTCCTTTTGTTCTAAAAAGAAACCAGGCATATATAGGGGTTTTAATAGATGACTTAATTACCAAAGGGACTGATGAGCCTTACAGAATGTTTACCTCTAGAGCAGAATATAGAACCTTGCTTAGGCAAGATAACGCAGATGCAAGACTAACTGAAATGAGCAATGAAATAGGCTTAGCTTCTAACGAAAGGGTTAGTAAAATGATTAATAAGTATAGTGCGGCGCACGACTTAATGTCTTTTCTTAAAAAGACAAGCGTATCTACTTCTGAGATAAACCCGATTCTTGAAACAAAGAACTCTGCTGTTGTAAAGCAGTCAGGAAAAATCGACAAGATTCTTTCCAGGCCAAACATAGGTTTTGAAGATTTAATGCTTTTAAGCAGTGTAAAAGACTATGCAACTTCAAAAGGTTTAAACAAAGAGGTTATCGAACAGGCAGAGATTCAAATTAAATATTCGGGATATATTTTAAAAGAAAAGAACAATGCAGACAAGCTAAACAGGCTAGAAAACGTCAAAATACCATCAAATTTTGAGTATTCTAAAATTAAATCAATGAGTATTGAAGCCAGACAAAAGCTAACAGCAATAAAGCCAGTTAATATCTCTCAAGCCTCCAGGATTAGTGGTGTTTCGCCTAATGATATTTCGGTCTTATTAGTCTATATGGGAAGATAGTGTTCCACGTGAAACAACTTAAATGAAAAAACTAAAACATGTCTTGTCAGCAAACGACCACTTAGTAACCGGACGTAAGTTTGATATACTAAAAAACTCAGAAACAGCAATCTTAGAGACCCATCCAAGACCCACCAAAGAACAGCTCCAGACTTACTATGATTCAGAAAACTACACTTCACACAATGACAAGTCTGCCGGAATTGTTTCTTTTTGCTACCGAATAATTAAGTCAATTTCAACAAGCCGAAAAATACGAATAGGTCAAAAGAGTCTCTCTAAAAAAACACCACAAAACAAGCCCAGACTTTTAGATGTTGGATGTGGCACAGGACATTTTTTATATTCATGTCTTAAAAAAGGATGGCAAATCAACGGAGTAGAAAACAATATAAACGCCAAAAACAATTCTCGTACAGAAGTTTCTCCTTTCATTTTTGATGATTTTGAGTTCTTAAAATCACAACCAGAAAGATTTGACATAATAACAATGTGGCATTCTTTAGAGCATATAATTGACCTAAATCAAACAATATTAGACATGAAAAAACTGCTGACAAAAAAAGGGGTCATAGTAGTGGCGTGTCCAAATCACAAATCTTTTGATGCGAGGTTTTATAAAGAAAGTTGGGCTGCTTATGACTTGCCTAGACATTTGTGGCACTTTAATAAAGACTCTATTAGTATGTTGTTTTTAGAAGAGAACATGCGGCTAACCAAAACCTATCCAATGTATTGGGACTCTTTTTATATCTCAATTCTTTCAGAAAAAATTATAAGTAAAAAAAATAAATTTTTAAAAGGTCTTTTCATTGGCCTACTATCAAATGCTAGCGCTTTGTTTTCTAAAGAATACTCCTCTTTGATTTATGTTTTTAACAAAGAAAATTAAAATAAACGCAGCTGAAAGGTTTTTTAATCTCCACACACCCTACTACATTGGTTTTTTTTAAAACCTTGTTAAACGACACTTTATGAGCTTTGAATTTTTCTTTTTATTGAAAAAAACAAAATTGCTTTTCTGATATTTTAAAACTAAATGAGCCGCCGTAAATCAACTCCCCGTCTGCCTGAGCAAAATTGCCACCCTTAACTATGTTAACTTTTATGTCATTTGTTTTGGCCGTACTAACTTTTCTACTTTTAAAAAGATTTCCGTTAAATAACTTAGGAATATGCTTAAGCACATCCAGTTTTGTAAAATTCTCTGCAATTGTTATGTCCAGCAAACCATCGTCTGGTACCGCATTGTAAGCTAGTCGCATCCCCCCTCCTGTGAATTTGCAAAGCCCTACCCCCAACATAAAGGCGGAGGTGTTTATTGTCTTATTGTTGTAAATAAGGCTTAATTCAAAATTACTGAATGAAATAAAATTGAATACTGCCGCAACTAAATACGACAAAGCCCCCATGAATTTATATTTTTTTATCTTAGAAATCACATAGCCATCAAAGCCTACCCCAGCATAATTCATAAAGTAAACGGTTTGGGTTTTTTTACCGACCACCTCCATTACCCCTAAATCTTGACTCTTTTTATTGCCCTGGGCGATAATATCTACAGCTTTTTTATAACCTCCAGTAAGTCCGTAATGTCTAGCCCAATCATTTCCTGTTCCAACAGGTATAATTCCAATAGAAACACTTTTCATTTTAATTTCGGATTGAGAACAAAGGCCATTTATCAGGTCGTGAACTGTGCCATCTCCACCAACACAAACTATATTTGAAGTGCCATTTTTTACTGCACTATAAGCAAGCTCTCCAGCATTTTTATGAACAGTGGTTTTATATACTGGACCCTTAATTTTTCTCGACGACAAGTATTGTTTAATTTTTCTCCATTTTTTATTTGAAAGCCCACCCCCAGCTACAGGGTTGTATATAATTACCCATTTTTTGTTATTCATCAATAATAGTTGATTTTTGGTGGATTAACCTTGTTAGCTTTAAAGAAAGGTCGGTGATAATTATTTTGGAGTTTCCATTTCTGTTTAGCTCATAAATTGATTTGTTTATTTCTTTATATAGCTCTAAGATATTGTTATCATGTATGAAAGGAGAGAATTTTTTAAAGCTAAAGCTTTTGTCTTCAAAATCACTACCGTAAGTAATTGATTTGTAGTTGCTTAACATTGACTTTCTGAACAGCCCCAAGGAAAAGACTAAAAACTGTTTTTGCGTCTCTTTGGGAAGTTTACTTATTTTTTCAGCCCAAATCATAAGATCTTTCACAACAGACTTATCCATTTTAACTTTAAAGGCTAGTCTAACCCACTCTATAAATAAGTTTTCGAAATCAACCTGCATAGAGTCCGACCTAAAAAGACTAAGCGCTAAAGAATAATCTCCACCACACTGGTTCGATATTTTGTTTGCCATATTTGTGTCGACGCCATGGTCTTTGATCAAAGAACTAGAAATTTCGCCGCTTTCTATTGGGCTTGTGTTAATTATTTGACATCTAGACTTAATGGTTGGAAGTATAGCTGAAGCGTTTTCAGTTAATAAAACAAATACTGTTTTTGGGCTCGGCTCTTCTATCAATTTTAATAGTTTGTTGGCACATTCAGTATTCATTTTTTCTGCTAACCAAATAATCATAACCTTTGACCCCCCTTCATAAGATTTCAGTGACATTACTTTGTTTATATCCTCAGCTTCGTTAACACTTATGTTTCCTTTTTTGTTAGAAATATCAATTTTTTTTAACCACTGAGAAATGGTGATATATGGGTTTTCTATTATAGACTCTCTCCACTCTTTTGCAAAATGCTTTGATGTTGCTCTTGACTTAATCCTTGTGTTTGTATTAACGGGAAAAACAAAATGTAAATCAGGGTGAGTTAAGTTATTAACCCTTTGCACACAGCCAGCTAAACTTAAGTCATCATCTACATGTTTGACCGAAAGAATTAGTTCTGCAAACTTAATTGCAATAGAAAGTTTGCCAGAACCTGCCGGGCCAGTAATCAGAAAGGAATGAGCTAATCTGCCAGAATCAACTTTTTGAGTTAATTCTTTAATTAGCTCTTTTTGACCAACTAAATTAATTTTTGACATAAAACAAAGATAATAGAAATCGTCACTATTAAATAGCGTGAATAAATTATATTTGTCATTTAAATTTACATCATGAAGACGATCTTAGGTTTTAATTTTTCTAACAAAACCGCACTAATCAGAGTTGATTTTAACGTACCGCTAGATGCAAGCTTACAAGTAGCTGACAATACCAGAATCTTATCTGCTAAGCCAACTATCTTGAAAGTTTTAAACGATGGAGGATCTTGTGTTTTAATGTCACACCTTGGCAGACCTAAAGGAAATCAAGCAAATCTTTCTTTAAGCCATATTGTTTCAGAAATAGAAAAAATTTTAGACAAAAAAGTCACATTCGCACCAGACTGCATTGGGGCTGAGACAGAAAGCATCGTTAATAATATAAAACCAGGAGATATAATTCTATTAGAAAACCTAAGGTTTTACTCAGAAGAAACTGAAGGAGATGTGGCTTTTGCAGAAAAGCTTTCTAAGTTAGGACAGGTTTATGTCAATGATGCTTTTGGATCTGCTCACAGAAACCACTCTTCAACATCAGTAATTACCAAGTTTTTTAACAACAAAAAATACTTAGGACTTTTGCTACACAAAGAAGTTCTTGCAATAGAAAAGGTTTTAACGACAGGGAAAAAACCAGTTATTGCTGTCTTAGGGGGGGCAAAAGTGTCTTCTAAAATCACGATTATTAATAACATCTTAGGAAAAGTAGATGAAATTATTTTAGGTGGCGGAATGGCCTACACCTTTATAAAAGCACAAGGAGGGGAAGTAGGAGACTCTATTTGCGAATATGATAAGTTGGGACTGGCAATTGAATTATTAAACAAAGCAAAAGCTAATAATGTTATCATGCACTTGCCAACCGATGTTATTGCTGCAGACTCTTTCAGCAACAACTCTAATACAATAGAGTTAGATATTTTTAACATACCTAAAGGGTGGCAAGGTCTTGATATTGGCCCTAACACTAGGAAATCTTTTGCCGAAACAATTATTAACGCTAAAACAATTTTGTGGAACGGCCCCATGGGAGTATTTGAGATGACAAACTTTGCAAACGGAACCAAGGCAGTAGGTCAGGCCATTAAAACAGCTACTAAAAAAGGAGCGTTTTCTTTAGTCGGCGGCGGGGATTCTGTTTCTGCCGTAAAACAGTTTGGACTAGCAAATGACGTTAGCTATATAAGTACTGGTGGCGGTGCAATGCTAGAATTTTTAGAAGGGAAAAAACTTCCTGGTATTGCAGCACTACAACAAAACCCATGACAATAACTATAAAGTTCTTGATGTTTATTTTTTTGTTTAACAGCAACCTAGGGAGCAGATCTTTTTCAGGCGATAGCAAAAACAAACGCACTCCAATTAATGAGCTAAACATTAACACAGACTCTATTAAATCAAGAATTGAACACATTAATTCTACAACCCCTTTTCAAATAGACTATACGCCTCAACTAGAAAAGTCTATCATTAAATATTTAGAAAAAAAACAAGCCACTTATTTAGACCTTTACGGAAAGTCAAGATATTATTTTCCGATTTTTGAACAGGCATTACAGAAATATAATGTCCCACTAGAGCTAAAATATCTGCCTATTGTTGAGTCTTCACTAAATCCTAAGGCTAAATCAAGAGCAGGAGCTACCGGCTTGTGGCAATTTATGTTTAATACTGCAAAATCTTTAGGCTTAAAAGTTAATAGTTATGTTGACGAAAGAATGGACCCTATTAAATCTTCAGACGCAGCTGCAAAATATTTATCAGAACTTTATATACAGTTTAAGGACTGGAACCTCGCAATAGCAGCCTATAATTATGGCCCAACCAATATAAAAAGAGTAATCAAAGCATCAGGCTATTCAAACTTCTGGAACCTAAGAGGATACCTGCCAACAGAAACAGCAAATTATGTTCCTTCGTTTTTATCAACACTTTATTTGTTTGAATATGCTAGTGAACACAACATTGAAACAGAAAAAACAAAACATTTACAGCTGCTAACAGACACGTTATTAATCAAAAAAAAGGTGTCTTTTTCTCACATATCAGACGAAATAAACATCCCTTTAGATAGCTTAAAATTTTTAAACCCAGCATATGTTCACAATATTATACCCTTAATAAAAAACAAGGATCACTTCCTAACCTTACCTCAAATCTATACAGAAAACTTTATTCAAAAAGAGTCTATAATATACGAACAAGCAGCTCTCGACTATGATTCTAGAGAAAAACCATTACCTCATCTTTATGAGTTAAACTCTAGAACAGTGTATAAAGTGGTAAGTGGTGACTTTTTAGGGAAGATTGCCAACAACTACGGAGTTAATATTTCAAACATAAAAAAATGGAATAAATTAAAAAACGACAGGCTAAATATTGGACAGAGATTAATCCTATTTCCTAGAAAGTTCCCAAAAAAACAATAACTTAGAATTATGAGAAAGCTCCTAATTGTATTTATAATTTTTTGTGGCTGTAAAGAGAGCACCACTAATTTGCTGCCAAGCTCTTCTGGTAATTTAAATGAAATATCTGTGGCTTTAAGTGATGAGTTATGGAAAGGACCAGTCGGGAACACATTAAAAGAAAGTTTTTCAAAACCAATATATGGTCTTCCTCAACGAGAGCCAATGTTTTCTCTAAGACACATACCGATTCGCGTTTTTTCAGGTTTTGTAACTAAAAACAGAACCATAATTAAGGTTCAAAAGGCTAAGAAAACTCAGACATTAGTTCAGTATAACAAATACGCTACGCCACAATTAGTCATACAGTTTTTTGGCCCCAACTCCAAAGAAATCATTAGGCTTATAAAAAAAGACTCTGACTCAATGGTAAGTTTAATAAACAAATTAGAGATTAATGAAAAACAACGAAGAATAAAAAAATCTCTATCAAAGAGCTCAGACCTCAAAACAAACTTTAAGATAGATTTAAAATATCCTTCTGTTTATAGAGTAGCCAAATCGAAAAACGATTTTATATGGTTGAGAAAAGACACCAATTCCGGAAGCCTTAATTTGATGGTATACGACGACTCCAGCAAAGACCAGCTCGATAATAACTACATTAATATTAGAGACTCTATTTCAAGACTACATATTCCGGGACCAGTTGATAAGACAAGCATGAGTGTAGATAACGGTTATATAGTAAAATCAATAGAAGGTGTTATAAATAATATCCGCTACAAAGAATACCGAGGTATGTGGGAGGTTACAGATCAGTTTATGGCAGGCCCTTTTATTGGATATGAATTTGAGGACACAAAAAATCAAAGAAAGATTTACATAGACGGGTTTGTATATGCGCCGTCTGTAAAAAAAAGAAGCTATGTTTTTGAATTAGAGTCAATTATAAAAAGTATTATAATTAATTAAGAAAAATTATTTTTCTTTCTCTTCATCTTTTAAATCCTCTTTAGTTGCTTTTTTAAATTCTTTTATCCCTCCACCAATTCCTTTCATTAATTCTGGAATTTTTTTTCCTCCAAAAAGAAGTAATAAAGCCCCGGCAATTAAAGCTATCGAACCAATTCCAGGCATTGCAAGTGGTAAAACGTAATTAATCATCTGTAAGTTTTTTACAAAGTTAATAATTATAGTTTATTAATGTACATTTTACTCATCTAAGATTATTTAATTAGTTTTGTAACTATGAAAAGTAAAAAAGAGGTCAAACAAAGTTTTTTAACAAAACTCTTAACAAAGTATAGGCTTGTTCTTTTAAACGACCATACTTACGAAGAAAAAACTTCATTTAAAATAAGTCGACTAAATGTCTTTACTCTTCTATTTGCATTAATGTTTTTTATTATTTTAATCACATCTTCTATTCTTTTTTTTACTCCTATTAGAGAATATATCCCAGGGTATTCATCGATTAGTTTACAAAAACAAGCAAATTCTCTTGGATTTAAAACAGACTCTTTACAGCAAATAGTTTACCTAAACGATCAATACATCAATTCTTTAAAACAGGTATTAACAGGCGACTTAGAAACAATTGAATATAATATTGATTCGATTATTAGTAATGAATTTTTAGATCTTCAAATTATTGAAACATCTAAAGAGGATTCAATTTTACGTCAATTAGTAGAAAATGAAGATAAGTATAATCTAAATAATATTACTAAAGACAAAGAGTACTACCTATTAACAACTCCGATAACGGGAATTATCTCCCAAAACTATTCGATCCCTGACAACCACCTTGCCATTGACATTAGTGTTGATGAAGGAACGCCTGTAAAGTCTATTTCAAACGGAACAGTTTTACTTTCTGAGTGGACTACCCAAACTGGATACGTTTTAATAATTGATCACGGCAATGATCTAACCTCAATTTATAAGCACAACTCGCTGCTATTAAAATCTCAAGGAGATTTTGTAAAGCAAGGCGAAATTATTGCAATGTCGGGCAATACAGGACTTCTTACAAGCGGCCCACACCTGCACTTCGAACTTTGGAGCGAAGGGTTTTCAATAGACCCAAATACACTAATCGATTTTGAATAAACGGTTAGATATGTTCAAAAAACTAGTAATAAATGCAATTGCAAGCAGAAAAAAAAAGAGCATAGACAAGTGGTCTTTACAGCCCGGATTAACCCAGCAAAAAGTTTTCAAGAAGCTTATAAAGACAGCCTCTATAACTAAGTTTGGGCTTGACCATAATTTCAACAACATTAAAAGCTATTCAGATTATGCAAAGAACACCCCTATTCGTGATTACGAGGGTTTTAAAAGCTATATAGAGTTAATCAAAACAGGAAAAAAAAATATATTATGGAAAGGCTCTCCAATTTATTTTGCTTTAACCTCAGGAACTACATCAGGAACCAAATACATTCCTATAACTAAGGAGAGTTTGCCAGAACATATAACAGCTTCTAGAAATGCAATACTGCTTTATATAAATGAAACAGGGAATACAAATTTTATTTCTGGAAAATTTATTTTTCTACAAGGAAGCCCAATTCTTGGTTTAGAGGGCGTTATTAAAACCGGAAGGCTTTCGGGAATAACAGCACACCATGTGCCAAAATACTTGAAAGCAGGCAGACTTCCTTCTTGGGAGACCAACTGTATCGAAGATTGGGAAAAGAAAGTAGACAAGGTAATTGAAGAAACCATCGATCAAGACATGACTATAATTGGCGGTATTCCTTCATGGGTTCAAATGTATTTTGAAAAAATCAAAAAATCAAAAAATCAAAATATAGGAGAAGTTTTTAAAAACTTTAGTTTATTTATTTACGGAGGAGTTAATTTCGAACCTTACAAGAAAAAGTTTGCTGACTTAATTGGAAGAAAAGTAGACAGCATTGAGCTTTACCCGGCAAGCGAAGGTTTTTTTGCTTATCAAAATACTCAAAAAAGCAAAGACCTTCTTTTGCTACTCGACTCTGGAGTTTTTTATGAATTTATTTCAGTAAAAGATTTTAATTCAAACAATCACAACCGAATTACCGTAGAAGATGTTAAGATAAGCGTAAACTACGTTTTAATCATCTCCACTAATGCAGGCTTATGGGCATATAATACTGGAGACACAGTAATGTTTACCTCGTTGATTCCACATAAAATTCTTGTTACTGGTCGTATCAAGCATTTTATTTCAGCATTTGGAGAGCACGTTATTGTTAAAGATGTCGAAAACTCTATCCAAGAAGTTTGTAATGAACTAAACACACTAATTACCGAATTTACAGTAGCACCACAAGTAAACACCACAAACGAACTTCCCTATCACGAGTGGCTTATTGAATTTTCCTCAGAAACACTAGACATAAAAGTTTTTTCTTCTTTGCTAGACACCGCCATGCAGAAACAAAACAAATATTATTTAGATCTAATACAGGGGAAGATTCTACAGCCGTTGAAAATTAGAATAATTAAAAAGGGAGGATTTAATGATTATATGCGCTCTCAAAACAAACTTGGAGGCCAGTTTAAAATCCCTAAATTATCCAATGACAGAAAGATAGCCGATGTGCTTTTGGATTTCATTTAGGCTAAAGACCATACTATTTAAAATAAACTAATTTATTATTCGTTACTTCTTTAGACAAGATACCTAACATAGAAATATTAGATTTACAAAAACAGCAGATTATGAACAATAATGAGAGCCCAGGAGAAATAGATTTAATTATTTTAATTAGCAAAATTAAATCATCTTTTTTAAAATTAATAATATTCTTTTTTAAAGCCGTAAAAAATCTAGCAATACAATGGAAGGCCTTTTTGTTTTTAATAATTGTTGGAGCTGTTTTAGGCTTTTTTAACAATAATCAAAATAACTCTAACAAGGAAGCGTCAGTACTTTTAAAAGTTAACTTTGATGCAGTTAATTACGTGTACGATGCGGTTTCATTAATTAACCAAAAAATTGAAGCAAAAGATATTGTCTTTTTTAATGAAATAGGGTTTTCTTCAGACGAATTAAATGTTTTTGAGCTAACAATATCTCCAATTGTTAATTTACAAGAAATCATCAACGACGAAACCTTCAAGGCAAATGAAATAAGAACACTATTTGAGAACTTAAACTTTGAAGATAACCTTGCGATGACAAGTAGTTTTATTTCAAATTATAAATACCACACACTAACTTGTTCTTTTAGTCCAAAGGCAGACAGCGAAACTATTGATAAGATAATAGATTACTTAAATACGAACCCATTATTTACGGAGCTAAAGTTAAGAAAAATAAATAGCTTTTCAGACAGAATAAAAAGTAATGAAAAAGCAATAAATCAGATTGATGCGATTATTCTAAAATACACAAATGACATTTCCAACTCCTCTAATATAGGTTCACAGCTTTATGTTGACAACAAGGACATAAGGCCGAATGATTTAATAAAAACAAAAATTGAATTAACAAAAGAAGTTGAGATTTTAAAAGAAGAAAAAATATATTCTAACAACACAGTTGTTGTTGTTAACAATTCTAACTTAATGATTGAAAGTAGTTCTATTAAAAATAACAAGATAGTTTACTACCCATTACTTCTTTGTTTTATTTTTATAATAATTCAGACTTTAAAGAAGATATATTTTTGGCTAAATGAGTTAGAAAGCAAGCAACTATAAAGCTTTGATGTTTAAAAACTTTCTTATAAAAAACAGCTTAAACGTTTTGCTGTTAAGGATATCGGGAATTATATTGATGTTCTTTCTTTCCTTATTTTTAACAAATTCTTTCTCTGCTGAAATAGTTGGTCAATATGACTTTGTTAGATCTACCCTTATGATTTTAAGCGGAGCGTCTTTACTTGGAACAAACCAAGCTATAATATATTACTCAGGTGTTTTGACATCCAATAAATCTTTCGGGTCAATTAAATCAATTTATTTCAAAATGAATTTTTTAATTTTAACAGCATGTGCTGTTTTATATATGCCCATGCTCATGATTGAGAAAGAAACAATAAATCAAATTTTTAACAAGCAAGGAGCTTATGAACTGGTAAATTTGTCCTTACGGGGTCTAATTTTTTACTCAATTACAATGCTTAATATAGATACAATTAGAGCATTAAAACACACTGTAATTTCAGAGGCGTTTAGAAACCTTTTTAGATACACACCCTTTTTTATTTTTTCTGTTATTCTTTACATAATTGACCAGCCAGAAGATTTAGCTGTGTGGTTTCTTAATAGTTTTATAGTGCTGTTTATTATTAGCACAATAGTGGTTTACTCACTTTTCTTTAAAAAAGACTTTCCTAAAACGGTACATGACCACTTTTCTTCAATAGACATTTTAAGAACTTCATACCCAATGGCCCTTAGCGCAATATCTTATTTCCTGATGCAAAGCACAGATGTGCTTTTTATCAGTGCTTATGATACCTTCGAGTCAGTTGCATACTATTCTATTGCGGTTAAATTGGCCACAGTAACTGCCCTGGCATTAATTTCGGTAAACATTGTTATAGCCCCGAAAATTGCTAGCATATATAATGACAGAAACTTTTCTGAGCTCAAACTAATTTTAAAAAAAGCAACAAGAATAAATGTTTTAATAAGCCTTCCTATTATAATTTTATTAATATGTTTTTCTGAGTATATCTTATCAATGTTTGGGATCAACTATATACTTGCTAAAAACGCTTTATGGATTCTGCTTATCGCACAATTTTTTAATTCTATTACAGGCCCTTCAGCTCTTTACTTAAACATGACCGGCAGACAAAAGAAATTAAATGTAATTTTATTAATCTCTTTAATAATTAACGTAGTTTTGAATATCCTTTTAGTTCCAACTTTTGGAATGCTGGGGGCAGCGATAGCGACAACAACTAGTTTTGTGTTATCTAAATTATTTGCATCAGCTCTTGTATTTTATTTAGACAATGTTAAAACATTTATTTCTTGAAGCATGAATAAACCAAACTTTATAATTACAGGGTTTCCAAAATGTGGTTCGACAGCCTTACATTATTATGTTGATGCACACCCAGATATATTTATGCCTAATAAAAAAGAGCTTCACTATTTCACACAGTCGAATATTTCAAAACTTAACAAAGGCCCTGGAGATGTAGAAGCAAAAAAAGGCCAAGTTAAAAACTTAGATTCATATTTAGAACTGTATAAAAATGTTACTACAGAAAAAACAATTGGAGAAACATCCCCTTCATATATCAACTACCCAAGCTGTTATGAACAAATCAACAAGACTTTAGAAAACCCTAAAATAATTATATTACTTCGCGACCCAATAAAAAGGGCCTATTCAAATTATTTGCACCTTCTTCGAGAGCAAAGGGAAACAGAAAGTTTCAGCAAATCACTAGATTTAGAAGACACCAGAAAAAGCCTGGGCTATTCAGATTTTTGGTTATATACCTTTAACTCCTTTTACTATGACAAAATTATTGAAGCTAAAAAAATCTTTTCTGAGGTTTTAATTGTAACTCAAGAAGAACTTAATTCAGACACAATAAAAACCTTAGCCAAGGTGTATGAATTTCTTGGAGTAAATTCAGAATTTATCCCTAGTAATTCTGATAATAGATATAATAAAGGAGGGCTTTATAAAAAGAACTTAATTACAAACTTTATTTTTAAGCAAGGAATAATAAAAACTGTTTTAAAAAAATTTATTGGTATTTCACCATGGATGAAAAAAATTAAAAACAGCATTATAAGTAATTATCACTATCAGGCCAATCCAATAGATGTTGATACAGAAAATAAGCTTGTGAATCTTTTTAAAAAAGAAGTAATTAACCTTTCTAATATAGGAGTAGATACAAGTTTGTGGAATAAAAAATTTCTCAATAAATGAAATTAGACCTTAACATACTTAACCTTTCATTTGTTTTAATTTTAACCGGAATATTTTTTATTCCGTTTAATTCATGGGAAGGCATTTCTTTTTTAGGAGAATATTACAGAGATTCGTGTGTTCTGTTTTTTTTATTAGCATTCTTTACTATACTATTTAAGAAAAAAATAAAACTCCCCTTTCATAGCCCAATCTTTTATTCATTAATTATTTTTTTAGTTTGGGCGGCAGTAACAACCTTTATTAATTTTGAAACAGTTTTACATAACTATTTTAAACAAACATCTGGGATTGTTAGATTTTTAAGACAGTATTTTTCTTTAATTCTAGCAGCCTTTATTCTTCCTATTACATTTTATAATAGCTTTTTAAAGCTCAGCCCAAAAAGGTTAATTTATTCAATAAGAAAAGTAATTTATTACTCATTTGTTATCGTTATTATTTACTCCATAATTGAAATTTTAGTGGTGAAATTTAACATGATAAATTTAAAAAAACCATTACTGAATATTTTTGATTACTTTCCTTTTGTTGAGGCCAAAACAGACCTGAGACTTAAAAGAATCTCATCTGTTACCTTTGAACCCCCAGCGCTGGGGACTTATTTAATTACAATTTTCTCATGGATGTGTAGTTTCATAATAACCTCAAAAAGCTATTTTAAATTTTTACCTGCCTTACTGGTTATAGCGCTAGCTTTTGTTTCAGGCTCTAGAGCAGCATTTTTTATTATAATAGTCCAAGCAATTATATTTGTCTTTGCAATTTCGCAATCTTATCAATACAATAAAATATTTTCAAAAATCGTATTAACTTCAGTAATTACTATTTCGGCTGGACTTTTAGTTTATGCGCCAAAAATTATAAACTATGTAGATAACGAAATTCAATCTTTTAAGCTAAATGACGATGATCACTCCCTTTCTAATAAATCAAGATTTGGAATTCAATACGCAATGTATCAAGTTTTTTTAGACAACCCAGTTATTGGAACGGGCTATGGTCAACAAGCTTTTGACGCAAGGTCAAAATATCCAAGTTGGGCAAAAAGAAATAATTGGGAATTTAGATTAAAATATCTCAATCAGAATAGCAAAAGGTTTCCACCAGGATACAATCTTTATTTACGACTAGCATCAGAGACAGGCGCTTTAGGTTTGTTAAGCTTTTTATTGTTTATGTCATATATAATGATCTGGTGTTACAATAACTTAAAAATGCAAAAAAACCTACTAGCCATAATAATTTTTGTTTCTATGGCTGGATTTATGTTAAATTGGCTAAAGATGGATACTTTTAGAATTTATGGATTTTGGATTTGCCTAGCCTTAATATTCGTCGCTTCAAATAAAAAGATTAGTAATGTCTAATATAATTATTCTTCTTCCTCACTATAACAATGTAAGTGGTCTTCAAAGAACTATAGGATCAATAAATGAAGAATCAACGCCAGATATATTGATAATAGATGATGGAAGCATTGAAAGATTAGACAAGAGCAGCATAAAGTATACTGGTAATGTTTTTTTCAGATTTCTTAAAACTAATTCAGGCATTGGTACAGCTTTAAATATTGGACTTGATTTTGCAGTATCTCAAAAATATGAATATATAGGCAGATTAGATTGTGGAGACATATGCCACGCAAACAAATTTACAAAACAGCTGAATTATTTATCTAACAATAAAGATATCAAGCTGCTTGGAAGTTGGGCTAGAATTGTTGACGATAAAGGAGTTTTTAAGTATAATTTAAAACACCCAGTTGATTACGAAACAATCAAAAGAAAAATGTATCAAAATAGTATGTTTGTCCATCCAACAGTTATAATTAGAACAGAAATACTTTCCACAACAGGAAACTATCCCTTCAAATATAGGCGCGCAGCTCAAGATTATGCTTTCTTCTTCAAAATAACAAGACAATTTAAGAGTGAGAATTACCCAGAAATATTACTAGATTACGTGATGTCTAATGACTCAATTTCTTATAAAAACAGAAAACTCCAAGTATATCATCGTATCAGAATTTTAATAGATAATTTTTATTTTGGATTTACCCCTATTTATTCTATAATCAGAAATTTAATTCTATTAACAATACCTGTAAAAATCCTTACATTTATTAAATCAAAAATATACAGGTGAGATTTTCTTTAGATAAAATATATACAAGTCTGTTTTTTATAATTTGCTTTTCTTTAGCGTTTATTGGAGATAAGCTTTATGCTATACCCAACGGAGCAAACATAGCTTTAGTTTTATTGTTTCCCTTTGTTATAAATTGGAGTCAGTTAGCTAAAATGTTAAACAAAAAGGCTGTAATTTGGTTTGC
>Ga0209502_10001760_pt1 | contig 19095 bp, 21 predicted proteins | sample ArcticOcean_MG_C_10_FD_187442 | JGI IMG/M metagenome (GOLD analysis project Ga0209502, IMG submission 187442) | Marine microbial communities from western Arctic Ocean - ArcticOcean_MG_CB11_90 (SPAdes) (version 2) | ecosystem: Environmental > Aquatic > Marine > Oceanic | place: Arctic Ocean... | reverse complement strand
GCATGACTGGACATTTTCCCGAACCATTTGTTTTATCTTGTACGCTCATTTTTTTACCCTTTTGTTAATTATATATTAAATGTTAACACGATATTGACATAAGATATAATTATATTTAATTATACACAATATAACTTTTACTTATGATAAATATATCAGTAAAGCAACTTAGATACTTCCTCGCGGTTGCTAAACAAAAAAACTTTCAAAAAGCAGCTGACGAATGTGCAATTTCACAGCCAGCTTTATCTATGAAAATCAAAGAACTCGAAGGCACACTTGGTCAGCTTATTGAAAGGGGAAGTAAGAAATTTTATTTAACTCAAACAGGGCAAGCTTTAGTTAATAAAGCAGAAAATATTATTCAATCATTTGATGACCTTAAGCACCTAGCAAATAAAGGAGATGGTATTAATCAATTATCTATTGGTGCAATTCCAACAGTCGCTCCTTATTTATTGCCTAAAATTATTAAAACTATTTCTAAACAATACAAAGATATTATAATTGAACCTAAAGAAGCTATTACAGATAAATTGGTTTCCTATTTAATTACTGGAAAAATAGACTTAGCTATTTTAGCTCTTCCAACTTACGAACCTTTATTAACCGAGGTACCCCTTTTTGAAGAGGAATTTTTATTAATTCGTCATATAAACGATGCAAACAAACCCGTTCCAAATAATAAAGAACTAACAAATATGAAATTACTACTACTAGAAGAAGGACATTGTTTAAGAAGTCAGACACTGTCTTTTTGTAAAGTAACTTCTGTACCAAAAAATATCATGGAAGGTACTGCGCTAACAACATTAGTTCAAATGGTTAGTTCAGGCATTGGCGTAACATTAATTCCTGAAATAGCAGTACCTTTTGAAACAAGGTCAGCTAAAGTTTCAATTAGTAAATTTCAACAACAAAAACCAAAACGAACCATAGGACTAGTTTGGAGAAAATCTAATCCATTGTTACGACAATTTAACGAAATTGCAATTTTGCTAAAAAATTTAAATCAAATAAAGTAAAAAGATATGTTTTTTAAAAGATTATTTTCCAGAAGTAATTTAAAACTTGAAGTTGATGATGGTGGACGAGCAGCAGCAGGTTACAAAGGCCAAGCTGGTGATTGTGTAGTTAGATCCATAGCTATAGTAACGGGTATGCTATATCAAAAAGTTTATGATGATTTATTTAAAGCTAATGAAGAATTTAGAAACACATCAAGAACAAAACTTGCTAGAAGTTTAAAACAAAAAAATGATAGTCCAAGATCAGGTACACACAGAGTAGTGCTAAAGAAGTATCTTGCTCAATTAGGCCTTCAGTGGACACCTACAATGTTTGTGGGTCAAGGATGTAAAGTACATTTAAAAAAAGAAGAACTTCCAAGCGGAACTTTATTAGTATCTTGTTCAAAGCACATTACAGTAGTAAAAGATGGTGTTTTACATGACACACATGACTGTTCTAGAAATGGGACACGTTGTGTTTATGGTTATTGGACTAAAACAAATTAATCTTTATTAATACGACAAAGAAATAAATTTTTTAATTTCATCAAGTAAATTTTGATCATAACGCATCATGTGATCGTCGTTATCAATAAAATATTTAAATTTTGGCTCATTAGCTTGCTCAAACAATTTTTTACCCATAGCAAAAGGAACGATAGTATCTAATCTTCCATGTAATACTAAAAGTGGTGAACTAATATTAGGTAATTTTTTTATTGTTTCGTACTTATCTTTTAATAAGTATTTAACAGGTAAAACTGGATAATATTTTTGTGCAAGTTCTACCATAGAGGTAAAAGGAGACTCCAAAATAATTCCTGCTAAATCTCTATTTTGAGCAGTTTCAATCGCTACAGCTGTACCTAGAGACTCACCATATAAGATAAGATTTTTTTCTTTAACATTTTTTATTTTTAACCAATCCAATGTACTTCTTGCATCTTCGTATAAGCCTTGTTCACTGGGTTTGCCTTGGTTTCCACTAAATCCTCTATAAGCAACAATTAAAAAATTAACATCAAACTTTGATAGCTCATTTAATTTGTAGTTCCGATTTCTTAGATTTCCAGCATTTCCATGAAAAAAAATTATAGTTTTTTTGTTAATTAAATCTTTTTCATGCAGCCAAGCTTTTAATTTTATTCCTTCCTTATTTTGAATAAATATTTCTTTGTAATCAAAGTTAATTTTATCTTCCTGATAACCATTAACCGACGGATGATAGAGTAGATTTCTTTGAAAAAGATAAATATAGGTAAGAATTATGAGATAAGCTATTAAAACTAATAATAGAGAAATATAAAATAATTTATTCATAGTTTAATTTGAAAAAAGAACAGTTATAATGATTATATGGATATAAATTTAATTCTCCTAACAATTATCTCGATTTCTTTATTAGTTTTAATTTATTTTGTTGTTTTAAAAAAAAAAGAGAACGCTGTGGATGAAACAAAAAATAATTTAACCGAAGAAATTACTCGTTTAAAAGACACGCTTAATCAATCTATAAGCAGTCAAATGTCCAATATGTCGACTTCTTTTAATTCCCTATCAAAAGATGTGACTAGAGATATGACTAAGGCATTAACAGAAGTTGATCAAAAAGTTGGCACTTTTAATAAACAAGTAGAAGGGCTAAGCAAAAGTTCAGAAAACTTTACTAGAATTTTATCAGGCGTAAAACAATATGGAGTATTAGCTGAATTTTCATTGGCCTCTCTATTAAAAGATTTATTACCAGCTTCTCAATTTATAGAAAACGTTAAAATGAAACCTGGTGAAACCCAAGATACCGTGGAGTTTGCCGTTAAGCTTGAAGATGTTCTAGTTCCAATAGATAGTCACTGGCCTATAGAAAAATATAAAGCCATTGATGATGCTTTTCAAAACAATGACAAAGAAGCTTTAGCAGAAGCAAGAAAAGATTTAGCTACAGCTTACAAAAATAAAGCTAAAGCTGTTAGTGAGAAATATATTGCACCACCAAAAACAACAGATTTTGCAATTGTTTACGCTCCAACAGAAGGTTTGTTTGCTGAATTATCTAGCTACCGAGATCCAAAAACGAAAAAATTATTATTACAAGAGCTTATGACTGAACACAAAATAACTGTAGCAGGACCAAATACACTATCTGCTCTGCTTCAATCTTATCACTTAGGTTTTCAAACTCTAAAAGTGCAAAAGAACGCAACGCAAATTTATGGTGACCTGAGGAACATAACAGCAAGGTTTGAAAAACACTTCTTGGGCATAACTGTTCTTAGAAAAAAATTAGATGAAGCAATGAAAGCAACAGATTTATTTGGCCGAGATGGAAGATCTATTATGCGTACTTTAGAAAATATTAAAGATCCAAATAGCAATGATGACAATAATAAAGTCTCAACTTTACCAAAAAGTTCCACAGGTAGTTATGGACAGGTAGAAGATTCAATTGAAGAAAAGATTGAAAAAATTAATTAATCTATTACTTATAGTTTCCTTATGTCAAATTTTGTATTTTACGATTTTGAAACCAGCTCATCTAATAAATCTTGGGGTCAGATAATTCAGGTTGGAGCTATTTTAACTAATGATAATTTAGAAGAGCTTGATCGTTACGAAGCAAGATGCAGGCTTAGCCCAAGTATTATTCCAGAGGCAATGGCCCTCATTGTAAATAAATCTTCTCCGAAAATGTTAAAAGGAGCAAATCTTTCTCATTATGAAATGATTAGACAACTTGTTGAAACATTAAAGCGTTGGGGTAAGACTACATTTATAGGTTTTAATAGTATAGATTTTGATGAAGAATTCTTAAGAACAACTTTATTTCAAACATTAGAATATCCTTACTTAACGAACTCAAATGGAAATAATAGAGGTGATCTACTGAACCTAGCAAGAGCTGCTAATCTTTATTATCCGAACACTCTTAAAAATTCTATAAGCGCAAAAGGAAATGCAGTTTATAAATTAGATCAAATGGCACCTCTTAATGGTATCGAACATGGTGACGCCCATAGTGCTATAGGCGATGTAATTGCAACATTAGGTGTAGCAAAAATTATTTCAAAAAAAGCACCAAGTGTTTGGAAAGCAAGTCAACTAACAACTAATAAAGACTCAACCTTAGAAGTTATAAAAAAAGAACTTTATTTTTGTACAAACGAATATTTTTATGGAAAAAGCAGACCTTATATACAAGCTTTTGTTTGCCAACATCCTAAATACCAGTGGCCAAAGTGCTTTGATTTAAAACATGATCCTAGTATTTATTTAGATATGCCTGCAGCAGAGTTAAAAATTGCAATGGGTAAAAACCCAAAATTTTTAAGAACAGTAAGACACAATAAACATCCCATCATTATGAATCCCTCATACGGGAATGAATTTGAAGAATATAAGATGATAGGAGCGGAAAAATTAGCTGCTAGAGCTAAACTTATAAAAGATCACAAACAATTTGCAGAAAAAATAAGCCTAATTTTACAAGATGAAGCTGAAGAAAAAGAGCAGACTAGATCCCAAGAAGATGTCTATGAAGAGGAGAGTATTTATACAAAGTTCACTAGTCCTGAAGACAATAAAATTATGCCAGAATTTCACAAAGCAGAATGGGAAGAAAAACTTTTAGTACTAGATAAATTAAAAGACGAAAGACTGCACTATTTCGGCAGACGTCTAATTTACGAAGAAAAACCTGAAATACTTCCAAAGGAAGAATATAATCAAATTCATAGGACAATTGCTAAAAGACTTTTGAGTACCAGTACTGAAAAATGGAATACAATTCCAAGAACATATTCTGAGATCGATACATTAAGAGAAAAATTTGAACGAGAAGGGCAGCCAGAAAAATTAATTATACTAGATGATATTAATGCATATGTTGAAGAAATGGAAAAATTTTATAACGCTGTCTAGTTGACTTTAATTAAAAAACATTTATTTATAAATATCAATGCCTACAAAAAAAATTACAGATGAAAATTTTGAGACAGATGTTATTAAAGCATCGATGCCAACTGTAGTTGACTTTTGGGCTGAGTGGTGTGGTCCTTGTAAACAGATTGGCCCAATCTTAGAAGAAATTTCAGATGAAATGAAAGATCAGGTAGTTATAGCTAAACATAACATTGACGAAGAGCCTAATGCTCCTACGAAGTACGGTGTTCGAGGAATTCCTACAATGTTATTGTTTAAGGACGGCCAACTAAAAGCAACTAAAGTTGGTGCGACAACAAAATCAAATATTGTTTCTTGGATTACAGAAAACATCTAATTCTTACTTAGAACTTCTCCAACTAAATACAAACTTCCAAAAATAACTATTATCTTTTTCTCTTTAGAAGATATTTGCTTTAAAGCAGTTTGAATATTATTTGATGCACTGGTTGATGTATATTTTCTGCCTATTTTTTGCAATTCATCCGCTTTTAATGAATTAGGTTCGTTTGGAATTGTGACAGTAATTAATTTTTTAAATATATTACCAAAAGATTTAATAAATTGATCCGGAAGTTTATTTTTTTGCATACCCCAAATACCATAGATAGGTTCATTTAACGTTCTAAGATAATTATATAAATTTTTAGCACTTGCTATCGAATGGCAGCCATCAATTAATAGTTTTTCATTTAAATTTAGTAATTTCTTAAACTTTCCTACTGTTAGATATTGAACCCTTCCTGCAAATTGAATTTTAGGTATTGTTTTGATAATAGTTTTTTTAGGAACACCAAAATCTAATGCAACTTTAATAGCTAGAGCTACGTTATTAATTAACCCCTCAGAGTTAATAGTTTTAGATTTTATTGGAATGCTATTCTTTTTATCACGGTAGAGGTAATAATCTTTAATCTGAGTAACTTTAAAGCTTGAGGCATAAATCTGTTTACTTTTATTTTCCTTTAAAATTCTTTTGATAATAATTAAGGTTTTTGGATGTTGTTTTCCTATGTAAATAGTTGTGTTTTGTGAGAGAGAGTCTAGTTTTTGTCTGCAGATTTCTTTTAGAGTCTTAGGTCTTACCCAATCTTGATGTTGAAAGTTAATATTAGTTATTATTTGAGCCATAGGATCAGTCCATAAATTCGTACTATCTTTCTTAAATAAAAGACCAGCTTCAATTAAATGGTAATTAATATTTTTTTGATTTTTAGCAGCTAAAATATAAACACAGGTTAATAATTCAAATAAAGTAAGCTTTAAGTCTGTAGCTTCTATAAGTTTAATATATTTTTTTATTTCTTTAATAGTAATGTATTTATTCTTCAACCAAAATCTATGTTTGACATCATAAAGATGAGGGCTAGTGAATGTTGTTATTTTTTTTCTATGAGCTTCCAAAAAATATTTTAAGGATGTTAGAGTGCTCATTTTTCCATCACTACCTAAAATATTTATTGGATTTTTTAACTCTAGATGTGGGAAGGCAAGTGAAGTTAAAACTTTCTGGATGCGATTAAGGTCTAGATTAATTTTTAGGCTATAACGCTTTTGAAGATTTTTGTAGAGATCTGTCGATTGTGACAACATTTGATGTGTCAGTATTAGACTGAGTTTCAGCTTTTTTCAATAAAACACTTAACAAAGTGCCAATTGTATTCTTCAAATATTGCCGTTCAACTACAATGTCTATTCCACCATGATCTTTTACATATTCTGCAGTTTGAAATTCATCAGGAAGTGTTTCACGTACTGTATCTTGAATAACTCTTCTACCAGCAAATCCGATTGTAGCCTTAGGTTCAGCGATTAGAATATCACCTAGCATTGCCCAAGAAGCTGTAACACCACCAGTTGTTGGATTGGTTAAAACCACAACGTAAGGTAAATTATGTTTTTTTAACTCATTAACAGCAAGAACAGTTCTACTCATTTGCATTAAAGCAATTGAAGATTCCATCATTCTTTGCCCACCAGAACAGGAAAAAAAAATGAAAGGATTTTTATTATCTATAGCATGTTGAACGCCATGAATAAAAGCCTCACCGGATGCAGCACCAAATGACCCGCCAATAAATCTAAAATCTTGCGCTCCAGTGGTTATTTCAATGTCGTTTACTTTACCTGTTGAAATAGCGACCGCGTCATTTTGTTTAGTAATTTTTCGAGCTAATTTAAGTCGGTCAGTATATTTTTTTTTATCTACAAAATTAATTGGGTCATCTTTAGGTAGAGGGGTTGGAATTAAAGTAAATTCTTTGTTATCATAAAAAGTTTCAAATCGCTCTGTACAAGTTAGTTTGTGATGAGCACCGCATTTAGGACAGCAATTTAAATTTTTTTGTAAATCTTCTTTATAAATTAAATTCTTGCATTCGCACGTAGTCCACAGAACCTGTTCAGATTCTGACGTCTTTTTTTTAAACAAAGAAGCAATTTTTGGCTTTATAAATTTTGTAATCCAGTTCAAATGATTTTCCTTTTTAAATTAAATACCATCTTACTTAAGTTTGTGACAGGATTTTGTCTTAATTTCAAGGATCTCGAAATTTCTTTGCATAATTGGCTGCCCACAACAAGTCCATCCGTATTTTTTAGTGACGCTATAGTTTTAGTTGTTATGCCAAAACCTATAACTAGATTTTTCTTAGGGTTAATCTTTTTGATGCTTTTGTATTTGTCCAAAATTGTTTTTGGAGGGATTTTTAATTTCCCTCCCGTTGTTGACAACATGCTTATGTAATAGACCATATCATGTGAGTCTTTAATAATTCTTTCTATTCTTTCTTTACTCGTTGTTGGAGATATAAGTTGGACAAAGTTTATAGAGTATTTTTTACATTGATTTGCAAAAATTTTATTCTCTGGATGAGGCAGATCAACTATAATTAATCCATCAACACCCACTTTTTTACATTTTTTAAGAAAAGATATTTGTCCATGTTGAAGAATTAAATTAAAATAGCCCATTAAAATTAAAGGTTTTGCGTACTTACTTTTTTTAAAATCTTTAACAATTTTAAAAATATCATTTAATTTGATGCCATTTTTTAAAGCACGGTACGAACTTTCTTGAATTTGTTCTCCGTCAGCTACAGGTGTATTATGAGGAAAACCTAATTCAATAATATCAGCATGTTGGGCTATAGATTTAATAATCTCTAGTGACATATTTTTAGTGTTATCACCAGCGACCGTATAAGTTAGTAGTGCCGGTCTTTTGTCTCTCTTACATTTTTCAAAAGCTTCAAAAATTTTTGACATTATCTTTTATAAGTTCCTAATCTTTTTTGTATAATAAATTTATCTTTCAAAGAGTCTCCACAACTATTTACTACAATTACCGTTGTAGGATTTAGTTTAGGAGCAAGTTTAATAGCTTCAGCAAAAGCGTGTGATGGTTCCAATGAAGGAGAAATATCTTCTAATCTAGTCACCATTTGAAAAGCAGCTAAAGCTTCCTCATCTGTTGCAGAAATATACCTTGCTCTTTTTGCATCTTTTAAAAAACAATGAAGAGGTGATATTCCGGGATAGTCTAGCCCAGCTGAAATAGATTCAGTCTCGCTAATTTGCCCTTCTTTGTTCTGCATTACATATTGTTTAGCGCCATGTAAAATTCCGATTTTTGCATTGTTAGATAATGGAGCGGCGTGATGCTTGCTATTTTTTGGTCCACCCGCTTCAACCCCAATAAACTCAACTTGTTTAGGGTTGTAATTCATAAATTCATTCCAAAATCCCATAGCAGAACTACCACCGCCAACACAATTAATTAGTTTTAATTTTTGAGGAATTTTTCCAAAGACATTTTTTATTTGAAGCAATAGTTCTCTAGATATTTGAGCTGTACTCCAAGCACAAATTTTTACAAAAATATTAGGCCCAACAGTTGAACCTACACACATATGTGTGGTGTCGCAGTTTGCAACCCAATAACGCATACACTCACTAACCGCTTCAACTAATGTTTGGCTACCAGAATAAACAGGTATAATTTTAGCTCCATTTTTTCTCATAGCATCAACATTTGGTTTTTGTCGTTTAATGTCTTTAGCACCCATAAAAATTTTACATTCTAGGCCAAATTTTTTAGCTGCCATACTAAGCATTTTACCAGCGTAGCCTGCTCCCGTATCTCCGACTATATATTTTTTTCCAGCCTTTTTAGCTATAAGGCAATGTACGGTCGCGTTATATATTTTATGAGCACCACCATTAGCTTCAGAAACTACTTTAGCCCAGATTTGAGCTCCACCCAGATGTCTAGTCAAATTTTGTAGTTTAATAAAAGGAGTAGGAGCACCTATATAGTTATCAAAATAATAATCTCTTTCTTTGATAAATTTTTTATCATGGCGTAATTTTTGAAAAAGTTTAGTTAAATCTTCAATAGGTTTTTTTAAAGTTTCAGGCACATATGAGCCACCAAACTTTTCGGCATATATTCCATCTTTGTCATGCTGATCTATTAAAAGAATATTTTTTTTAATTTTAATCATTAATTAGTTTTACTTTGTTTAAAAAATTTTTAATTTTGTTTAAATCTTTTACTTTATCTACTTCCAAAGCTCCAGAAACATCAACAATATCTGTTATTTCTTTTAAGTTTTCAAGTATGTCTATGCTAATATTGCCTGCCAGCATTTTTGTAATAGAAGAAGGTACTCGCTTGATCCAATTATAGTTCCAACTCAAAGACCGATGTAAACCAGAGCTATCAAAAAGAATAATGTCTGCTATTTTTTCGTAAGTTTTATATTTTAGAACATCTTTTGCTTCTTTAATTTGAAGAGACATAATTATTTTTTTTTTATAATTAATTTTAATTTCATCTATTTGTTTTTTTGAATAATTTCCATAAAGTTGAAAATAATCTATATTAAGATTAGAAAATATTTCGAGTTCCTTTTCGGATGGACTAACCAAAACGCCGACATAGGAAGTATTTTCTTTGTTTATCTGAGTTAATTGCTCTGCAGTTTGATAATCAATGAATCGATGACTTTTTTTATAATTTAAGATGAAACCACAGAAATTTGCACCATTTGCAACACAAGTTTTGACCTGTTCACTAGTTGTTAAACCACATACTTTCACTTGCATTATTTTGCTGAATTAATAATATTTTTAATATTCTCTAAAGGTTCACCATCGTAAATAGGTCTACCTATTACAGCAAAACACTTGTCATCTGCGATGGTATTGAACTCTTTATAGCTTAGGGTTCTTTTTTGATCTTGAATATTTTGATCTCCTCTTATACCAGGACAAAAAATTTTAATATCTTTGGAAATTTGACGAGTAAGTTCAATATCTTGAGCTGATGCAATGACGCCAGAAACATTTGCTTGCTGTGCTAAACTAATCAATTTTTTTACTTGATCTCTTACCTCATGATTAATTCCAATTTGTTCGAGGTTACTTTTGTTCCACGAAGTTAAAACACTCACTGCTAAAAATTCTAATTTAGTACCAATAGCTGCTTTTTGTGCTGCTTGTAACATTTCTAAAGAACCTAGCGCATGGATAGTAGAATATTGAATACATTTAATATTGGATATAACTTTTACAGTTTTTGCTACCTGATTAGGTATATCAAATATTTTGGTGTCTAAAAAAATAGGTAAATTAAATTTCTCGAATTCTTTAATTCCAACTAAACCAATAGCGCTATAAAGCTCTAAACCTATTTTAATTCCAGCTAGATAATCTTTAGTTTTTTCTGTGATTTCTAGAGCTTTGTGTAAAGAGTTAAAATCTAAAGCTAGGAATATATTTTTTCTCATTTTTTTATATTTTTATTTATTTCTTGTTTTAAATGTTTTGACATTTTAAAGTAAACTTTTTTCTTCTCAGGTACGTAAATAATTTCACCAGTTTTAGGGTTTCTAGCATTATACTTAGCTTTAATCTTTTTTATTGAAAACCTTCCAAATTCTCTCAGTTCGATTGATTTGTCTTTAGATAAACTGGAAGTAATCGTATCAAATATGATATCAAAAATAGCTTTAATTTGTGAACGGCTTATAGAAGGATTTTTTTTGTGGAGTTGTTTAATTATTTCTGACTTAACCAAGAACTATTCTTCTTCTTTTTTCTTTTTTTTTTCTGGTTTTTTACCAAGAGCTTTTTGAAATATTCCCGCTAGAGTGGCTCCAGATTTAGCAGCTCCTTCACCAAACTTAGCTACTAAACTTTTTTCCTCATAAATTTGAGCAGCTTTAACACTTAAAACTACTTCTCTTTTTTCAAGATTTAATTCAGTTATCATTGCATCCAATGCATTTCCCTGCACAAAAATTTCTGGTCTTGCGTCTGAAGATTCTTTAGCCAATTGATTTTTTTTGATCATCACAATGATGTATTTTTCAGGATCCACAGAAACTTTAACACCTGTTTTTAGTACCTCATGAACTCTTGTAGTGATGACTGAACCTTCTTTTTTCTTATTATCTTTGAACCAATTAAAAGGATCTTTTTCCATTGCTCTGACTGAGAATCTAAGTTTTTCATCTTTTAACTGTGTAATTTTAACTTTAATTTTTTGTCCCTTTTTAAATTGCTTAAGATCTTGGTCCTGTTCATTGTATGAAAGTTCTCTACAATGCAACATACCCGTTAACCCATTATCTAAATCAGCAAAGATCGCTTTATCAGTAATATTACTAATTGTTACCTCTATGACTGTTCCAATTTTATCTTCAATTTCTTGCCATGGATTAGGAAGTGTTTCCCTGAAAGATAATGAAATTCTTTTTGCATCACTATCTATTGATACAATTTTAACTTTAACTTCTTGAGAAGATGATAAAATTTTTGTGGGTTGAATATTCTTATTTGTCCAAGATAATTCAGAACTATGAATTAATCCTTCTATACCATCTTCTAATCTAACAAATGCACCGTAATCCATTAATTTTGTAACAGTACCTGTATAGATAGAACCAATTTTATATTTTTTATCTAAGCTGTCATATGGGTCTTCTGTTAAAGCTTTAACTGATGCCGAAACACGATTGGTCACTTTGTCAATTTTTGTTATTTTAACCTTCATAGTTTGACCGATAGTAACTAGGTCTGATGGTTTTTTTACACGGCCGTGTGACAAGTCTGACACATGAAGAAGGGCATCAATTCCTTTGATGTCTAAAAAAATTCCCCAATCTGTAGTAGCCTTAACTTTTGCGTCATCAATAATGTCACCTTCTTTTAAATTTTTTAATGCCTCTTTAGCTTCAGCATCTTTACTTTTTTCTAAAACAGCTCTTCGACTTGTGCAAACGTTTCCTCTAACTTTATCAATTCTTGTTGCGATAACTTGTAGTGGAACGTTCATCAGGTGATCGAATTTTTTTAGTGGTCGTACGTCTATTTGAGAAGCTGGCATAAAAGTAGGTAGTCCGTCACAGGTAGCGATAAATCCACCCTTAACTCTTCCTGTTATATATGCTGTAATTTCTTCGCCTGTTGCAAACACTTTTTCCATTCGGTTCCAAGCGTTCATTCTTCTTGCTTTTTCTCTTGAGATTACAATTTCTCCTTTAAAACTTTCAATACGTTCTAAGTAAACTTCAATTTTAGAACCAACTTCTAGTTTTGATAGCTCATCATCGTTTTTAAATTCTTCTATAGGGATCATACCTTCCATCTTCGCCTTACAATCTACGACGATAAAGTTCTTAGTGATTTCAGTTACAGTAGCTTTAATAATCTCGTTCTCTTTGAGCCTTCGGTCTTTGAAGTCGTCATTTAACAGGCTTTCAAACTCTTTTTGAGAGCTAGATAGTTCCTGATTAATTGTTTCAACTGCCATATTTATCTTTAATTTTTTCTTCAATTATTTCAGACATTTTTTTTACCATGCCTGCGATATTTTTTAATTTATCAGTGTGCACAATTACCGCATTTTCAGCTTGAATCAAAGGAGAATTTTTACGTTTTTTATCTAAATTATCACGAGTACGCATGGCTTTTTTAACATCATTGAGCTTAATCTTCTTATTATTTTTTTGAAGTTCTTTAAATCTTCTCTTAGCAGCAACACTTAAGTTACATTTAAAAAAAAACTTTATATCTGCATTTGGTAAGATTATCGTTCCAATATCACGTCCTTCAATGCAAACTCTATTAAACTTTTTTGCAAATTTTGTTTGGAATACTTTTAAAATAACTCTAATTTTTTGTTCCTTGGCAATAATAGAAGTATGAGCAGAAATTTCGGGGGAATGTAAATTTTTATTATCTAATTTTTTTAAACTTAAATTTACAAAACATTTTTTTAAAAAATTTATTTTATTTTTTGGCTTATGTTTCAACAATTGAAAGCTTGCATAGCGATAAAGTAGTCCTGAAGATAAAAAATGTAAACGGTATTTTTTTGAAATTATTCTTGCTCCAGTTGTTTTACCACTTGCTGCAGATCCATCAGCAGCAATAATTAATTTATAATTTTTTTTTAATTTCAAATTTTCCTCCAAGATATTTAATAGTTTCTAGAAACGAAGGAGAAGAAGTCCCGACTGTTTCAAAGTTTTTTATCTCTGCTTTTATACCGGTGACCAAAGATAAAATTACTGCACTCATACAAATACGATGATCTCCAATGCCAGGAACTTTGATCACAACATTATTTTTTTTAATATTTGAAATACCAAAAATTTTCATTTCATTTTTACTTGATTTACATTTGACACCTACTTGAGATAATATTTTTTTCATTTCTTCAATTCGGTTACTCTCTTTGTTGGCTAAATCTTCTATACCTTTAAAAACAGATGTTCCTTTTGTTAACGCGGCTATTATAAAAAGAATAGGGTATTCATCTGTAGCTGACACATAATAAACCGAACTTGCTTTAATAGGTCTAAGTCTACTATTTTTAATATAAATATCTCCTACAATTTCATGATTAATTTTTTTTATATTTTTAAATTTTATGTTAGCCCCATTTTCTTTTAGTAGATTATAGAAACCAATCCTTCTTGTATTTAATCCCACATGTTTAATTTTTAATCTAGAACCTGGAACAAGCAACGTTAAAGCTGTAAAAAAAGCAGCAGAACTAGGGTCACCTCCAACATCAACTTTTAAAGGACCAAGTAATCCTTTGCCATAAATTTTGATAGCGTTTTGTTTTTTTTTATTTTTTTTAATTTCTAAAATTTTTGTGGTTTGTAAAAGCATATTTTCAGTATGATTTCTGCTTTCCTTTTCCTCAACAATATTAGTAACACCATTAGCATTTAGACCAGCGAGTATTACAGCACTCTTGAGTTGTGCGGATACTCCTGCTTTATATTTTATGCCAACTGGCATCGCTGAAGATATTAGAGTTAACGGAAAATTAGATTTATTTTTTGGTAAAAAAGTAGCTCCGAACTCACCCATAAGGTTAATAAGCTTGGTCATATCTCTTTTGTTTAAGGATTTATCTCCTTCAACTCTTACATGAATTTCAGGGTTAGTTGTAAGCAAACCTATAAGCAACCTGGCAGTAGTTCCCGAGTTACCACAATTTAGTACTGTTTTTTTTTTAGCATAAAAAGACCCTAATCCTTTACCGTAAACTAGATAGTGTTTTGCTTTTATTTTTTTAATTTTTACACCCAAACTTCTCAAGCAGGCGATGCAAGAAAAAACATCTTCTGATTCTAAAACATTTTTTACTTCAGAAATATTATGGCTAATAGCTCCTATTAAAAATGATCTAATAGAAATAGATTTGTCAGAATCAACGCTAATAGTTTTATTATAAGATTTGATCTGTCCATAAGTATTGATTGAAAAACTTTTATTTAGCATGAAAGTTAAACTCTATAAGAAGATCCAAAATATAACTCTATTGCTTTTGAGGATTTTAATATTTCTGACGGTGTACCTTCAGCAATAATTGACTGTTCTCCAAGCACATAAGCTCTATCGACAATATCAAATAAATTATTAACTTGGTGATCTGTTATTAAAATAGCGCAACCAAAATTTTGCAATTTTAAAATATATTTTTGAATATCTTGAACCACAATAGGATCTAATGCAGCCATAGGTTCGTCCAATAACACAACACTTGGTTTATTAATTAATAAACGTGCCAACATAAGTCTTCGTACTTCACCACCAGATAAATTAGAAGCATGAATATTTCTTAAATGTTGTAAATTAAATTCATCAAGCAATTGCTCAGTTTTTTTTATTTGATTGTTCGCTCCTTTGATACAAAGCTGGCAAATTCCTAGCAAATTATCGTACACGCTCATTGCAAATACAGATCTTTGCTGGCTTAAATAACCTATGCCAGCTTTTGCTCTAAGATGAATAGGCTTGTCTTGAATTTCTTTTCCATTAATCAATATTTTTCCAACGTCTGCATAAGTCTCTCCTATAATAGTGCTGTATAAAGTTGATTTACCAGAGCCATTAGGTCCTAATAACCCAACACATTCCCCAGGGTAAAGATTCATACTAATTTTTTTTAAAATTGGTCGACCATCGTATGATTTAGTAATATCTTTAATCTGAAAAACAGGTTTGTCTTTCTTGAATTTAATTATTCTAAAACCTTTTTTCATTAATTTTTAATTTTTATATTAACCTGTTTTTTACCAAACATTGAAAAATTTAAAGTTTTATTTTTAAACTCATACTCAACGTTATCGGCTACAAACTCTCCTTTTTCTACACTTTCTCCTCTAACATTACCAGAGGCAAACAGTTTACCTTTAGAATTGGAATAATTTAATTGATCAGAAATTATAGTGTTAGATAAATAAGTGGCTTCTACGTTATTACTAAATTTCATATCTAAAGTTACGTTATTATAAAAACCTTTGTCACTAACTACTTTTAAAATAGTATTATCTTTTAAATAAAAGTTTGCTGTTACTTGTTCCATATTAATAATTTCTGCCGTATCAGTCTTAAAGTTTGCTACTTCTGCTTTTAAAGTATACCGGTTCCCGTTTAAATCAAAACCTGAGTATTCAATATCATTAAAACTATTAGTATTAGGATCGGTTTCAGATTTAATTTTTACTACCTCTTGAATTTCTTTGTTTTTATCTCGGTAAGTACTGTAAAGTAAAGACGTTGCAATTAAAAAAATTGAAACTTGCACTAATATAATTTTTCTTCTCCTACTAATCACTTTATGCCGTATTGTAATAGAGAGTGGATATTAACAATACCTTTTAGTTTTTTACTTTTACTATCTTTATTTTGTTTCTTTTCTGAAGCTACGAGTAAGCTTGTAATTTTTCTGTCATTCATTAAAGATAAAGCTTTAGAAGCGGGAGAATTTTCTGAAATAAATAAAGGATTAGTTGTCATAAATTTTTTTAAATGATCGTTTTTAGAATAATGCTTAATACCCCTTCTTGTGTCTCCATCAGTTAAAATACCTTTAATGTCATGTTTTTCCACAACAACAACTAAACCAAGTTTTTTTTGATCAATAATCTTTGCAGCATCATAAATACTTTTATCAACATTGATTATAGGCAGCTTGTTACCTGTTACCATTATATCTTTAACCAGTAATAGTGTTTGACCAATATTACCACCAGGGTGAAAAACTTTAAATCTTTCTTTCGAAAAGCGCATTTTGTTCATAAGCGCAACTGCCAGACAATCACCCAACAACAAAGTGATACTTGTACTTGTTGTTGGCACCATACCAGTTGGATCCGACTCTTTAACCTTTGGAAGAAGTAATTTTACGTCACTAGCTTTTAATAATAAGCTATCTTTCTTTGATGCAACGCCAATAATTTTAATGTTAAAACGATTTGCATATCGAAGCATATTAGCAATTTCAGAAGTATTGCCTGAGTATGAAAAAACTAAAAGCAAATCCCTTTTATCAATTTGTCCAAGGTCACCATGATTTGCTTCACTTGGATTTAAAAAGAAAGAGGAAATTCCAACCGACGATAAAGTTGCCGCAACTTTCCTGCCAATCAAACCACTTTTCCCCATACCTGCACATATAACTTTGCCCTTGCAATTAGCCATCAGGTCCAAGGCTTGCACAAATGATTTATCGAAAATCTTATTTATTTTTTTAAGTTCACTAATCTGAACAGCAGCAGCTTTTTTTGCGATAGATATATAATTGACTTTAGCCATTAATGTTCGAATATTGAAAATTTAAATCCCTTTTGATCCAATTCTATTCTTGTATCTAAAAACTCTAGACATTTTTTATAAATATCCATCCTGTCTTCTCTGATTAACATTTTCTCTAATTCATTTCTAATTCTATGCAAATAAATTACATCATTAGCTGCGTACTCTAATTGTTTGTCGCTGAGATCGTTAATATTTTTATTCCAATCACTTGATCCTTGGTTTTTGTCTAATTTTTTATTACAAAACTCTTGAACCAAATTTTTAAGTCCATGAGAATCAGTGTAAGTTCTGCAAATTTTAGAAGCTATTTTTGTGCAAAAAATATTTTTCATTTTGCATTTTAAAAAATACTCGAGTGCACTCTTATCAAATCTTAAAAAGTGACCAATCTTTTGAATCTTATCATTCTCTAATACCGAAACCAAGTTAGGCATTTTGTAATTAATTCGATCAGGTTGAACAATGTAAACTTCACCACCATCGCCACAGATTTGAACTAGACTTAATTTATCACGTTCTGGAATTAATAATCCTGTTGCCTCAGTATCAATTGCAATACTATCTTTGAATGAGCTTGCTATTTCAGAACTTATGTCCCCTTGAATCTTGTGTATTTTCATATAACTATCTTGAATACCATGAATAATTACCCAATAGCAACAATCCTTGGCGGAGGTGGATTTATAGGAAGATATCTTGTCCGAAAAATGACAGAGAAGAATTTTCAATGCATTATTCCAACAAGGAATGCTTATTTAAAAGGTTATTTAAAAACACAAGCTCCTCCAGGAGCAATTGAATTTATAGATTTTAATCCAAAAGACTTTTCAAAAATTAAAGAAGCAATTAATAATTCGGACATTGTTATTAACTTAATCGGAATTCTTTTTGAAAATAGAAAACAAAAGTTTGCTAATATGCATTGTGACTTACCAGGCCTTATTGCTAAATATTGCTCAGAATCAGAAGTCAAAAAATTTATTCACGTTAGTGCCATAGGCGCCAATGCAGATTCAAATTCACTTTACCAGCAATCAAAGTTTAAGGGAGAACAAAAAGCGTTAGAAAACTTTAAAAATACAGTAATTATAAGACCGAGTGTTGTTTGTGGTAACGAAGATAATTTTACCAATCTTTTTGCAAAGTTAAGTTTATTTCCCGTAATTCCAGTTGTTAAACCAAATTATAAATTCCAACCTATTTTTGTGGACGACGTGGCAACTGCCATTGTTAAAGCTATTGAAATTAAAAAAAATGAAGGAAAGATTTATGAAATTGGTGGACCAACAATAATTAGTTTTAAAGACATGGTAAAATCTATAGTTAGTACGATAGGTAAAAAAAGATTTATTATTGAGATGCCTATGCCACTAGCAAAAGTTCAAGCAGCTTTATTTAGTTTAATGCCAAAACCTTTGCTCACAAAAGATCAGTGTGAAATTTTAAATGAAGCAGATAACATTGTATCTAACAAGCATTTAACTTTAAAAGATCTAAACATAAAACCAACCGATGTTCAGAAAGCTATGCCAAAGTGGCTGTGGCGATTCAGAGCTGGTGGTGAATTTGCAAAAATTTAAACCTATACTAGAATTTTTTCTCTAAAAATTTAATACTTACCTCTATAATTACCCCTATTATGCACTGATTAGTTCTGCTAAGTTTTTCCTAATAATTAATTTTTTAAAAAAAAAACAGAGGAAAAAAAATGAAATCACTAAAGAAATTATTTTTTGTTTTCAGTATATTTGCGCTTTTTTCACACGCAAATGCAGAAGCAAAAACTACAATTAATTGGTGGCATGCATTCGGAGGAAGACTTGGAGAACTACTTGATGTTCAAGTTAAAAACTTTAATGCGAGCCAAGATAAATACGAAGTAGTACACACAAGAAAAGGTAACTACTCAGAAACTTTAAATGCTGGAATAGCTGCGTTCAGAGCAAAACAACAACCACATATCTTAATGGTATTTGAAGTTGGAACAGCTTCTATGATGGCAGCTAAAGGTGCTACTAAA
>Ga0209502_10001753_pt1 | contig 19165 bp, 21 predicted proteins | sample ArcticOcean_MG_C_10_FD_187442 | JGI IMG/M metagenome (GOLD analysis project Ga0209502, IMG submission 187442) | Marine microbial communities from western Arctic Ocean - ArcticOcean_MG_CB11_90 (SPAdes) (version 2) | ecosystem: Environmental > Aquatic > Marine > Oceanic | place: Arctic Ocean... | reverse complement strand
ATGGACGGCCAAGTTGCTGCGATTCGCTCGGGGCTTGATGCCGAGAATTTCACTGACGTCGCAATTCTCGCCTACGCGGCCAAATACGCCAGCGGACTGTATGGGCCGTTCCGCGACGCTGTCGACGTCGAGATTGCCGACGGCGGCGACCGCAGGGGATACCAGCAGGACTACCGCAACACCCGTGAAGCGCAGCGTGAAGTCGACCTCGACATTGCTGAAGGCGCTGACATGGTGATGATCAAGCCCGCGCTGTCGTACCTCGACATCATTGCTGACACTGCGGCACGCGTCGATGTGCCTGTGGCGGCGTATCACGTCAGTGGGGAATACGCGATGATCCATGCCGCTGCCGACAATGGCTGGATCGACGGCGATGCTGTCGCGCTGGAGCAGTTGACGGCGATCAAGCGCGCTGGAGCGAACATCATCCTCACTTACTTCACCCGTTGGTTCGCCGAGAACCACCGCTAACGCCGACCGGTCACACTGTGCCAGGCACAGTGTGACCGCAGGAACGGACGCATCCCATGACTGACCAGATGATTCCCTATTGTGACCCCATCGGCTGCGCAGCAGCGGGCTGTACTGCCACCGTCTGCACGGGCGCTGGTTTGGCGTCGAACACGACAATGTTCGCCCGTTCCAAAGCCGTTATCCCGGGTGGCGTCAACTCGTCAATCCGCGCATTCAACTCCGTTGGCGGTGAGCCCTACGTGGTTGCACGCGCGAAGGGTGCAACGATCACCGATGTCGAGGGCACCAGCTATTACGACCTTGTCCAGAGCTACGGCGCCGTGATTCTCGGGCATGCCCATCCTGCGATTACCGAAGCGATTACCGCCGCAGTTGTCGATGGCACGTCGTACGGCGCCCCGACCCCGCGTGAGATGAAGTTGGCTGAAGCGATCAGCGAGCGTGTGCCGAGCTGCGAACGCGTCCGTCTGATGAACTCGGGCACTGAAGCAACCAGCACCGCCATCCGCCTCGCCCGGGGAGCAACTGGTCGTGACCGGATTGTCACGTTCGCCGGCAACTTCCACGGCGCCACCGACGCCCTCCTGGTCGCAGGCGGGAGCGGCGTGGCGACACTGGGGTTGCCCGGCACAGCCGGCGTCCCCAATGCATCGGTTGCTGAGACCATGGTCGTGCCCTACAACGTGGTCCCCGAACTCGACGACCGCGTTGCAGCAGTCATCATCGAACCCGTTGCTGCGAACATGGGTGTCGTTGCGCCGGTTGCCGGTTTTCTCGAGGGGCTCCGCGCCGAATGCGATCGCGTCGGCGCACTGTTGATCTTCGATGAGGTGATCACCGGGTTTCGACTCGGTTCCGGCGGTGCCCAGGCGATGTGCGGGGTCACGCCGGACATCACTTGTTTCGGCAAGGTGATCGGTGGTGGCCTGCCGATCGGCAGCATCGGCGGTCGGGCCGACATCATGGAGCATCTGTCGCCGCTCGGGCCGGTCTTCCACTCCGGCACACTCTCGGGCAACCCGCTCGCCACGGCAGCCGGGCTCGCTGCCCTCGATCAGCTCACGCCTGATGTGTACATCGAACTTCGAGCTCGGGCAAGCCGCCTGGCAGACGGTCTGGGGGACGCTTGTGCATCGGCTGGCTTTGCGGCTTCGTTCCCGGTTGTTGGAACGTTGGTTGGAATGCTCTGCGGCTCTGCGGTCGGCACCGTGGTGAACTTCGACGATGCCAAGCGGACAGATGAGGCTGCTTACTCGCGATTCTTCCAGGCGATGCTCGCCGAAGGCGTGGCAATGGCGCCGGGTGCGTATGAGGCGATTTTTGTGGGTCTCGGTCACACGGACGATGCGCTCGACGCGATTGTTGCCGCGGCACATCGCGCTGCAACGTCTGCCGTAGACGGCTGAGACAAGGCGCAGGTGCCGTCGATCGCTGGGCTGGCAACGCTACGTTGTCGGTCGTGCGGCAACTGTTCACCTGGCGGTTCGTTGCAGCGGTTGCGGCACTCGCCGGTTTGGCGCTCCTGATCAATGCCGTCTTTGTCGATGACGACGAGTTGACTGCGATCATCGAGACCGAGGTTCTCAACCGCAAGATCGACTTCATCTCGCCGGTCTTGTCGATGGAGACGTCTGACGACTTCGGGTTCGGGTTGAAAGATGACGGTTTGACCGACGGATTTATCGATTTCGTGCTCCCAGGGAGCAAGGTGATGCGTGTTGCGCCCGGAACGCCGGGAGAAATCAATTGCGACCTGAAGTTGTTGAACCGCTGCGCCGTGTTCGCTGACCTGCTCGGCGACGCGGTTGTCTGGTTCGCGACCCTGCCGAAAGCCGAGCGTGAGACCGTCGAACTTCCACCGATCCTCGATCTCCAAGATGGCTACGCTCTGTTCGAGAACGGCTGGAGGATCAGATATGCCCCAGTCATCGATCGGTTTTGTGAAGGCGAGGACATCGTCAGCTTCAGTGATTTCTTACGTCGCTTTGGCCCTGGCAGCACGTCGGTGGTCGACCTCGAAACGCAGTTGGTCACCGAGGTTCGCTGCTCGGGCACCGAGGCGCCTGACGTAACGATTCCGGCCGTCGAACAGCCTGTCGACCTGCCGATCGGCAACACGCCGGTGACGCCGATCGATCAGTTGACGCAGCTCGATGAAACAGTCAATCCGGTCGCCAGCCAACCTGCCAGCCAGGAATAGATCGATGACTCGTGGCTGGTCCAGCCTCGTAGCTGAGTCGCGGGGGTCGTGTCTCAGTCGAGCAGGGTGTGTGCTGCGGCGAGGCCGGAATTGTGGGCTCCTTCGATTTTCGGACCGGCGAACGCATCCCCAGCCATGACGACTCGGCCGTTGGCCGTCGTCCAACACGGGTCGGGCCAGATTGAGCGTGGTGTTGCGAGCCGCCACTTTTTGAGTGAGTGTTCGAGGATCGAGGCGTTGCCGAGCCACGGCTGCGCAGCTGCGGTGAGCTGATCGACCAGCGTGTTGTTCTCGTCGTTCCAATGAGCTTCGCTCCAGGCCGGGTTGGCGTGGAACGTGACGCCAGGTTCTGCGCTGACGCCCTTTGCGGCGTTATCGCCGATGAAACTGAAGACCTCATCGGCGTCTTGGATGCCGCCACTGGCCGGAATCGCGGCCGGGCCGTCGAGCCGCACAAGGAGGCCAACAGTCCGGTCGTAGTCGGTACGGAACAGGGCCTCATCGAGGTCGATGCCGCCGTCGATCATCAGTGCGAATGCCTGGGGGATTGGGCAGGTAACGACCACGGCGTCGACGGTGTGCGCCGTGCCGTCATCGATGACCACGGTGATGCCGCTGACATCAGGTTCGTCACGAATAGCAAAGGCCATGGTGGAACACTGCACGTTGAGGTCGGTGGCAAGGTCTTTGGCCAGCGAGTTCATGCCGTTTGTGGCGACGTAGCGGGGGTGCCCGTCGCCGCCGTCGAAACCATGGTTCCAGACATGGACGAGGCCACGCTTTTCCCAGTCGGCGACTTGTGCCGCGAAGGCCGGGCTTCGGACGGTGAAGAACTGGGCGCCGTGGTCAAGCGTGGCGCCGCCGATGCGGCGCGTTGCCAGCCGCCCACCTGGTGATCGGCCCTTGTCGAAGACAATGACGTCAGCGCCGCCGTGAACGAGCTCACGTCCAGCAACCAATCCGGCGAGGCCGGCTCCAATAATCGCAACACGCATCAGGTCAGGATGCCGCAGATTCGATGGACGGTTCCACTTCGGCGGTGCGTTGTTGGTGCGCTGCTTCGGCCCGCTTCAAGAACTCGAACAGGACCCGGTTGAACGATCCGGCATGTTCGACCATGAGCCCGTGGGCAGCGCCACTGATGACGGCCAGTTCGGCTGTGGGGATCCGCTCAGCTAGCTCTTCGCTGTCGCCCCGTGGTGTGAGGATGTCTTGATTGCCAACAACGACGAGCGTCGGCACGGAAATGTTTGCGAGCTCGTCGGCGTATGTCATGTCGACGTTCAAGATGGCGTCGACCTGCGCCGCGAATGCATGCGATGGCCGACCCAACGCAAGTGGCCCAAGCCAGCCCATTGCAGGGAGCAGCCGGCGGAACGATCGCGGGCCGATGACCCAGCGGGCAGCTTCTTGGCCCATGGACCCGATCCCGTTGCTGAGCGCCGTGTCGCGCCAACTCGACAGCAGGTCCTCGCGCCAGGGATGGTGCTGGCCCGCAGTGCAGGCGAGTGTGAGCGAGCGAACTCGTTCGGGGTATTTGACTGCGATGATTTGGCTGATGGCGCCGCCCATCGATGCCCCGACCACGTGGGCCTTTTCGACACCGGCGTGGTCGAGGACGGTGATTGCGTCCTGCGCCATCTGCTCGAGTGAATACTCACCATGTGGCTTGTCGGAGCGTCCGGCGCCACGGTTGTCGAGGGCGACTGCCTGGTACCAAGGCGCCGATGCGAGCCGTTGGAGGTCCCAGCCGTGCTTGTCTGCGCCGAGGCCCTGCACGAACAGGATTGGCGGTGCACCTGGCCGACCGGTGACCCGGTAGTGGATGCGGACGCCATCGGTGGCGCGGACGTAGGTCATCAGTTGCCGCCCAGGCCGCTGAGTGGGAGCCAGTCGAGTGGCGTCCCTGTGTTGATGTCACCCATCTCAGTGAGCAACAGACTGATCTGCTCGCGCACCTTGTTGGCGAGTTCGTACTCGGCGAGAGGGCCTCGGCGACGTCGGCCGCCGCGAATGGCCGAACCGATTTCGATGCGGGCTCTTCGGCTGAACGGCGAGCTGGTGGTCGCTGCGGGGAACACATCGACGCCTGATGCCACGGCTGCGCCAATGATTGTGTGGTTGACGGTGCCGACCTCGCGGGGCCGGCTACTTGACGCTGCGGCGCTGACGACCAGTTCGCCAGCACGCAGGGCGCCAGCGACCTCGTCAGGGTCGTCGAGGAGACCGCCGAGGCGCTGTGTAAGCGCGCCGAGTGTTGTGTCGTCGGGGCGGCCAACGAATCGAACCGGGCGATCGACGGCTCGGCTGATCGCGAAGGCGCTGTAGACGTGCGCCATCGAAAAGCGTCGGGCGTTGACAACGATGAGCGCGCCCGTGCGGGCTGGAAGATGTTGATCGCCGCCCGTCGACACGGCCCACCGAATTTCGGACAGCATCGTGACGGCGCGGAACAGCCCGGCGTCGCGACCCCAGTCGTCGACATGGCCGGGTGGCTCTTCAGTAACGCGGCGGAATACGGCCCGGGTGGTGTTGGTGGTGCTTTCTGCCAGGCTGACACCTTGGCGGACGGGGAACTGGACGACGCGACCCAAGGGGGGGCTCATGCTGTTGCGCCGATCTGTTGGGCGGCGGGGACCAGGGCCGGTCGGCGCACGACGCTTGGCCAGTTATACAGATGATCAATGACCTCGACGGTCGAAACGGCAGCGGTGATCCCGAGCAGTTCTTCCATGCGCCCGTTGTCGGCGAGGCGGCCGCGGGTGAGCGTCTCGGCCACATGGGCGGGGATCGGAGCGCCCAGCATGTGGCTCAGCCTGCGGGCAAGGAGCCATTGCGACCCGAAAATCGGCACCGGAATTCGGCGGCCGCGGCGGATGGCGTGCAAGGCGGTGATCGCGCCCGATGCGACCACGTTGACCGGCTCAGCGAGTTGGTTGCGGGCAGCAGCGACGACCGCTCGGGCGGCGTCATTGTGCTCAATGACGGCGAACGGCGGGTCGGTAGGGGCGCTGAACGGCACGGCGGGCATACGGAGTAGGCGGCCGAGCGGCGAGGGGACGTGCGGTCCGAAGACCGAGGCAAGTCGCACGGCGCCGACCGTGACACCGGCCCGATTGGCGACGCTGGTAGCGATGGCCTCGATGTCGGCAAGAGTGTGGCCGTACTCCGAAGTCGGTCGGATGGGAGCGTTCTCCGCCGGGCGGGTCAGTGACCCCTTGCCCCTCCCGTAGATCTCAATTCCGCTGCGTACCACGATGCTTTCGAGCGCACGGCATTCGGCTGCGGCGCCAAGAATCGACGTTGCGGCCTGTTCGGTAAGCACGCCGGCTGCCTTGGGCGACGCGCGCGCATCGGGTTCCCACACGCCGACGTGGACCAAGACGTGCGGGTTGAAGTCGGTGATCGTGGCGACGATTTGATCGTGGTTGTCTGGCGAGAGGCGATGGTATGTCGTACGCTGCAGCCGTCGACGCGGTGGGTCTGCGTCGATTCCCGCAAGCGAACCTACCCACGGCTCGTCCTCGAGCATCCGGGCAACGAGCGTTCCCAGTTCCCCGCCGACTCCACTCACGAAGACACGTCGCCCTGACATGGTATTTGAATCTACTCGCACACGTCGCCAATTGATTGGCTCGGTCGGTGGCGTTTTTGGTGCGTCCGTTCTCGGATTGGGAGCTTTTCGCGTGCTGGCAGAGCCGCTGAACCTCACCGGCCCAGCAAGAGCGCTGGAGCCTGCCCAGCGGCTCGGTATCGAGGGGGAACTGGCCTTCCCGGTCGACCCGACGGGAGGTGATCTGGTGATGCCGAATGGCTATCGGGACGGCGTGCACAAGGGCATCGACATCGGCAATGGATGTTCCGCCGGTCGAGGTCGACCGTTGCTTGCGTGCGCCGACGCTGTGGTGAACAGCATGGAGCAGTCGACTCGTGCTGGCAGGTACATCACGCTCCGCGACGATGCCGACAACTACTACCGCTACCACCACCTTGATGCGTTCATCGAAGGCATGGAGGTTGGAAATGCGGTGTCCGCTGGCCAGGTGATCGGGCTGATGGGCTTCACCGGCAATACCAACTGGGCGCATGTGCACTTTGAGGTGTGGCGTCTAAGTTTGAGCCCTAATATCGGATTTCCGGTTGACCCGCTGCCACTGTTGCCGCGCCCTGCAGGCTTCACGATCGGTCCACCGCAGTGCGATGATTGACGAATACGATCGAAGAAATATTACGGTTACGTGTCGATAGGGATTCCATGTTGTCGTACAATTTGGTCAAGCTCAAATCGGCTGCTGCCGAATGCATTGTTGCTCTCTTCGCATGTGCTGAACCCGTATGACCGTCTCCGACCGCTTTCCCCACGACATCGTTGCCGTTGAATCGCGGCGAGGCCGGATGTCGCGCCGCCGCCTCCTTGGCGCTGGGTTGGGTGCAGCAGCTGGGTTGTTCGCTGTCGATCGTGCCGTTGCCACACTGCCAAACGGCAGAATCATCACTGCTGCAGGACCACTCGAAGCGAACAATTTGGCCCCTGCCGAGCGGATTCCGCCCCCGAAAACCACGACGGCCATCCCTGACGGCCAGATCATGTTCCCCGTCGATGCGCAGGAAAGTTGCTGGGTTTCCGACAACTTCGGAGACTGCCGTGGCTCGGGCTGCTCGCGTTCCCACGAAGGCCTCGACATTTCGGGTTCACGCGGCGCTGACCTCTACGCCGTGGTCACTGGTCAGCTCACGAAGCAGTACGTCGACAGTGGCCTGACGTACGGTGCTGGCAACGGTTGGACTCTGGAAGACGAAGAGAACAACATCACCTACAAATACTTCCACATGGCAACACACGCCGAGGGTCTGGCAGAGGGCGACATTGTTATGCAGGGCGATGTGATCGGAACCGTTGGTAATACCGGGACGTCAGGCGTCAACGACGACTCGAATTACCACCTGCACTTTGAATACCGTCCGAACAACGTCGCGCAAGATCCACTGCCGCTGCTCGTGCGACCGGACAGCTGTACGTTCTACGACGGCTACTAAAGCGGGCTCAAGCCGGCGCAGGCTCACTGGGGCTCAGCCGAACCTCAGTCTTGCTTCAGCGCCGTATCGATACAGAGGGCGCTCGCAACGATCAACGTGTTGAGCGGCTCGGGCATCCGCTGATGGATCTGCACCACATAGTTGTCGGCGGTGGTGAACATGGCCTTGGCGAAGCCCTCAAAGGTCTTGGAGATTCGTGCGACCTCGTTGCCATCGGCATCTTCGATGCGGAAGTTCCAGGAGCGCCAGTTCTCACCCTTGATCGAACCGAGTGTCTGGCCGTTGGCCTCGAGATTGAAGTTGATCTTGCCGATGGCCTTCTGTTGAACGATCTTGCCGATCTCGTTGCCGGCGGCGTTTTCGACGATCACTGTGGACTTCACCACCTTGCGCGGCCGAGTCAGCTGCATCAATACCTGCCCCGAATTGTCGGTGACCTGCAGCTTGTGTGTCATGAACTGATCGAGTGAGCTCACGAAGCGCAGGACCTTCTTGGCTGCCGACTGGCCAACCTGGTTGACCATCGCCAGTTGCTGGCCATCCTGACTGGACACGCTGTACTGGTTGTTCAGCTCGATCAGCTTGGCCTTCTGGTTGACGACCAGGACGGGCGCGGTGAGGATCGTTCCATCACCGCCTGCGGCCGTGGCTTCGTTGCCTGCAGCGGGGCCTGTGGCGAGGCTGTCGGCCTCAGGTGAAGCATCCCCGCCTTCGACGGGGTCGGTGCTCTGAGCTCCGGCCGTGCTGACGTGGTCGGTCCAGGCCTCGCCGTCCCAGTAGCGAAGCTCGGCGCGGCCGTTGGGGTCGCGATACCAGTTGGCAGGTGTGGTCATTTCGATGAAATTAATCCTGTTTCGCCCGGTGCGTGTGGTCGTAGCGCCAGTTCGCGAGCGCTTGTTTCAGCGAAGTTTGTGGGCGTTCATGATCACTTCGCGAGCGAATGGGTCAAGCTGGCGGCCGGACAACCGCTCGGTGACCTGAATGGCCTGGGTGGCTTCTTCGACGAGGCCCGACCAACGGATGTATCCGCCCATGACACCAATGATGCGATCGCTGACCTCTTCGGCGTGGACAAGGACCCGCATGTTGCGATTCAGGAGATCGTGCAGTTCGGTGTAGAGCGCCTTGAGATAAGCGTCGAGGTGCTCCTGGTTGAACGCCCGGTGGCGGTATGGCAGCTGCAGTTCGTCGTAGTTGTGCAGGTTGCTCGGCGCGGAGATGATCGAGATAACGCAGCCGAAGCCATTTTCGCGCAGCCAGATGATCTCTTCTTGCCGCCGGACTCGACGATGACTGTCGCCAACGCCGCCGGGTCGCTCGCACACTGCAAGCTTGTCCTTGAGGATCCAGGTGAAGTTGCGTGGTGTAATTCCGAGCGCCCACTTCCCGCGCAATCTGGGAGCCATTAGCCGCCGCCCTGGAGCGATGAGTTGCAAGATTGAGCAGTGTCCATAACGAGAAGCGATCCTAGCCGGTCGATCGCGTCAGTGAGAAAGCCAGAGCCGCTGGGCTGATCGATGTACTCTGCGGCCCCCTGCGAGGTCGCACGCAACAGCTTCACCCCGAGCCACTGACAGCACGCGTTCGAGAGTCGCGGCGCTCGGTGGATACCCGTCATTTGTGAGCCACCGCCGCAGGGCGCGTCGCGCCAATGGGAGCGGTGCTGCGGCGATCGCGACCGCATCTGTGGGGTCGACTGTGTCCGCCAGTTCCTCGAGGAGTACGTCGTCGTCGCGAAGGAGGTTTGCTGCCCGCTCGATCAATACCGAGACATCACGGTCAAAGATCTGGTCGGCCAGGGGGAGTAATTCGTGACGAACTCGGTTGCGGCGAAATCTCGGGTTGTCATTCGATTCGTCGTGAACAATCGGGAGGCCGAGTTGCTTGCACAGCCTGTGGGTGTCTGTCCGGCGCAGCCGGATGATCGGCTTGGTCGGTCCGTGACGGATGCCAGCAAGGCCGGTGGCGCCGCTCCCGCGAAAGAGTGCCAGCAGCACTGTTTCGGCTTGGTCGTCGGCGGTGTGGCCGGTGAGGGCTGCGGGGCCTATTGCGGCGCGACGGGCCGACCGGGCGCGTGCTTCGAGGTTCGGACCGTCGGACAGCTCGACACGAACGACCCGGCAGGAAATACCAAGGCTGGCGGCGATCGACTGGGCCGTGTCAGCATCGTCAGACGAACGTGCGCGGAGACCATGATCGACGTGGACAGCGGTGATGGTCAACCCTGCGGCAACTGCGAGGGCAGCCATCGCGGACGAATCAGGGCCGCCAGACAACGCGCAGGTGACAGCGGTGCCAGCTGGCGGAAAGTCGCAGCGAGCAAGAAGATCTGCGACCAGCGGGTCGACCGGCAGGAAGCCAGGGTCGACGGGCATAGAAGGTCAGGCCAGAGAGGAGAGGAGAGGAGAGGAGGGAAGCATCAGAGGTCGTTCTGGCGACGACGCTTGCCGCCAGGGTACTTCTGGGATGTGACCGTCTTGAGGTAAAGGCCAACGAGGCCAACACCCAAAAAGAGTGCGACGCCTGTTAAGGCAACGCCAATCCACCAGTGCCAAACCTCGGCTGCGAGCATTCCGGCAGGTTAGCGAGCGATCGGCGACGACAGGTCATTCCCGTTCGCACTTCTCCGATCCGGCCCGGATGGGGAGCGTTCCGGAACCGCGACTGAACCGCGACTGAACCGCGACTGAACAACGGCGCCGGGGTCAGGCAATCGCGACGTAGGCAATGACACACAACACGATGCCGCGCAGGGTCCAGGCGGCTGTCCTCACCCAGTTGGTGTTGACCAGCCGAGTGTGGAGCGCGTTGTCGAAGCTGGGTCCAAGTCGACCGTGGAGCGGAGCCGACACGAAGGCGGTGACGCCGTAGGCGGCGCCCATCAGCACGAGTGCGACCAGTGGGAGTGCGCGGCTCATTCCTGCCGGAGGCGACGCCACGATCCAGATACCGGTGGCGCCTTCGGCAAGCATAAACGGCCCGACGATGTAGCTGATTGCCGTGGTGTGGCGCTGCGCGAAGCGACGCCAGAGCTCGCTATCGGTACCGCGTTCGATTGCATCGAACACTGGGTAGTGCACGACCTGAATCGTCCAGATCAGTCCGGTCATCGCCCAGGTCGACGCGAGCGCAATCAGCAGAATGAGGGCATTGGTCGATTCCATTACACGATGGTGTCGCGGACGGCACGATCATGACGTGTTGAGCGTTCAGCCGATGACGCCGTCGCCGTCGAAGTCGGTGTCGAAGCACTTCTCGATTCGCGAGAGCAGGTCGGCTGGCATCTCGTTTTCCTGGCACTTTTTCTGGATGACCTGCTTGAGTTCGGCGTGGAAGTCGAATGCGCTCAGACAGTCGGGGCAAGCGGCAAGGTGATGGCGAATCGTGTCGCGCGCTGCGTCTGACAGCTCGGAGTCGAGGAACACGTCGAGCTCTTTGAGCGTCTGACTGCAATCGGGGGTGTCGCATGCGTCCATCACTTCTCCTGCCCTTCGTTGTTCAAGTCGGTGGGTTCGGGCTGCGGGTCAGCGAGTCCACGTTCGAGTGCATATGTATGCAACGCCTTCTGCATCGCCTTTCTTCCCCGGTGGAGTCGTGACATCACGGTGCCGATTGGGATGTCGAGCATTTCAGCGATTTCTTTGTACGCGAAACCTTCGACGTCGGCGAGGATCACCGGCAAGCGGAAGTTGTCCGGGAGCCCTTCGAGCGCACCTTTGACCTCGTCGTCTGGAAGCATTTCCATGAGCGACTCTTCGGCAGATCGGCCAATCGAGGCATCCTCGAAGGTGCCAAGGCGCTTGTAGAGGTACAGGTCCTCGATGTCGCCGAGATCTGACTCGTCGGGTCGCCGCTGTTTCGCCCGGTACTTGTTGATGTACGTGTTGGTGAGGATGCGGAACAACCAGGCACGCAGGTTCGTGCCATCAGTGAAGGTGTGGAAACTGCGGAAACCCTTGAGGTACGCCTCTTGTACGAGATCTTCTGCGTCCGCCTTGTTTCGGGTCATGCGCATCGCAGCCGAGTACAGCTGCGGCGCGTATTGCATTGCCTGGTCTGCGAACACTGCCTGGTCAGCCATTGTGGCGGACCCTAGCGGTTGAGGCGCGTGCGGCGCCGGGGCCTGCCGCGGTCTTTCAGTCCAGGCAGTCGGCTTCTTGTTCAAGCGCGGCGGCCACATTGTCGACTGCGTCGGAAAGCCGTTCCAGCATGCTGGCCAGGATTGCGAGTTCGTCATGGTCGAACGACTGCACAATGTTGATCAGTGCCGTTGCCCGTCGATCGACAGCTTCGGCGTGACGGCGACGGCCTTCTTTGGTTGCGCGGACCATGACGACGCGACCGTCACGCGGTGAGGGGAACCGTTCGGCGAGGCCGTCGTTGACAATGCGTTGTACGGCGCGGGTGGCGGTCGACGGATCGATACGAAGGCGATCCGCCAGGCCCTTCATTGTGCGGTCTCGCTGAGTCAGGAGGTCGAGCGCATCCATCTGTCCTTGTTCGAGCGGGTCGTCTTTGCCGAAGTAGTAGGCACGGAGGGCCGCAGCGCCGGCACCGCGACGGAGCTCGGTCCAGGCCTTGCCAACGCGGAGAGCGTGAGCGCGGTCGATGGGGTCGCGTAGATCGACAGCTTGACTTTGGCCAGCGGGGCCATGTGCGGCCGGGTTGGAAGGCAGTGTTGTCATCTCACGATCGACGTTAGTGTCGCCCCCTCGCCCATCACGTGACGGACGACACATTTCGTGTCGCCCTTGTTCATCGCGGCACGCGAGACTCCGACGATGTCGGAAACCACTGGCCCCTCTGCGTCGGATCCCGTTGCTCCAACCGCACTTGAAGCGCTCCGCCCAATGGCGACGAGCGACGTAGCGATCACCGAGTCGTTGCGGCATCGCGAGGTGTACACATCGCGAGGCCTCCTCAGTGTGCTCTGGCACGAACCGAGCGCTTCGGTACCTGCGGCGATCGTGATGTGTGGTGGGGCAATGGGTGGTCTGCTTGGACCTGGCCATGGGCTTTATCAGAGGTGGGGTGATCGTTGGGCCGGACGCGGCGTTCGAGTGTTGCGCGTTGGGTATCGGGAACCAAACAACCTGGATCTGTGTGCGCACGATCTGGCGTGCGGGGTCGAATGGGCACGCGATGCCGGCGCGGAACGTGTCGTGGTGATGGGCCACTCGTTCGGTGGAGCGGTGGCGATTCGAGCCGCTGTGGTGATGGCCGGTTCGGTCGCCGGAGTTGTCACATTCGCCACGCAGTCGGCGGGGTGCGAGGTGGCTGTGGCGTTGGCTGATCGATCGCTGTTGTTCTTCCACGGGGACCAAGACGAGATTCTCTCGGCTGGGTCGAGCCGTTCGGTGCAGGCGATTGCTGGCCATGGCGAGGTGGTCATTTTGCCGGGCGATGGCCATCTTCTTGCCAAGAGCGACGACGTGATGACTGAACGCCTTGACGACTGGCTGCCCGAGGTCCTTGGGCTTGGCTGAGGGGATCAGTCTTGAAGGTCGCCAACCGCTGGGTCAAAGTTGTTGTCGCCATTGTTTTCGGGTTCTGGTCAACCTGATCTGTCACCTCGCGGCCGCATGGCTGCTGATCGAGGGTTGGCAATATGTTTTCTGCAGCAACGATTCGTGCACGGGATCGACAACAAGATTCCGAACGAAGGACTCTCATCTCAGAGCGAAATTTGTTTAGTTTGTGGAGAAGTACCAACACGAAAGGGACTCATGACATTCGGAACCAACGGCCGCACACGGGCGCTCGCAATCGCAACTGCCGTTGCGCTCGTCGTCGCCGCCTGCTCATCCAGTGATGACGAGTCCAGCGAATCGACACCGGCAACCGACGTGAGTGAACCCACTGCTGTCGAGCCGGGTAACGAGGAGCCGCCTGCGACCGACGCGCCCGGCGAGTCGGTCGACAGCACCCCTCCTGCTGCCGAGGCAAACGCAGACACCCCGGCGACGATCACGGAGGACCGGTCGTACTACATCCTGCCGCCCGGCAACTATGGCGGGCTGCCCAAGACCGACGAGTCGACCGACCAACTTGCGCTGTACGACGACTTGACTCCCCTGCGAGGCAACGTGACCGACGAAGACATCGAGAGCCTCTTCCTTCCGCAGGACTTCGCACCGATCGGCGCGACCATTGAGGAGCCGACCGGCAGGGCGGGCACCACGATTCTTTACGACGAGTTCGGAATTCCTCACATCACCGGCGAGACCCGCGAGGACTTGGCCTTCGGCGCCGGATGGGTCACCGCTAGGGACCGCGGTCTGCTCATCCAACTTGGCCGCGGCCCCGCTCGCGTGGCGGTCGCTGACGTACCGGGAATCGACGCATTCTCTTTGGTCACCAGCGGACAGACATTCATACCGAGCGCAGCGACCGAGCAATTGGTCACCGACCAGATCCAGGTCATCCTCGATGAGTACGGTGAAGAGGGAGAGGAAATCATCTCCGATGCGCAGGCCTACGCCGACGGACTGACCGCCTACTGGGAAGCCAACGACATCGACCAGGCGCCCGCCACTGTCAACGATGTCATCGCGACAACTGCATTCATCGGCTCGATCTTCGGCGCCGGCGGCGGCAGCGAAGCGCGCAACGCTGAGTTCCTGTCGGCGCTCCAGAACCAGCTCGGCAATGAGCAAGGTCGCCAGGTCTGGGAAGACCTGATGCCAGACAGTGATCCCGAGGCACCGACCACGATCGAGGACCGTTTCGAGTACCCGGCCCTCACCGGTGGCGACGTCACCGGTTCAGTGATCATCGACGAAGGCTCTTTAATCTCCTTCGATCCGCGCGAGTCTGCGAAAATCTCGATCCTCGAGACCAATGTCAGTGTCGTGTATGACGCTGCGTCGGGCCCGCCGACGAGAACTGCGTCGAACTGGTTGATCGTTGACCCAGCGGCCTCAGCAAATGAGACGGCGCTCGCTGTGATGGGCCCACAACTCGGGTACTACTACCCCGAGATCGTGCAGCAGATCCATCTCTCTGGTCCTGGCATTGAGGCACAGGGCGCTGCGGTACCGGGCCTGTCGATGTATCTCTTGCTCGGTCGCACCGAGGACTACGCCTGGAGCTTGACCTCAGCGAACCAGGACGTGCGCGACGTGTTCGTCGAGATTCTCTGCGAGCCGGACGGATCGGCCCCGTCACGCCAGTCTGCCCACTACGAGTTCGACGGCAAATGCGTTCCATTCGAGGAGTTCAACGCCGGGACGCTCGGCGATGTCCCGATCCGTTACCCGACTTCGGTGCACGGACCCCTGATCGGGACAGCGACATCGGAAGGAATGCCGGTTGCATTGACCAGCCAGCGATCCACCTTCGGACGCGACGGCCTCAACCTCGGCGCACTGAAAAACATGACAGAAGGCGATGCCGACACCAACGAGTCGTTCTTCGAAATTGCCAACCAGTTCGGATTCACGTTCAATTGGGGCTACGCCAACCGGGACAGCATTGGCTACTTCGCCTCCGGTCTGCTGCCGGTGCGTGCCGAAGGGCTCGACCGGCGTCTCCCCACCCTCGGGACCGGCGAGTACGAGTGGCAAGGCTTCCTAGAAAAAGGCGAGCACCCACACGCCACGAGACACCCGACAGATCGACTCCTCAACTGGAACAACCAGTCGGCACCAGGATTCATGCACGGCGATGGAAACCAGTACGGCTCAGTGCACCGAGTAGAGGCGTTCGACCAGTGGCCGGACAAGTCCGAACTGACCGATGTTGTCGGTGTCATGAACCGTTCAGCGACCGAGGACATCCGATCGACGGTGTGGCCTGTGATCAGCGCCGTACTCGCCGGGGGCGACGCGCCCTCCGAACTGGCTGCTGAAGTAGTCACGATCCTCGATGAGTGGATCGCCGACGATGCTCCACGGCTCGACGCCGACAACGACGGCAACCACGACAGTCCCGGACCGCTGATCTTCGACGCTGTCTTCGGATCGATCGTCACCGCGGTGGCCGAGCCGGTGCTCGGTGAGGCCCTGACGCTCAACCGACGGGGCATCAACGACGAAAGCCTCGTCGACAAGGATCTACGAGCGCTGCTCGGCGAGCCGGTCGACGGCCCGTTTGCCGTGCAGTACTGCGGGATCGGCGACATCGACAACTGTCGTGATGCGTTGTGGACAGCGATCGACACGGCGGTGACCAGAGTCGCCGTCGAACGAGGCGATGATCCGGCCACCTGGTTGAGCGAAGGGCAACGGCTGAGATTCGCCCCGGGGTTGATCGACGATGATTTCCGCGCCACGAACCGGCCCACCTTCCAGCAGGTGATCGAGTTCGCTCGACCCGGCGACTAAACACAACCGTTGACGGTTTGGTCAGCTGCACCATCGGTGCTGCTGCTTTCGCCGCCTCGCTCGCTCATCCACCGTGAGCATGATCCACATGAGGCACGCCTCTGCGGAGAGCGACTGTGACGTGGCAGTCGTCGTGGTTGTAGGCGAGAATTCGTTCGATGAGGTTGGGGTCGACGGTTTCCAAGGCCTCGGTGTACCAGTCGTCGTTCACCGAAGCTGCCCAGTGGATCATTGAAAACGCGATCCCGCGCACTGGGGAACTTGTCGCGCAGATCCCAGCTGAAGAGCCCGCCGACTGAACGGTCCGCACACAACGGCGTCCCAAACGCATAGCGGGCGACTACTCGGCCGTGTCGCTGCTTGCGAGCTCTGTTATCAGGTTTGCCGGGTGCGGCGGGTAGCGGTAGTAATTGTTGTGGTGTGCGCTGTGATGGGTGCCGGGACGTTGAACGCTGAGTAGCGCGGCGTCCGTAACGGCGTCGGGATCGACAGGTTGAGCAAAGCGACCCACGTGAACCTCAAGGACTACTCCGAAGCACTCGCAAACGCGAGCCTACCGAACGCAATTTTGACGGGATTAATCCCGTCTGGCGCGACCCTGAACAACGCGAACCTGTCCAACGCGAACCTGGTCGGCGTGATCGGCTGGGACATTGTGAAAGGCAAAGACACGATCATCGGCCTCGACACAGCGTTCAACGTCCCGACCGGCTGACTAACGAAGCTCGCGCTATATCGCGCGTGACGAAACGTGGAGCCCAGACCGACAGTCGAACTCGGGACCTACGTATTGCGCCTGCGCACATCGCGCAGGGCTCAAGTGTCACGTACAGCGCGCACTCGTGGAGGCGCCAGCAGCCGATCCGGGTTGCAGCGTCCTGCATCGCGAGCGTCCCGGTCGGTTGCGTGCGTAAGACCGTGTTGCGGCTCAGTCGGCGCCGCGGACTTCTGCGACGAGTTCTTGGAGTTCGTTCAGGTGGTTGTCGTGAACCTGACGCGGTGTTGCTCCGTACTTGGTGGCTATTGATGCTGCTGCGGCGGTGGCGATCGCATGCTGGGCGCCGTTGCCCATGAACTTGCAGACAGAACCTGCCACATGTGTGACGCTGATGTGCTTGCCCGCCATCATCAGGTTCGACACGTGCGCGGAGTACAGGCAGCGGAACGGGATGTCGAAGGGCTCGTCGTCGCGTTCGTCCCATGTCCAGTCCTTGAGGCGGAAGTCGTAGTCCTCATGAATGGGATGGTGAAGGCAGAATGCACCGGAGTTCTGGACCACGGCGTCCGGGAACTTGGTGTGGTTCCGTATGTCGTTCTCCGTTAGCACGTGGTCGCCGATGTAGCGACGGAACTCGCCCTGACCCGGGACGTGGGCGACCCAGCCAAACTCAAGGTTCGTCCACTCGTCGGGCTCCCGTGTTTTGACGTTCGACATGGTGCCGTAAACCGCTCGAAGTAGGTGGTCGCGAATGTGTTCGCCCTCGGTGTACGGGTCGCGCCACTGGCCGTACTCCCAAAAGTGGGTCAAGCGACGCGTGAGGTTGGCGAACTTGTCGTCCTTGGGAGGCCGAAACGCCTCGACTACGGGACCATCACCGTTGTCCTTACCGGGCTCTTTGGCTTGGCCGCCAAGATCGGCGAAGTCCTTCGCCACTTCGATCGCCCAAGGAACGTCGGGGAAATCAACGGGCTCGTCAGCCATTCGAGTGCGGAAGAAGATTGTGTGGCCGTGGTGTTGATCGAGGCGCTCTGGCGGAGCGTGGCTCTCGTCGTACTCGTCAGCGCCTTCGATGCCGAACATGGTGGGCGCACCAGCGAGCATTCCGAGGATCGCGGTGCCTGTGCAGTCGATGAACTGTGACCCCAAGATCCGGATCTCACGGCCGGAAATCGCCTCGCGGGCATCGACGGACTCGATGGCGTCGCCGTCCATGGACACGTCGAAGACCTGATGATGCAGGAACACTGTCGCATCGGGTTCCGACTCGAGGAGCCGACCGACTTGCAGGTCGCCGTCGGGGGTGCGGGCAATGGCCTCGGCCACCGTGGCTCCCTTTTCCCCCCGGGGCCCGATTCCGATCTCGACGCTGGCGTTCCCGCCGAGCACGGGCCGGTTCTGCACCACGGCGACACGCAACCCGAGGCGCGTTGCCACGAGAGCGCCGACCGAACCAGTCACCCCGCCCCCGACGATGACTAGGTCGAAGGGTCCTTCAGGGGTCGGCTCATCGGGGATACCACGCAGATGGCGACGCCATGCCCGTGCGTCGGGGTCTGTGCCATCAATCGGAGCGCCGCCGTTACAGCTTAAGAAGATCGCATCGCAGCGACCGTCAAATCCCGTCAGGTCGTGCAGGGTGACCTGGAGCGGGCCGGCGTCTAGGTCGATTTCCCCGGCGGACTGCCAACTCCAATCCTTCCCGTTTGCACCAAACTCGGTGGCCAGCCGCTTGTTGCCCAGCGACAACTCGAAGCGACCGGGATGATGGGCTGGAACCCAGTCCTTGGCCCGCACCCACACCGAGTAGGAACCGGCCTGCGCGATGTCAACGACGGTGCGGGCGTCCGCGACTGGTCGGCCACTGCCGTGCGCCAGCAGATACGGAGACCCCATCTCCATGTCGAACTGCGAGTCGAGCAGCCAACCACCGTAATCGTCGAACTCTTCCGCTTCGATCAGCAAGTCACCGCTTGGTGAATCACCCATGTCCGACCGCGTCATTTGGACTTCCCCGCTTGGTCGTCGAGTCCACGGTCGAGGCCTCGCAGAAACGCAGTGTTCTCGACGTCACGGTTGGTGTGCTCTTCTGACGAGATGTCGTAAGCCTGGTTGGCTGACAGCTTCACGATGACCGAGTTGGCCGAGGGATGGATGTAGTCAAACAAAAATAAGTCTTGCACACGAGAAGCGCCGTCCCGCGTCTGTCCTGCGAAGAGTGGGGTTTGATGGCGAAAAGCGGTGAACGCCAGCCAGCCGTTCAAGTCCCAAAACAGGCTCTTATCAGGCGGCACGTGGGCCTCGACGGCGGCTCGGGTGAACGGGGCCTCGATGAGTCGGCAGTACTGGGTGTGGAGCGGGGGGTCCGTCTCGATCGGGAGTTGTCTCATCGTGCGCACATTGTGTTCG
>Ga0209502_10001751_pt1 | contig 19179 bp, 24 predicted proteins | sample ArcticOcean_MG_C_10_FD_187442 | JGI IMG/M metagenome (GOLD analysis project Ga0209502, IMG submission 187442) | Marine microbial communities from western Arctic Ocean - ArcticOcean_MG_CB11_90 (SPAdes) (version 2) | ecosystem: Environmental > Aquatic > Marine > Oceanic | place: Arctic Ocean... | reverse complement strand
ATTTGGTGAGCATATCCATTGTGTGTGTTTGAGCATGAGAACTTACCACCGTTGGTCCTAGGGATGTTCGGCAGCACACTTTTTGTACTGAAAAAAAATAATACTTAATAGTATAATGAAGACATTGTATTACCAAATTCTTTTAGGTATTCTAGTCGTAGTCATAGTGGCTGGTGCTCTTTATGGCATGTCGATCGTAATGTCGCACAACAGCGAAGTGAAGGCTATCAACAGCGAAGTGAAGAACTGCGACGCTAATCTATTGGAAGCTAACGCCTCTCTCGGTAAGAACAGCGATTTGAAGGTAGCACAGAGTTCCCTTATAAATGATCAGAAGGCAATGATTAAGCAGAACACTGAGGAGAACAAGGCTCGTATGGTAGAACTAAAGGAGGCTAATTCCGCTTTGAGTTTAATTAATGGTCGTAAGGAGCAGGGCAGGCGGATGCGAGTTAGGCTTCAGTCGGCCCTTGACACGGTCCCACAATCCAGTTACGTCGAGGAAGAGACCCATGACGGCGCTACATTTTTAGGTAGGAAGACTGGAAATACAGAGAAAGGCGTGAAAGCGTGTGACATAGTCAAGGCTGAATTCAATTTATTGGACGAAACTGGCAGGGCGGCTGCGAGTTTTTTGGGAGGAGACCCCATGGCAGAGGGCGCCGACATACTTAATGGAAGTCTCGCCATTACCAGGGGGAAAATGCGGAGGCTGTTCCCAGAGTGCCTGAAGGATGTTCCAGACCGTGCGGATCCCAACTACGAGGAGTCGTGGTGGGATAATCAATGATATTAATTTAGATTGGTTATTCTCAAAAAGAACTTATAGAAGTCGGCATTTTAATAGGCGTAAATGCTGTTTTCGAAGGCTTAGGAGCCACACGCAGCAATTTACCAGACAGCACATCACACAGCCACCATGCAAATCAAGCCAAGCCTCACCGACTGGCAGTGCTCAACCACTTGTAAAATCTTGGGCTATTTGCGCAACAAACTGCACAATTCAGTGTTTCTCCACGATGCGATGCCGGAAGAGAGTATAGAGGCACTGAAGGAGGACATCATGTCTCACGCAGCGGCGTACACCAAGTTCGCAACGGGCCCGGAAGACTTTGCGACCGCCGCCGGGGCTCTGGTTGTAGCCATCAAAATGGTGCTCGGCTACGACTACATGGGCCAAGACGAAGAATCGTACCTGCCAAATGCGATCGCATTCGAACTTGGCGGAGACCTCGAAGTAATGACCGCCATAGTGAAGCGAAGCGAATCGGCTGTGCTCAAGGCCAGCATTTTCAACATGGCGGGACCCCGGCGGGGCAGGCCGAGGGCAGCCAAGAGACTAAGGAGTTTCTAGGAAATAATAATGCGGCCCGAGCGTTTTCCAAATATTTAATTATAGAACTGTGAATCGAACACCTTTTCGGTACAGTCCAAATGCGGTATTGTGATGTATACGTTTTCCGAATCTATAAAACCTACTTGGAGTACCGAACTTCACTGTAACTTGTCCTTCTTTTATCTTTCCCATCAACACTTGGCTAGCAGTGATCTCTGTTCTTCCACGCTTTGCAGGTTTATTTGAGACTTTGGCATCGGCATACAAGACTGGTTTTATGGTCGGCAGTCTATTCCACCGACTCTGTTCGTCTTCTGGAACATAGCTTGCATAAACTGGCGGGCCTTTATAACCGCCTTTGTAAGGCCACCGCAGGCTATCCCTTGAATTACTAGCTCTGACATACTTGCGATCTATTGGCCTCTTGGTGTTAAATAAATCCTCCCAGTTTATTTCCATGACTCTTTTTATTTAATATAATATATTTTTATTTCTCCTTTATAAGGTAATTACAACTCTCGAACAAGAGCGAAGTGATAGACACCATAAGCCCAGTCCATAAGCGGGGCGATCTCCACTGTGTAGTTGGACCTGAGTGCGTTGGCTCGCAGGTCCTGCATCATAGGAATTATGCTTTTATTCAAATGAATGTTATCCGGGTTCTCTACAATGCCGTGCGCAAACACCTGACGGGACTCTTCTTCCAGCTTACACATAAGTATATGCGAGATGACCATTTCGTCCCCGTGACCATGACGGTACCCCAGAACTACGACATCCGACATCTCGTGACCAACTACCTGAATTCCTTCATAACACGCCTCATACGAACACGGGGGGTAAACTCCTGGTCTCTCTAGCATACACTCCGACCACAACGCCATTAGAGAACGGGCCGCCTCCGCCCGCAATGGAATGATACCCGAACTCTGAGGGGGGCCATGTGGCGGCGGGGGACCAAACAGAAGCGGCCACACGCTGTGCGCTATTAAAATATATAATAGATATTTCATTTCTCCAATATAAATGTCATCGCTTTAATAACTATACCGACAGAGAAGCGAACTGTCGCTGTAGACCCCGTGCCGTCTTCAAGTCCTGGTTAAAAAAGTTTTAAAAAAGACCCCTAGGTTCGTGTAAGTGCTCAAACCATACGACACAACTATGGAATTACCTGGCCGTGGAACATACAGCTACTCGAAATTGAAAGTCGAAGCCCGCCTGGATGTGGAGCGGAGTCTAACTCGCAACGCCGAACGCCGAGGTGCTCTCCCAGGGGAAACCCTGAAGGACACCGTCGAGCGCATTACCAGCGGGGGGCGAAACCCCGGCCAGACCCAGAGACAGACGGTCGCTGGCCACACCGTCAGCCACCAGGGCGGAGAATGGACCTGCAACTGCAGGCAGTTTCACAGCGCTCCCTGGGAACCTTGCACACACATCGTATACGTTCTTTTCTAAAATGCACTTCCACCTGGGCCTAGGGCTGCACAATGCTGTCCAATCCGGACACTACACAATGATGATACCAGCCACGAACCCCCGTCTGATCAGGAGCATCGACGAATACAAGTGGACTACAGCCGAGCAGACGGCTATGCGGACTGGGGAAGACACTATTGCGGACGAAGGTCACGGCTACGTTTGGGTTGCCTGTTTCAAGGGCGGGCGGACGGTGCGGGTCACTATAAAACTAGATTAAAAAGGGGGTTAAGGCGAAAACAGATTAAATGTTATGCAACTTTATTAAACAAAATTTAAACATGATTTACGGTATTCTTCAATTCTCTCGTCCCGACCGAGTGGCCGGTAGGGGTGTCCGCTTTCAAGGTCTGGACCAAGGTCCCGCCTGCTTTGTCCGGACCAAGGCGTCCGGGTGCGTGGACCGCTGGGCCAAAGTAATTAATAATAAAAAAAATAACGAGGACTGTCTGGAACTCTCCGAACTGTACGGTCCTGTCGGCTGCCTCGACACAGAAAGTGCCGTCCTGCGCCTGTTCTACGACGTCAAGTGCCGCTACCCCCACTACTGTCTCCCCAATAATGCTCTTGACACCACCGCCATTGGAGCCTTCTCGGTGGACAACGTGGGAACCAAAGATATCGACGATGCCCTGAGTGTCGAATACCTGGGCACAGACGAATACCGCATCGGCGTCCACGTGACTGATGTTACCGAGTTTTATCGCTGCAACCCAGACTTCTTCGGCTGGGCACAGACCCGTGGGGCTTCTGCCTACTGGCACTCCAACGGCACTCAGCATTCCCAGCCCATGATGCCCCCCGAAGTCGCCCACAACCACCTCAGCCTGTGCGAAAACTCCGTCCGGCCCTGTATCAGCCTGTGGATCCACAGCAAGGACGGAAATATCATAGACCGCAGTCACGAGAACACCTTCGTGGCGAACCGCAGTGCCCTAAGCTACAAACAGTTCACCAGTGACCCCAGGTACGCACAGAAGCTACTGTGCCTGCGCCAGGTGACCGCAGAGACAGACGCCGAAGACATCGTGGCCTGGACGATGCTAGAGTACAACAAGTATTTCGGCAACCTCCTCGTGGAGCGCTGCGGCGAAGCGATGCTCCGCACCAAGACAGGCGACGACCCTGCGCTGTACGCCATCGGTGCGGCACTCGAACACTCCGGCCTCGGCGTCGTCAACTACGCCCACATGTCCTCCCCCATTCGCCGTTTCCCCGACGTCTTCAACCAGATGAAATACCATCGGCTCGACCTTCCTGGAATCGATATTGACGCACTCAATACCCGCATGCTACAACTGTCGCACTTCCACTACCGTCACGCCGTTATGGAACTCGCCTACGAATGTAAGGACACGCCACGGGAAGTCACGCCGGTCCCCCAGGAAGACTCCGTGCTGGTCTACCTCCCCGAGCGGAGGGTGCGCATCCCCAAAGCGGAGAGCTGGTACACCCCCGACTCCATCGGCATCGGTGCTGCCCCCGTCAAACTATGGGGAATCACACGGAACGGCATCTCGAGGCTCAGGATCACCACGCCTGGAACGGTGGTTCTTTTCGAACCGCCCCCCGAGGCTGTGGCTGTCCACGAGACCCCCCGAGACCAGCAGGTCACCGAGCGCTGGAACAAGGCCGACCTCAAGGAGTCGGTCGAAGAATTCCTCGGTCACCCCCTTGACGACTTCCAGAACCGGTGCCTCGAAGTGCTCTCCAGTGGCTCCGACCTCCTCGGCATGGCCCCCACTGGCTCCGGTAAGACCGCCGTGGCGATGCTCGGGATCCTCTCCACATTCGCAAGGGACAAACGGGTGGTTTACACTTCCCCCATCAAGGCTCTGTCCAACGAAAAGTATGACAGTCTAGGCAAGAAACTTCACGGCCGAGTCAGCATCCTCACTGGCGACATCAAGGATCGGGCCGTTCCCCCAGGTGGGGACGGAGCGGGCGAACTGCTCATAATGACCGCCGAAATCCTTCGCAACAAACTAATCTCCAGCGCCAACGGGGTGCTCGACCCCGACCTCCAGGACGTCGAAATGGTCATTCAGGACGAGGTGCATTACATCAACGACCCCGAACGGGGCCCGGTCTGGGAGGAAACGGTGATGCTCCTTCCCCCCAGTGTCCAAATTATCAGTCTCTCTGCGACACTGACCGAACCCGAAAACTTCCGCCAGTGGCTGAGTTCCCGGCGACCCACAGAGATTGTGCAGCGCATCGACCGGCACGTTCCGCTGCACGTGGGCGGCCTGAACGACCAGAGCACCTTCGTCGAATGCTGGTGCACGCACGGTGCGACAGGACTCAATACCACCACCTACGGTGCCATTTCCGGCCAGCGGAGCAGCCAGAACTACTACCCCATAGTGCGGGCCTTGATGAAGGACGACAAGTGCCCCGCCATCATCTTCTGTATGAGCCGCAAGGGCTGCGTCCATGCCGCAGGAACCATCACCAAGAACCTTATGCTGTCGTCGCAGCCCAAGCGACCCCTGGGCTCGGATATGCCCGACGAATATTTCGACGCACTGTTGCAGGAACATGCGGCGGAGGTCCGCACACACGAAGAGCGGTGGAAAACGCTTTACAACCGCCACCTCCAGAAGCACCACGCCGCCGTGACCACGCTTCCCCAGTGGGACAGTTGGATCAGCGCCCTGAAGAGGGGCATCGGCTACCACCACGGCGGGATGATCCCCATCCTCCGGGAGTTCGTGGAACTGCTGTTCCAGGCCCGGATGCTCAAGGTGGTGTTCGCCACGGAGACGCTCGGGGTCGGGATAAATATGCCCGCACGCACCGTAGTGTTCACACAGCTCAACAAACCCTCCGGCTCGGCTGGCAATTTCCGCTGGCTCCGGTCGGACGAGTTCTGGCAGATGGCCGGCAGGGCGGGTCGCCGGGGGATGGACGATCACGGCTACGTCCTGTATGTTCCCACCCGCCAGCCCGCACCCTTCAGCATCTTTCAAAGCATCCTCAAGTCGAAGCCCCCCGTAACCAAATCGCAGCTGGAAATCGACCCCATGTTCGTGCTGCGGAATATGGGTCCCGGGAAGGCGGTGCTCGACCGCAGTCTCTTCAGCAGGGAACTGCTGCAGGAGAGGACGCTACTCGAGACTGAACTGGGGGGGCTCGGTGGGCAAGACACCGAAGCCACTGAGCGAATGCTCTACCTCGAACGCAGGCTCACCGACAGGGTCATTAAGTTACCCAACAAACAGGCAAAGAAGGCGAAGCGGGAACTGTACGAACTCAAACAGGAACACGGCGTCGACGACCTCACGCAAATGAAGGCTCACGCCGAACTCACCGCCAAACTCGCCCGCAACGTGGCGTTCGTTGACGACGTCTGGACGAAGGCGCTCGGCTGGCTCACCCGAGCGGGCTACACAGAAGGCGACAAACTGACTGTTTCGGGGCGGGCGGCACGAGAAATGTGCGACGGCAGACCACTCACCCGGGCAGCGGCATTGGTTTCCGGAAAGGTGGACGACCTGACCGCCACCGAACTGCTGACGTGGCTCGCATTCTTCGTCCCTATGGGCCCGACCCAGCACCAAGACGACCTCCCAGAGGTCCCGGTGGCAGTTCGGGAGGCGGTGGGCGATGCGGTGGGCGACGAGGAAATATGTGAAACGTCGGCCCGCCTCATGTATCTGTGGTGCGAGGAGAAGAATGTCGGCAAGCTGTGCCACTTCCTCCCGATGACGCAGCTCGGGGCTTTCGTCAAGACGGCACTGAGAGTCTCCAGCTACGTCGAGGAGATGCTCCCCGTGCTCCTCGCCATGGAGAAGTTCGAAGTTCACAACCGACTCCTCAACCACCAGGAACGACTGTTCTACGGCATCGTTACCAACAGGTCGCTGTATGTGTAAAACAAAAAGAATAATTAAAATACATAAAAATACGCACGACACACAGTCCTCTTGTAGGGCCGTGTGTTGATGTTGCGTATAATACATTTTCGCCCGACCTTAGCCTCGGCTCGGAAATATATGTAGGCGACACAATTTTAATAATGAATATCAGACCAAGTAGCCGAAAGTCCGCTAAAGCCAGCCATGGACGTGCCTTCCCCAAGTCTATGACCAGAGCCGAGAGATATCCAATTCGGCTTTGGAACATCGTGAATGCCACAAACAGCGCAGACCCCGCTGTGATGTCCTGGTCCCCGGACGGGCTCTCAGTCGTTGTGGACGACTGCGAGAAGCTCATCGACAGCATCCTTCCGCAGTTCAATTTCAACCCGAGCAATATTGACAGTTTCAAGCGAAATCTTGCAAAACATTTCTTCAGCATGAGGAGGCTCACGGAGGGCAGGTTCATCTTCTACCATCCTTTCTTTACTCGCTCTGCGGTGCCAACAACGCAGGTCAACACCGAGAAACTCCCCGTTTCGAAGCCTGCGCCGACCCCAGCGCAGGCCCCCTACAGACCTAGGAAAAAAGCACCGGCCATTCGCCAGGGACCTCCGCCGCCTCTGCCCGAGCCTCTGACCTATGCGGAAGCCCTGGCTGCCTTCGACGTCGATACAGACTACGAATCGGAGTAAAATTATAAAATAACTCAAGTTTTTAAAGTTGTCTTACATTAAACACTATGTCGTGTATTCACTGGCTCACCTTCGAATCGCACCCCAAGCGTAACCCACGGGCCGCTGGAAGCCTGATCAAGATGAAGGCCACCGCTAAGCACCGCTTCTGGACCGTCAACCCTATGGGAGGAAACGAGGAATTCCTCGGCTTCTGCCAAAAGTGGATCGGCATACGGGAGTACATCAAGAACCGTCCAGACCACGAAATCGTGGTGGTCACCGACGCTCGGGACGTCCTGGTCAATCGCACTCCCGATGGCTTCGTCGAAACGTACCACTCGATGGGTCCCAAAGGCAAGGACTTTGTCGTATTTGGCACGGAGAAAGCCTGCTGCGTTATGCCTATGTACGACCACAAGCCCGGTGCGTTCGTCAAGAAGTCAGGAGGTCGCAAGGCCCTCGCATCCGCCCCAAGCGGTTCGGACGACACCGACTTCCGGGACTTTTGGACACGCCGCATGAAGGCAAGGGTGCCCAAGTCCGCCCCCAAAGCCGTAAAGGACTTTTACGCCCTAAATGGCGGAATGGCCTGCGGAACCGTGGGGGCGTGGCGCACCGTACTCGCCAAACTTGACCCCCTCGACCCGGACGAGGACGACCAGGCCCTCTTCACCGAACTGCAGCTGATGTTCCCCGCTTTGGTGAAGTGCGACTACTATCAAAAACTGTTCAGCAACAGCAACGTGTGGGACAAGCGGAAGGGCTGCTTCTTCGCCTGGGACGCCAAGAAGAAGTCGTTCAGGAACACACGCACCAAGCAGACGCCCTACTTCATACAGACACCCGGGGCCGAAATGGACGTGAAGCCCTTCTGGTGCTACAACCAACTGTACGCCAAACTAAAGAAATGAACTATTTAACGCTCCGAAATCGCTTTCAGGGGATTCCAATCCCTGGTATAGGTCTTCATGTTCTTTTCGAGCAGGCCGAGATCGATATTCAATGTGTCAATGTGCTCCAACTTGTCTCTTGCGTCGTTCCAAGGAATGGTCACCTCAACGCCCAGTTCTTCGAAGAGATCACCGACATTCCGGGTTTTTGCAATCGATTGGACATGGATACAGGCCGTCTTCTTACACCTCGGGTGTCCAGTTGATGCCGTTTTGTACCCTTTCAAATGAAACACCTTTAAGTCCTCCTTCAACTCGAACACGAACAAAGAACCTGTTTTCTTCCCCTTACTCTTGCGCAGGTTTTGTTCGTTCGCAAACCATATAGCAATGTGTGGATCCACGCCGAAATATATCGGCTTTTTCACTCTTTTTGTCTCCCCAAAGCCGAAAAAGGCAGTCTCGGTGCTCCCGTGAAAGAGGAGAGTACCCTTCGGAACGAACGTGGCATCGGAGGTCCGCTTCAGGATGACAGTCGAAATGGCTTTGTCTATGGCCGCTATATGAGAAGACCAGTCAGATTTGTTCCACTTGGATTTCCTCCAATCCCAATTGTACTTCCACCAAGCGTACTGACTTTTCATCGGTAAGTTTATCTGTTCATAAATGTACCTGGGTGTTTCCAAACGAGAAAGCATTTGCCTTTGACACACATAATTATTGAACGAATTAATAAATTACACTTTTGTCTAATCCAAGACACTAACACTCCACTCTCATAAGATGACGCCCCTCCCCGATATTCACCGGCGATGGAACAACCAAGTCTTGATCAGCGAAGTGTGGTACGTGGAGGGAAGCTTGCAGCGCACAGACGGTCCCGCACGCCAGCGATGGAACAGCGAGGGAGTCTTGCTCAACGAGATCTGGTACATCAACGGGAATCTGCACCGCACAGGCGGTCCCGCAAACCGGAGATGGAACAGCGAGGGAATCTTGCTCAACGAGATCTGGTACACCAATGGATTTTTACACCGCACCGACGGTCCCGCAACCCAGCAATGGAACGACGACGGAGTATTGCTCAGCGAGATCTGGTACATCAACGGAGTTTTACACCGCACCGACGGTCCCGCAACCCAGCGATGGAACGACGACGGAGTATTGCTCAACGAGATCTGGTTCGTGGACGGGAAAGCCGTCCCCGCTGGGAAAATGAGACGCATCGAGACCCTCCAGAGAGGAAGGGCCAAAGTGATGCGCTCCTTATGCCTGCTTGCTTTGGCATCGGTCGTGCCGTCCGTCCCATTTGATGCGCTCGCCTCTATAGGACGGTTCTTATAAAATTAACAGCAACTAGTTTCTCGTACAATACGAGTAAGTACTTATTGTTTAATGTGGGCCTTGTGAAACTCCAGAAGGAAATCGGGACTGATCTGGTTGATGCCGACGTCGAAGAAGCGGGTCCCCCCAAAGTCCGCCAACCGGGTGGCGAGGTGGCGGTCAATCACGTAGTTGTTGTTGTTGCAGATCTCCGTCACCAGGAACGCCTTCATGTTGCGGAACACGAGGGTGTTCATGTCAATGAGGGCATACCCGAAGGCGTTGGTGTGTCCTAGGGATTCGTAGGTGTCAACACCCAAACGGAGGGTCTCGCTTTCCCACAGCGCCCTGCGGCAGTAGCAGTAGTCACACTCGGACCCCAAAGCCCTAAGGAACCAACCCGGCTCGACCCAGCAGTCGTCGTCGATCATCGCCACCCGCTCCGTCGTGCTCATCGCCACACCCACCGCCCGGAGGTGGTTGTCGATTCTCTCGCCGGGCTTGAGGGCGAGTTCGTGGTCGACGACGTAGTGGAAGATGCTGTAATCGGCGTTGGCGTGCGCAGCCATGCGAGGGTCATCGGGAACGACCCCGTCCGGAAGGCGCTTCTTGTCCCACAACACCAGATGGACGGTGCGGACGCCCTGCACCGAGAGACTTTCGGCCAGCTTGAGCAGACTGGGTCGACCTATGGTGGCCGTGACCACCGTGATGTGCGCCATTTGGTATTATCTCATACTTTTTTCCTAAGGTTCGAACGCTGGGCGGCCCTGAGGAGATTGCCGAACCACACTGGGTTACGGATCTGCCTGTAGCGCTTGTAGGTCAGTGGGCGGCTGCCGAAAGACACTGTGTCCGAGCCTGTGACCAAATCTTCAAGTCTTATATTTATTTGATTCAATTCATCTTCAAATGCAGCGTTTTTAATGTTGGATTTACTGAGTTCCGAGGTTTTGTTCTCGAGTTCTTCCTTTAATTTGAGCAAATCTCTCTTGGTGTTAAACAGGTCCGTTTCAAGTTTTTTATCTTGGGCAGAACGTTTGACAGGTATCGCCTCGGGTGTGACAGGCGCAAGTTGGGCAGGCTTCGTAGTCGTAGAATCAGTGGCATTTTCACGAGAAATTAAGCTAAACAATATCATATAAGCAGGCCTTAACGATTTCCTAGAAGCATTGTCTGAGGTTTCCAAACCGAAAAGATTATATTCTTCCATCATCATCAATTGGCCAAACCTGCCATTGGGATCTGGGAATTTCCTTTTCAGAACGTTGATCCAATTATTCACAAGGGTTAGGTGCTTTGGCTTTGCCTCCAGGATAACGAAGGCTTGATTCGCCATATTTTTCTATTTTTTAGGACCTTCGCTTGCCGTAATACAATCTTTATTACATGCTTCGACCTTCCAATTTTTTAGGACCTTTTTGACATCATCAGGGACAGGAGTACGGACTTTACTCGACATCCTTTTATATTACAATACATTTTTTTTAGGCTTCTTCTGCAAGTTCCTTCCAAACGCAACGACCGTATTGCGCACATTATTGGGTTGGTGGATGCGTTTGTAGATCGACCACGCCTTGCCAAAACTAATACTTTTATAGGGTTTACCAATTTCAGAAAGTTTCTTTCTAAACTGACCCTTTTTTTCCACATAACTTTTAACACGTTCTGTAAGTTGTTCTAACCTTCCCCTGATTTCCAAGCTGTTTCCCTGGAGTATTTTTTTTTCATTTCGAATTAGTTCTAATGCTTGTTCCTGCTGTGCGGCTTGTTTTTTGGTTTCAGCTAATTGTATCAATTCACCTTGACTTAGATTTATCTTGTCTTGTAGTGTTCTGATAGTGCCAACAGCCTGCCTGTGTCCTATCTCAACTTCTGCTTTAGAGGCTTCCAAAAGTTTCAAGAGGTCCTCTACTTCTGTTAAACTTACATTGTCCTCTACTTCTGTTAAACTTACATTGTCCTCTACTTCTGTTAAACTTACATTGTCCTTATCCAGGCGATTATTCCGCATGCGGGAGTTCCGCAAGACAAACTCCGGTATCAGGATCGAGGGTGTCAAACGGGGCTTACCCCGCCTGCTGGTGATGGCTTTCCAGACTTGCGACAACGCAGTTCCTGACATTTGATAATACCATACATTATTTTTTACCCTTCTTTCGCTGCTTTGTCAAATCCTTTCGCAGCGACTTTCCAAACGCAGTGACCGTTTTGCCAATATAGTTGGGTTGGTGGATGCGTTTGTAGATCGACCACGCCTTGCCAAATACCATAGGTTCCTCGGCCACCTTTTCCTCGGCCACCTTTTTGTCGTATTCCTTGGCCACATCTTCGTAAGTCGACGTATTTTTATCTTCCAGTGCCTCAGCGAATATTCCATTGGTTCTTTTTAAATTCTTGAGGTGATCATTGAGACCTTTACTTAGTTCTTCATTGATGTCTTGTGTCGCTTTCAGTTCTATCATGACTTCCTTCAGTCTGGCGGTCAGATTGTCCCTATCTTCCTTAGCTGATGCTAATAATTCTACTTTCCTTTTTCTGGCCCCCGTCAGTAGCACGCCGCTGGCTTTCACAGTGAGCACGGCCGTTCTCATTTCAGCTTTCAAAGTTTTTATTTCCGATTGAATTGCCTCTGCTGCCTCTCGTGCTGCCTTTGCTGCCTCTGCTGCCTCTCGTACCTCTACTGTCTTTTCTTCCTTTGCTGCTTCTGCCGCTTCCTTTGCCGCCGTTGCCGCTTCCGCTTCCGCTGCCGCCGCTGCCGCCGCTGCCACTGCCAATGCCACTTTTTGTGCTGCTTCTCTCACTGCTACTGCCGCTGCCGCCGCTGCCGCTCCGCCTGCCTGTTCTGCTGCCTCTTTTGCATTCTCTGCATCTGATAGTACCAACTGTGCCGCGTTTGCCACGCTTACCGCTAAGAGACGATCTTCTTCGTACGCCTTGTTTGTCCTTTTTGCCTCCTCCAACCTGCTTTTGGAGTCCCTTTCTTCAGCCTGCGATGTTTTTACGAGGGTAGTGGCCTCACGGAGCTGTTCCTCGAGACTGGATTTTTCCCCTTGCAGTGTTTCAAGTGTTTGTTGTTGTTCTTTCGTGACAGCTTGCGCGTCAGCTGTGAGTTTTCGAATTTGTGCCTCTTTTTCAATGAGCTCTCCTTTTAACCTATGGATTGTCTCAATGGCTTTGCCATGCAATTTTTCAATTTTTTTTTTCTCACCAGACATTAGAACCAACTGTGTTTGAACCTCTTGTAACGACCTTAGTCTCTTCATTTCTCGTACTTTGTTCATAACTGCTGGGTTGGGGCCCTTTAACGTATCACGTGGAAGCTTAGACATAATGTTGGGGAGAGGGGCGCTGGCGCTGGCCCTGGGCCCGGCCGACGGCGGCCGAGGCGCCTGCCGTTTTGGCGCCGCTTTGCTACCGCCGCTGTCTTGGGGGGGAGTTCGTGGTCGTGAAGGGTTGCTGGCCCTGGGCCCGGCCGACGGCGGCCGAGGCGCCTGCCGTTTTGGCGCCGCTTTGCTACCGCCGCTGTCTTGGGGGGGAGTTCGTGGTCGTGAAGGGTTGTTGGCCTCTCGCTCTCGCCCTCGCTGCGCCGCTTTGGCCCTCGCTGCTGCTGCTTCTGCTTTTGCTTTTACTGGCTTGTTAACTGCTGTCGCACTTAAATCGGCACGCCCAGAATCTGAAAGATTTTTAATTTTCCTGTCCCTTCTTGCGGCCATTTATCAATCCCCAATATTAAAAAAAACATTAATTACATTTCGGGGTGTCCATAAGAAAAATACGGCAATACCACCACACGCAATCATGACCAACAATACCTTTTACTGTAGCGAGGATCATTTGCCGGAGTTGGTCTCGCAACTGTACACCATCCGCTCCGTGATAATGCTCGATCTGCACCGGGCCGGTCTCGAGAAGTCGAAGTCCTTGGGCATCGTGAACGCCAAGATCGAACAGGCTAAGGACGCCCTGGACGCCCGCACCTTCGAGATGTGTATCAAGACGATGCATGAGCGGTGCAGTTAGAAAGGCGAGTATTTCGACGGCGTACCGACGGAAACCGGGGATACCTCGGTACCCGTGGGTTTGAGTTGAACAGAAGTGCTTTCGGAAGAAACCCTTGCTGTGGTGGTGGTATCATCCGTGTTTTCCATGTCTTGCGGGTCCCGCTCTTTTTTCCTGTATGGCCACACGGGCTGACCCTGTATCGCTGTGGCTGTCATAAGCATGCTGGCGACGACTGTTATGACGGTCATACTGTCAAGGAGCGTTTTAGCGGTCCTCAATATTTCCCGAGCGACAATTTGTTTCGTGGCCAGCGTATCCGCCGTCGATCCACACACGACCGAAATGATGAGAAGACAGGCGGAAAGCAGCCAGCAGCCGATACTATAATCATTGGATAAGGAATACATAGATTTCCTGGTGAAGTACAATTGGGTATTCGTGTAATAAAAGAGGGATGAAGTAAGGGTTGAACCGAGTGTTTGGCCGAGACCGTCAAATGCTGAACTGATATCCATGACGTTATAATATATGTAATTGATATTTTTATCCTAAGGGATTTTAATCTCCATACAGAGTAATGGATGCCGTTCACGTTCGTTTCGGGACGCCCAGCACGTTTTCGAGATTTGGGCGGTCTATAGATTGTAACACGGCTTTCGGCTTTTACAAGAACGGGACACCGTTCGTGCAGGACGGTGAACAATTATTGAACACTGGAGATTTATGCGTTTCGGGCAAGCATTCCTTCCTACGATATTCACAGGGCCAATTTCCAGGTATAGAAGCCAATTTCCTTGCAGAGACATTCGACGACGTGATCATGGCCATGTTCGATTATATATTGGTCTCGTATTGGGGGGACGATTATAGTGTTGGCAAGATACCGAAGTTATGTGTGACCAGGGAGGCTAGGGCAGTGATTAAGAATTACCTGGCTCGGATAGGTACGGCGATAGTAGAGAATACTAACAAGGTCGATTGGGATGTCAGGGAAGGTCTTCAGAAGACGTTAGGAGACTACACTTATATAGGGAAGACACCACATACCAACTACTTTAAATATTTCTATAATTGGGAAACAATTCTACCGACGTATTTTAATAACGAGTTTTGGAATGAATTCCAGGACAAGTCTGGAGAGGTGGCGAAGCTGGAGGACATCCTGGAGGACATCCTGTTCATGATGTGTAATGATATATGCAGTCTGATTACAGAGGAAAAGAAGAAGCAGCCGGGGCAATCTCCTCATGTCGGGCTATGGATCTCTGAGCATGATGTCGAGCAAGGGGTCTACCACAGCCAGATCAGCAATGGACTTATAAATCGGTTAGTGTTCGCCACATCCGGCGAAGACGAGAGAATACTGGCTGAGATGTCAAGGAATTAAGGTATAATAAACTTAATAATTAATAAAACCCCAACAATGGAGATTACCTTCGAAATCGACACCTTTGCCACCCCGGGTGCCCGGCTTCCAAGCAGAGGGTCGGCAGATGCCGCCGGTCTGGACCTTTGTGCCGGTCTGGCCTCCGAGATCCCCGCCCGCTCGAGGGCTTGCATCCCGACGGGTCTGAAGGTGCGCCTGCCCAAAAACACCTACGGGCGCATAGCCGCTCGGTCCGGTCTGGCCCTGCGGCACGGTATCGACGTTGGTGCGGGTGTCGTTGACGAAGACTACACGGGATACATCGGCGTAGTGCTGTTCAACCACAGCGACACCCCGTGGGCGTTCGAAGCTGGGTCACGCATCGCACAGCTCATTGTGACGCCGTATGTTGGATGCGTCCCGGTTGAAGGTCAGGTGCAGCCGCCCGAAGACGAGACCCGGGGTGCTGGCGGTTTCGGGAGCACCGGTGTGTAATAATAATATTGTCGAATGGTAAATAAATGATTCCACCAGGCTACGTACCGACCAAGAAGAATGGTGCCGCATTACAGAAGGCTACCAGCGATGCCATAGGGGCCGTTGCAACGAAATCGGCTTTGCAACGCAGTGACGTAAGCAGGGTCCCGTCGATGGTCTTGTTCGTGGATCTCGATTCTGGAAAGGGTATGGACCAGCACCAGGTCGCCGCAGTTGCCGTCTCAAAGGGCAACCGTTCTGTTATTAAGTACTGGGACCCGAATGGGGTTCCGGCGAAGCGTAGCCCTCTGTTCACGAAGGTCCACGACACCACACTATGCCTTGACCGAAACGAGTTCTTCCACGACGCCAAGCAAGTTAGGAGCTTCTCATCGGAGACTCTGTCAATGATTATTATCTCTCCCGATCGCAGTACGTGGAAATATGCCCGTAGTAATGGACCAAAGCCACCTCCCAAAGCGAACCCAAGAATGTACTCTGCCCTCAATTCTACGAGCCCCGAGGCGGATATTAGAAATTTGGACGATAATTTGGGTGGGTGTTCGGTGTGGGTGCTTATATTTGCGGTCACAATGGGAATTTACACTAGGCGGCCGCAGGGGAGGGGTCTCGGCTACGGTCTGAGCGTGGCGGCGGCAGTCAAGAAATGGACGGCTATGCAGAAGAACCTTCACAAGTTGTTTCGCATACACCACAATTGGGCGGTACAACTCGTGCGTGGTGACTTGCTCAGGGCGGGGGCGTTGGATCCCAAGGAGCTAGAACTCACTATTGCGAGTATTGTTGATAACCCCACGGCTCCCGAGAAGTGGGACAGCGCCGAACTGCGAAAGAACAGGGCGACAACCCCAGCGAAAAAGAGGGCGTTCTTCGACAAGAAGCGTGTATGGTCCGTAGCCCTCGACGCTGTATACGGGACCTCTGTGTCGAGCCCCCCGGCGACGTGCAGCAGACCCAAGCAGGACTCACCGGTCCGGAGACCCCTTGACCTAAGCTTATGCACAAAGGGCAATGGGAGCAACCCGCACGCTCCCACACGTGTCCAGCTCGTCGACGCTTGCAGGGAACTCGGGCTGGCGGTGTCTGGACCCAAGATGACCCTGTGTCAGAGGCTGAAGAAAAGCACGCAATTTAAAAAGTAGTGATTAAAATGAGTACGGAAATAGTTAGTGACAATGACTGAAATTTTGGCACGTAAGTTCGTGGCAACGATGTTGTCGCCCAAAACGAACCTCAATCCATTGTGGTGCGATGGGAAGAAGACTGTTTCGCTTTGGGGTTCTTATGCTTTTTCTTCATTGTCATACGCTATATTGGGTCTGGGTTTTGGTGTTCCTTTCTGGAATAGACCACTGTTTCCATATATGAGGTATGAAGTGGTGCTGTGTATTTCCCAAACCGTAACCTCATACGGGTGCGATGTCTATTCATTTGGTATCAACTCCTGGTGGAAAGTCGCAGACCGCCTTCACGCATGTCTCTTTACCGTATGGACAGTCGCTAAACTCCTGTGGCTAAGAATGCCCCCTGTCGAATGGGTAATCTGGGTTGCAACTTTGGCGTTTTCGTATTCGGTGTTTATCAAAGCCCAGTATGCAATGAAAACAGACTTTTATGGGATTTCTAGTTTTAGAGTCTTCATATTCTGGCATACTATCTGGCATTACGCTTTGCCTGGGGGTGTAGGACTGTGGATGACTGCTCGGGCACTTAGGCTGCAGGCTCAGGACTATGCTGGTTACGATGATACGAACTTCTAAGTAAGTTGTATTTCCCGGATGTCTTAGAACCCATTGGGAGATGCTGTTAATAATGGCGATTTTCTCAAGGTCCCAAGCTCGCAAAGCGATTGAGTCCCAAAGGGCCAAGAAATGTCTGCTTCGTAAAGCAAGCATTTCGATGCCAAAGCTGTCCCTCAAAGAGACCTGGGCCAAGACTCTTATTCCTTGGGCCAAGGATAGTTTATCGACTCCGGTTCGCACACAGACCGGGAGCAACTGCGTCCCCTTCGCCGCCCAGACGGCGCTGGAAGTTCTACTGAACAAGCGGTGCCCGCTGGTCGACGTTGCCCCCAAGAACACACATAACAACGGGATGGCGATGTGCGTCTACTGGAACGATACCAAGGTGATGAAGGCACTCGCACAGTTGGACGTTACGGCCGAAGTCGTATGCTTGCGGCATGTGGAACGCACCGATAAGATCCTGCGTGTGAAGGACGCTCTCAGGGATACCAACGTCGCCATCATCGGAGCTAACGTTCCCATGGTGACCGACAAGCACTCCGTGCGGACCCGGTGCTACGAAAGGCACTCGGTGACGGTCGTCGGCTTCCTGGAAGACTACCTCGTCCTTAGGGACACGCAGGGCGGAGACTACGGGAAATGTGGTCTCACGCTCCTGGAAATTGAGGGGCTCGATATCGAAGAGTTGGTTGTTATTTCTAAATCTTATTAATTAATTTTTTTTGTTCGATTTGTTGCGGACACGCAGTGTCAAGCCAAGTGCGGTAACTGTTCATAACCCCGAGCACGACATCGACCTTTGTGCGGCTTTCTTTGGGGTTAAAAAGACGGTTGACAATGCCGATCTGCTCGGCGCCGAGACCAGGTAGTAGAACGTTGTCAATAAGTTTTTGGGTCTTCGCCGTCTCGGTGCCAAGTTTCTTTACATCAGGCACACCGTCTGGGAGAAATACTGAGAAATGATGATGCCTAAGCTGAAGGGTTTCCAGTTTTTTGGCACCACCTTGTTGGGCGGCGGTAAGCATCATGACTACTAATATGCCAATACCCCAAGAGACGTCAGCTTCTGTGCAACTCTCCCTGACGTATTCCGGTGACGGGTAAGTCACTGTTGAATGAGCATTCACTAGCGAGTCTTCTCGACTATCACAGAGCCCGTCAAGATCGCCCAACTTTGGCACTATTTCATATTTATTAACCCCCGGTACCATTTTGTAGAGGACGTTCTCAAGTTTCATGTCGGTGTAAGCGTAACCCAGCTTCCAGAGGTATGCTACGGCTTGGATGGTTTTAATGAGGATGTCTATTCGGATACACTGTGGCCACATGCCGTACATGTTGTAAATGCTTGTACCATCCATTCCGAAGTTTAGATGCTGTAGCATCAGGTCTTTGAGAGTTCCGTTGCAGAGTTCCATTGCCACTATGTTGAGGTTATTGTACTTAGTGTCGATACAGAATTGTCGCAGGATGTATTTATGCCCCTCCTCGGTATTATTTTCTGGAAAGAGCTCTTTGGTGTCAAAACAGGGTTCATTTTTACCGGTTATCTTGACGCCTATTTTAAGTTTTCGATCATGCGTGTACTGAACGATAGTTCCGAATGTCCCTGAACCTATGACCTTATCGGCTTGGAATATGACCTCTGGACCAGGTGGGTCTTCATAACCCACCGAGTGTGGTATTGACATTTCCCCAAGTGATATTGCTTCACAGCCGGTAAAGAAATTTTCATAAGTTATCTGCGGTTTATCAAAGATATCGGGTATCCCAAGAGACACACGTTTGTACGCAATGTTGTCAAATTCAGGGTTTAGGTCCTGAACCACTCCCTGTATCATAGAGATTTTCTTACACGAAGGTCGTTTCACCTGTAGTCGTGGTGGCTCTCGCTGTGGTGGCTCAAACGCTGACATTTACATATTGACAATATTATTTCCCTGCATTTTTTACTAGCCTTAAGCCTTGCGAAGGCTACCACATAGCCCTACACACAA
>Ga0209502_10001744_pt1 | contig 19210 bp, 10 predicted proteins | sample ArcticOcean_MG_C_10_FD_187442 | JGI IMG/M metagenome (GOLD analysis project Ga0209502, IMG submission 187442) | Marine microbial communities from western Arctic Ocean - ArcticOcean_MG_CB11_90 (SPAdes) (version 2) | ecosystem: Environmental > Aquatic > Marine > Oceanic | place: Arctic Ocean... | reverse complement strand
AGTTTGTTTAGACTTCAAATTAGTTTCTATAACAACTTCTTCTTCTTCTTCTTCTTCTTCTTCTGAATTTAAATTTCCCAAGTGTCTATTGCCGCTAGGTAATTGTATTTTAAATTGAGTACCAATATTTAATTTACTAGAGACCTCAATTTTTCCTTTGTGTAATTCAATGAAATTTTTAACAACTTCTAGTCCAATTCCAGTTCCTCCGTAATATTGCTTATCAAATTCAGTTACTTGATAAAACCTTTCAAATATTTTATTTATATTCTCTTCTTTAATGCCAGAACCAGTGTCTTCAATACTAATTTCTATAGATTCAAATAAATCTTGATTATTAATTAGTGGAAAATTTATTTTCTTTTGATTCTTTATTATGTTTATAGAAACCATCCCATTTAAAGGTGTTGCCTTAAATGCATTGGATAATAAGTTAAATATTATCTTTTCAAGCATAGATGGATCTCCCCAGAAAAAAATAGGATTTTCATAGTAATCAACAGATAGAATTATGTTCTTTTGAGTAGCTTCAGTTTTAAAATGACTTACCACCTCTTCAATAAATGATATTAAATCAATCTTTAAAGTATTTACAGACATTTTATTGAATTGTAACTTTCTAAAGTCCATAAGTTCATTTATTAGCCTGGATAACCTATTAGAGTTTTTGTGTATTATTTCTAAGTTATTTTTTGTTTTTTGCGATAAACTATGTAAATCGTTTTTTATTATATCATTTAAAGGATTAAGAATTAAAGTTAATGGTGTTCTAAACTCGTGAGATATATTTGTGAAAAATTGTATTTTTCTGGAATTAAGATCTTCTAGTTGCTTACGTTCTTCTCTTTCGAATTTTAATGTTCTTTTTTCTTTAATCCTTACGTTAAAAAATCTATAGGAAATGAATGATAAAAAAATTAGAGTCAATAGGTAGGTAAACCAGGCGATTTTAGTTGCCCACCAAGCTGGTAAAATTTCAATATTTAATTTTGTTGGTATTTCATTCCAAAGACCATCATTATTTGAAGCTTTAACTTTGAATATATAATCGCCAGCTGGAACATTAGTGAATGTAGCATTAGTTTCAGACCCAACATAATTCCATTTTTCATCAAAACCTTCCAATAGATATGCATATTGGTTGTTTTCACTTCTAGTGTAATTAACGCCTACATACTCTATGCTAAAAAAGGACTGGTTATGATTTAAAGTTAGTTTGTCAGTTCTGTTTAGAGCTTTTTTTAAAGGGGATTCAGCAGTATTAATAGTTACTAATTCATTAGATAGCTTTAAGTCTTTTAAGTATACAAGTGGTAATTCCTCATTATATTTAATTTCATTTGGATTAAAATAATTTATTCCATTTAAACCACCAAAGTATAATATTTGAGAGTCTCTAAATACAGAGTTGTAGTTAAATTTATTAGACAATAAACCATCATCTTTATTGAAATTATCAAATAAGTTTTTATCAGAATCAAATTTTGTTAATCCCTTGTTTCCCGAAATCCAAATATTTTTATTTTCGTCCTGTGTAATTGAAGAAACAGACTCATGAATAAATCCTTTTTTGTTATTAAACCAACTTATTTTATCTGTATTATAATTATACTTAAAAAGACCATAATCTAAGGATCCCATCCAAATATCATTATTAATATCTTCAAACAAGCTAAAGATAATGGTAGAGCTTATGTCTTTACCTAAAATGGACTTAAACTTGTTATTGAAGGAGGTTATTTTAAAAGTATTTTTGTCACTTTTATTAATTTGATATAATCCTGCTCTTGTTCCTATCCAAATATTATCTTTTTTGTCAACTAATACTTTTCTAATATTACTAGCGATAATATTGTGCTTTTTAAATTCTGTGCTGTTATAATGGGTTATTTTATTGCTTTTAATGTTGTAGGAATATAAACCACTATTAAATGTACCAATCCATATGATTCCTTTTGAATCTTCGGCAAAACTCATAATCTTGTTAGATTTTAATTTGCTGTTTATTTTATTTATTTTTTTGAATCTATTACTATTCTTAGTTAAGATATAAAAACCTGATTCCCATGTCCCTATTAAAATATTCCCTTTAGAGTCTTTGTAAATCGTAGTTGTTTCTAGTTTGTTTAAACCATTAGCTACATTGTTTTTTTTCTTAATCAAGTTCGTAAACTCTCTAGTTTTTAGATTATAGACATCTATTCCGCTTTCAGTAGTGCTTATCCATAATCTACCTTTATCATCCTTAATGATTCCTGTAACAGAACTAGAGCTTAAAGAATTTTGATAACCAGAGATACTCTGTAATGATTTAAATTTATTGTAATTTTCGTTATAAACATCAATACCATTATTAAAATAACCTAACCATATTATGTTCTTTTCATCTGTATATATGGACCATATAGAATTTGATTTAAGTCCATTTTGTATGTTTTTATTAAATCTGTGGTTTATTATTTTATTTTTTTCTTTGTGTATTTCAAATAGCCCATCATTTTCAGTTCCGCATAATATGTTGCCATTTTGTTTAAGGGAAAGTGCTAAAACTCTTTTTTTTGTTATTGATAAAATTTCAATATTATAAATCTCATTTTTTAAAGAAAGCTTAATCACCCCTTTATTAGTTGTTCCAAGCCATATAGATTTATTTTTGTCAATTAATATTGACTCTATTGATAAATTTATACTTTCATATTTATTTTCTAAATCAAATTTTGCTAGAGCAAAAATACCTTTATATGGATCAAAACTCATTAGCCCATGGTTTGTTCCAACTAAATAAATACCATTTGAATTTTTGACGATTGCATTAATTTGCAAACTTGAACTAGGGTAATTTGATTTGTATGGAATACTTTTAAAGTTATAATTTTTAGTATTTAGTTTATACAAACCATTTTGATGAGTACCAACTATTAAAGTACTATCGTTAAGATCTGTGATTGCATGCACTGGGAATTTAACTTTGCGTCCATCTTTTTTGAAATTTATTGAATTAAATTTGTCTAAATCACGATTATAAATATTAATTCCTTCTTGAGTGCCTGCCCAAATATTATTATTATTATCCTTAAGTAAAGTGTGAACAAATGAACTGTTTAACGAATTTTCGTTATTTATATCTTTTTTATAACCCTTAAAATTTAAACTATTGTATTTGAAGACCCCATCACCGGATGAGCCAAGCCATAATATTCCGTCGTCGTCTTTAATAATGGAAGAAATAGTAGTTTGACTTATATCATTACTTAATGGTATGAATTCATAATTATTTTCATACTGACCATAATTAAAATTAATCAATGATATGTATAAAACGAACAAAATATTGTTACTTAAAATATTTTTCATCTATGAATGATAATAATCTTTTTAGTTAAATTTAATTTTTTTATGCAATAAAATACTAGATATTAACAATAATCTTATCAATTTTTTAGTTTGCTTCAAATATTATATAAATTGACTTATCATTTATAAAATATAGGTAATTTAAAAAATTAATATTTCTTATTTTAATCAAAGTTATATAAGTAACATAATGAAAAAAAGTATTTATGATACAGGGAATTTGAATTATATATTCAAACCAAATATTGATAACACTTTTAAAAATACACTTTAGTTATGAAGTTACTATACTTGTAATAGAAATTAAATTCTACTTTACAACTTTAGATAGAAATTCTAAATGGAATAAAGTCTCTTTAGAACTTGAAAAAAATAAATAAAAATGATTATATACAGTTACTTTATTAGATATTTTGTAGGATTTATTCTACAAGTAATAATTTATTTATTATTTACATTTCCAATCGAAACTTACTCTAACTCTTTAGATAATAATAAATTAAATGTTATATGGATATCCTGTGAGGATATGGGACCAGTATTAGGTACTTATGGAATTGATGAAATTTCTACTCCTAATATAGATAAACTAGCTAAAGAAGGAATTAAATACACTAACGCTTATTCTACTGTTGGTGTCTGTGCCCCAAGTAGATTTTCTATTATTACAGCAATGTACCCTGCTAGATTGGGAGCTCACAATATGAGGTCAGGTAATTTCTATACCTATAAAGATCCAGATAAATTAACCTACAAGCAAAATAAAGGAGTTTTAGATAAGTCAGGGAAAAATGTCCCAGAATATGAAGTAGTTACCCCTCCAAATGTTAAAGCATTTACCGAGTATTTAAGAGATGAAAATTACTATTGTATTAATAATAACAAATGCGATTATCAATTTAATTCTCCTTTTACTGCATGGGATGTAGTTAGTAGAAATGTTTCATATAAAGATAGACCAGAAAATACTCCTTTTTTTTATGTTAAAAATTTAATGGTTACTCATGAATCTAGAATATGGTTAAGAAAAGATGAGCCAATTACAGTAGATAAAGACATATTAAAAATACCTGCATACTATCCTGATATCCCAGAGGTCCGAACAGATATAGCCATTAAATACTCTAATATACAAGAGATGGATAGACAAGTTGGTGAAATAATTAATGATTTAAAGGCTAGTAATCTTTTAGACAAAACAATAATAATTTTTTGGAGTGATCATGGAGGTAATCTACTTAGGCAAAAGCGAGCTGTTGGAAATAGTGGTTTGAGAGTTCCTCTAATAATTAGATTCCCTGACGGATTTAGATCTGGTCAAGTTGATGAGAGGATTGTATCGTTAATGGATTTGGGGCCAACAACAATGTCTTTATTAGGGATAGAGCCACCTTCATTTCTAGATGGTAAACCTTTTCTAGGTAAGTTTAAAACAAAGCCCAGAAAATATGCGTTTGGTTCTGCTGATAGATTTGATGAATCTACTGATATGCAAAGATCTGTTATTGATGGTAGGTTTGTATACATTAAAAACTTCATGCCAGAATTACCTTTAATTTATAGAAATAAGTACAGAGAACAAGTTTCAATGAATAAAAAGATAATTCAGATGAATAATAATAATGAGTTAAGCGGAGATTCAAAGTATATCTTTATGGATACAAAAAAAAATGAAGAGTTATATGATTTAAAATATGATCCTTATGAAGTAAACAATATTGCTAGCAATCCTGATTATAATGAGAAATTAATTGAGTTACGAGATGCTTTAAATCTTTGGCAAAATGAAATTGACGATAAGGGATTTACAAATGAAACAGAATTGATAAATCAATTTTGGCCTAATATGATTCAGCCAACAACTAAATCGGTTGAAATTAGTATTTTAGATAATAATGTTTCGCTAAAATGTGATACTAAGGGTGCGTCTATTGGTTATCAAATTGACACACAGATTGGGTCACAAAACTGGAATTTATACAATCAACCATTTCCTCTTTCTTCTAATCAAAAATTAGCTACTAGGGCAATAAAAATTGGCTATAAAGCATCAAGTATTTCAAAATACTAATAAATTATATTTCTCAAATATTATATCAATACATCAATTTTTAGCATAATTTTTTATGTAATTAATATAATTTAGTAATATGAATAATACACTTAAATTAACATTATCACTTTATTGTATATTTTAGAATATGAAAAAAAAATCAAATAATCTTAATCTAATATTGATATTTTGTATTGTTTTTTGTTCTTTTTCCTTTGCAAATAATTTAAATACTTCTTTTATAGATTCAACAGACTCACTTAAAAAATATTATATCAGCTTATTTAATATTGGAGCTGCAATAAATAAAGATATTATTTTAGGTCTTGATATGGAATCTAAACATATTGTAGAGTCACAATTTAATTCAATTACACCTGAGAATTCATTAAAGTGGATGTTTATTCAACCATCTCCAAATTCTTTTAATTTTAAGGCTGCAGATAAATACGTAAATATTGGTCTTATAAATAACATGCACATTGTTGGACATGTTTTAGTTTGGCATTCTCAATTACCAGACTTCATGCAGAAAATAGAAAGTAAGTCTGAAATGAACAATCATTTTGAGAGTCATATTAATACAGTGGTTTCAAGATATAAAGGTAAAATTGATGCATGGGATGTTGTTAATGAAGCATTCAATGATGATGGTTCTCTTAGAGAGTCTATTTTTTATAACCTCTTAGGAAATAATTATATAGAGAAAGCTTTTAAATTAGCTCATGATGCTGACCCAAAAGCATATTTAATTTACAATGATTATAATTTATATAAAACAAAAAAGAGAGGTGGGGTTATTCGAATGGTAAAAGGAATGAAATCAAAAGGAATAAAAATTGATGGAGTAGGGGTACAAGCTCATTGGAGTTTAAATCATCCATCATTAGATGAGATTGAACAAATTATATTAGATATTTCTAAACTTGGCGTGGATGTTCTTTTTACAGAGTTAGATATTTCAGTATTGCCTAACCCTTGGGAGTTAGTTGGCGCTGAGGTAAATCAAAATTTCTCGAAATTTGAAGGGGATCCTAAAATGAATCCTTATAAAGAAAAATTACCAAAATCTATTCAAAATAAATTAGCAAAACGTTATAAAGATATTTTTAAATTATTTATAAAACATAGTGATAAGATTAGTAGAGTCACATTTTGGGGAGTAATGGATAAACATTCTTGGTTAAATGATTGGCCAATAAAAGGTAGAATTAATTATCCTTTACTATTCGATAGAAAATATCAAGCAAAAAAAGCACATAAAGCACTTATTGAATTAGGATCTATAAACAACGATTAATCAGAAATTATCAATACTCGAAAAGTTTGGTTATAGTTTAGGTGAGTTGTAAACTGAAAACTCATTATTAATTTGAATACTGAAATTGTGTTTCTATTGGAACACCAAATAAAGATTCTAGTTCAGATACATTTTTTTTATAAAATTTTGTTTCAGGAGGTAGGCTAATGTTTTTCCAGAAATTCATATTATGGGTTATTTTAAATAACGTCATATCCATTTGACCGGTTATGCCCGAATTATCAAACTTCTTTTTATCTTGTTCTACTCCAATAACAAAAACTTCGTGCCTAAAAGCCATTGGTATATATTCCCTAGGTTTTTTAGCTGAACGAATAAGTAAATTTTTAATCCTATCAGTTACTTTTGCTTCAGTTTTATATTCTCTATTATGATAACTTAAGTACAACTTTCCTTCTGAATTTTTTTTATAAACATAAATAACATCCATTGACTTTGCATTCAATGGTACTTTAGTCATTTCTAATTTATAAATAGAATAAGAGTCAAAGCCGATAAACAATTTTAAAGTTCTATTATTACCCCTAACATCTAATCCTTTTCCTTCTAAGATAATAACATCTTCACCATCATAATTTGATACACCTATCTTTTTCCATTTATAAGATCTTACATTAACCCCTTTTCGAAGTGGATTTTGAGCTTCCATGTATTTTACAGCATGAACATCTTGTTCCTTTTTAACAAACCTATACTCAGCTGAATTTCTGGTTTGAACAATATTAAAATTAGAAATATATGAAGAAGGTCCTCTGTCAATAACATTCATAAAATGCTCAACATAATACCTGCAAATATTATCTTCAACAGACCATCTTCTATAAAGTATTTTAAGTTGATGAGGCTTACTTAAAGTGCTGTTTTTAAGGTTTTTAATAGCTAATTTCACATAGTCTTCATTACTTTTTACCAAGACGTCAGAAAGAATAGTTACATTTTCTTCTAAAACTATTTTTTTATCTTCAAGAGAAAGAAAATCTTTTACTGAAATTTCAAATGTTTTATAGCCAATACTAGAAATTTCTAAAATATCATCTAGTTCATTGTTAGTAGCTAAAAAATAGAAAGCACCTTCATCGTTACTGGATGTACCTAAGTTTTTAGACAAAATACCAACAGCAGCATATGGAACATTATAATTATATTCATCCAAAATCAGGCCTTCAATTACTATTTTATTTTGGGAGTAAATAAAAGAACTAATAATTAAAAAAAATAAAGTAAAATCACATCTCATGAGGTCAAAGATAAATAAAAAATTAATTTTAATTAAGTCTTGGTACTTTTAAATTTTATTGAATTTTTTAATATTTATCAGAGTAATTATTTGTTAATCTAGAGAATTTTATTGAGGCCCATAGTCCTAATATTGAAAACAGAACTAGCATCGAAAACACATACTGATGACCAATTATTCCAGGATATGTATCTAATAAGTAACCAATAACTGGACTTGCAAATATATCAGGTGTATATCCAACTACAGAAATAACACCTACTGCTGTACCTGTCATTACAAGAGGTATACGTCCTTCTTGCATAACAGAAAAATATAAAGCACGAATAGCATATGTACCTGTAGCTACAACAACTAAAGAAAAGAAAAATACAGAATTCATACCAACTTGAACTATTCCAAATGCAAATATTGTAGCCCCTATTAGCATAATAATAAAACCAATAATAATTAAATTAATATAACTTTTCTTATCTGCAAATAATGCAACTAATAAGCAAACCAGTGGGCGAAGATACAATTGTAATGACCCTATATTTGCAGCTTCTAAATTATCAAAATTCATAACTTCAGAGGCGTAGAGAGAATAAATATCGGTTACTTTGTAGCCGACATATGCAGATATAATAATAAACATTATGAGCCAAACGGATGGAATTTTTAAAACAGCTTTGATATTATGTATTGAAGAGGAGGAGTTATTTATAACTCCCTCTTGATTTGAATCCATAAAAAAAACCACTAGTATTCCAGTTAAAAAAACAATAAATGAGGAGAATAAAATCACATATCTAAAAGCATTTTTACGTTCAATTAAAGTTGCCAATTCTATGTCACTTGTTAAAAATATAGAAAAAATTAGCACTCCTATTGTTCCCATAGAAGCTGCAACTAAACCTCTTCCTCCATCTAACAACCCGAAAGCTTCGCCTTGATTTTTTGAACCTCCCCATACGCGAGTTGCTTTTATCATGGCTCCCCAAAACAAAAAGATAGTTGTAAAACCCCAATATCCCCATAGTATTTGTAACATCAAGTAAGATGGATAAGTGGACAATAATAGCCCTCCAAAAGCAGTAAAAAATAGGGATATAGCTATCAATATTTTAGGCTGAAATTTATCTGAAATAACTCCTCCATATAGGTAAGACAATATGGCGACTATTCCGTAAACAGAGAATAAACTTCCTAATTGAAGATTAGTTAAATTAAACACCTCCAAAAATGTAGGTCTAAATACTCTAGCTAATATATATGGTAATAAAAAAATTAATTCTCCTGAAAGTATTAAAAGAGTTATACTTAAAAAAGAACCCTTTTTAAGTTCAGGATCTTTCAATTTTATGTTTTATTGGTTTTTCACAATATACATTAATTTAATAGGTTTATTTTTTATAGATTGTCTAATACCCCATTGCACTACCATCTTTTCTAGACTCTGATGCTCCAAAATACACTCCATTTATTTGATCTAACTTAATTGCTTGATAACCTCCGAAACCTCCTAAACTAAAAACCACCTTATGACCATACTTCATTAGCGTCCTTATTTCTTTATAATTAAACCCAGATTCCAGTGATAGTTCTCCACCATCATACATAAAGCCTCCGGTTGGTTGCTGAGTTGAGACATGTCTAATTCTTGGAGCATCTCCAGCCTCTTGTAGATTCATGTCAAAATCAATAAGGTTTATTACCACCTGTGCATGACCTTGTGGTTGCATAGCCCCACCCATTAGTCCAAAGCTAATAAACGGTTTATTGTCTTTTGTAATGAAGGCAGGGATAATTGTATGAAACGGTCTTTTGTTTGGCTCATATACATTAAAATGATCTTTCTCTAATGAAAATAATTCTCCGCGATCCTGAAGCATAAAACCTAATCCTGGAGGAACCATTCCAGATCCCATACCTCGATAATTACTTTGAATTAATGATATCATATTACCTTCATTATCAGCTACGGTTAGATAAATTGTATCTCCGTTTTCAATATCCCCAGCTTTTGACGTCTTTGCAGATTGGTAAGGCTTGATTTCTGATCTTCTTTTATTTGCATATTCTTTTGAAATTAGATAATCAACTGGAATTTGATTAAAATCCATATCAGCATAGTATTTTGCTCTATCTGCAAATGCTATTTTTTTTGCTTCTACAAAATGATGAATATATTCAGCGGACCCAAACTTCATAGATTTAATATCAAACCCCTCAAGAATATTCAATATTTGTAGTGCTGCAATGCCTTGTCCATTTGGTGGTAATTCCCAAACGTCAAATCCTCTATAATTAGTGGAAACTGGCTCAATCCACTCTGATTTGTGACTTTTTAAATCATCATATGATAAAAAACCTCCTTGATCAATAATGAAGTCAGAAATGCTTTTTGCAACCTCTCCTTCATAAAAACCTCTCTTACCATTTTTTGCTATAGCTTTTAATGTTTTGGCTAAGTCAGGGTTTTTAAATATTTGACCTTTCTCAGGAGTTTTGCCATTTATTGTATAGGTTTCTTTAAAATTTGGATAATTAATAAAACTTCTTGATGCTTTATCCATATAATACGATACAAGCTCTGTTACAGGAAATCCATTTTCAGCATAGTTGATTGCAGGGTTTAAAACTTGATTCATTTTTAACTTTCCAAACCTGTCATGTAATTCAAACCATCCATCAACACATCCAGGAACACTCACTGGTAAAGGCCCGTATGCAGGAATTTTTTTATAATTATTTTCAGTAAAATACTCTATTGTTAAGTCTTTTGGGGATCTGCCACTAGCGTTTAAACCATATAATTTCTTGTCTTTCTCTATCCAAACTATTGCAAACAAATCTCCTCCGATACCACTACCAGTCGGCTCCATCAAACCCAAAGCTGCATTAGCTGCAATCGCTGCATCAATTGCATTGCCTCCGTCTTGTAAAATATCTATTCCAATTTGTGTAGCTATTGGGTGACTAGTAGCGACCATTCCATTTTTAGCAATAACTTCAGATCTTGTTGAAAAAAGTTCACCAGTAATTCGATCTTGAGCAAACATATTATAACAAACACACAGCACTAATAAGTTGAGATACTTTTTCATAATAGTAAATTTTAATAAATGTAGTTAATTAATCTTATTTATTATTATATGATTAAATAGCTATAAAAAGGAATGGATTTATTTTAATTATTTACAAGAATTTTGATTCTATTATATTATTTATAACTTATTATAAATATGTCATATTTATTTTTAACTTTATGATAAAGTATTAACTAACAAATATTTGCATTATTATGAAAACCTTGAAATTTTATATTCTACCAATTGTGTTTCTTCTGTCCTATTTTTCAATTATGTCTCAAGGTTCAAAAGAAAATAAACAAGATAAACCTGCAATTAATTCTGCTTTAAGTGGCTTTGAGTTTAGGAGTGTTGGACCAGCATTTATGTCTGGTAGAATTTCTGATATTGCTATAGACCCTAATAATGAAAATATTTGGTATGTTGCAGTTTCTTCTGGTGGTGCTTGGAAAACTGAAAATGCTGGAACAACATGGAAGCCATTAACTGATGATCAACCTTTCTTTGCCACAGGCTGTATTACAATAGATCCTAATAACTCATCTTCTATATGGTTAGGAACAGGTGAAAACGTTGCGGGAAGACATATAGGTATTGGACATGGAATTTTCCATAGTTTAGATGGTGGGAAGTCTTGGAAAGATATGGGTTTAAAAAAGTCTGAACACATATCTAAAATCATTATTCATCCCGAAAACTCTGATATAATTTGGGTTGCATCTCAAGGACCTTTATGGAGTTCAGGTGGAGAAAGAGGTTTGTACAAATCTATTAACGGTGGTAAAACTTGGAAAAATACTTTAGAAATTAATGAATGGACTGGAGTTACAGATTTAGTTATTGACCCAACAGATCCTAATATACTTTACGTTGCTAGTTGGCAAAGGCATCGTAATGTTGCTGGTTTGATTGATGGTGGACCTGGAACAGCGCTTTATAAAAGTACCAATGGTGGTGAAAGTTGGATAAAAATCAATAAAGGATTACCCAGATCAAATATGGGTAAAATTGGACTAGCTATTTCTCCTATGAATCCTACTGTTTTATATGCAGCAATTGAGCTGGACAGAAGAGAAGGTGCAGTCTATCGTACTTCAAATAGTGGTGGTAGCTGGAATAAAATGTCTAATACTGTCTCTGGTGGTACTGGACCTCACTATTACCAAGAATTAGTTGCTTCTCCATATGTATTTGATAAAATATATCTTATGAATGTTCGTGTATTAGAATCTGATAATGGAGGTAAAAGTTTTAGTCAAATGAAAGAATCTCAAAAGCATTCAGATAATCATTCTTTAACTTTTAAAGAAAATGACCCAAATTATTTATTAATGGGTACTGATGGTGGTATTTATGAATCTTTTGATAATTCTGAAAATTGGAAATTCGTAGGAAATCTACCTTTAACTCAATTTTATAAATTAGCAGTTGATGACGCTAAACCTTTTTATAATATATACGGTGGAACCCAGGATAATAACACTCAAGGGGGACCTTCCCGTACTGTGAATAGAAATGGAATAACTAATGCTGATTGGTATGTGGTTCTTGGCGGAGATGGTCATCAACCAGCTACTGAGCCTGGTAATCCTAATATCATGTATGCTCAGTCACAACAAGGATATATTAACAGAGTTGATAGAACTACCGGTGAGGCAGTAAATATCCGACCTCACGAAGGAATAGATGAACCGTATGAGCGTTTTAATTGGGATGCTCCAATTCTTGTAAGTCAACACGACCCGAAACGTCTTTATTTCGGTACTCAAAGAGTTTGGCGTTCTGAAAACAGGGGAGATAGTTGGTCAACAATTTCAAATGATTTAACTAAAAATGAAGAAAGACTTAGTCTTCCTATCATGGGTAGAGTTCAGAGTTTTGATAATGCGATTGATGTATATGCTATGTCAACTTATAATACAATAACTTCTCTTTCAGAGTCAAAAACTAATGAAAGTGTACTTTACGCCGGAACAGATGATGGGATTATACAATTCACTCGAGATGGAGGTGAAAATTGGACAAAAATGATGGTTGATGAACTACCTGATGTTCCTGCTTCAGCTTTTGTAAATGATATAAAAGTAGATTTACATGATGATAATACTGCATATGTAGCTTTAGATAATCATAAGTTTGGTGATTATAGTCCTTATTTATATAAAACAACTAATGGAGGAAAAAAATGGGAACCGATAGTTAATGGATTACCTAAAGGAACATTAGTATGGAGATTAGTACAAGATCATGTAAATCCAAACCTATTATTTTTAGGTACCGAATATGGAGTATATATTAGTGTTAATCAAGGGGATAAGTGGCATAAATTTTCTAATGGTCTTCCAACAATTTCAATTAGAGATCTTGCAATACAAAAAAGAGAAAATGATTTAGTTTTAGCAACTTTTGGAAGAAGCTTTTATATTCTTGATGATTACAGTCCTTTAAGAAGCATTACTGATGAAACATTAGAAAAAGAAGCACATTTATTTAATCCAAGAAAAGCACTTCAATATAATCAAGTTAGAAGTGGTACTGGAAGTTCAGGTGCTTCTGAGTATTCTGCTAAGAATCCATCTTATGGTGCGACTTTAACATATTATTTATCTAAGGGGCAAACCTCTTTAAAAAGCATACGTCAAAAATCAGAAAGAATGATTAAAACTGACGACATTCCTTTTCCTGGATGGGAAGCTTTAGATAAAGAAATGAATGAAGCTAGCTCTGAAGCAGTTTTAATGATAACAAATAGTAGTGGTGAACTAGTAGATATAGTTTCTGGGCCGCTTAGAAAAGGTATTCACCGAGTATCTTGGGGATTAGGGACATCTATCTCCACAACAACAGTTGTATCTCAGTCTTCTTCTGGTAGAGGTAGATGGGGTAGAAGATCAGCAGGAATGGTAACCGCAGTAGATCCTGGCACATATCAAGTAACACTTTATAAAAGAGTGGGGGGTGATTTAACTCAATTATCTGATCCTGTTAGTTTAGAAGTTGAACGTATTCGTGAAAATATACTAACTAATCCTATGTCAGATAAACATAGTGAATACAACATAAAATTAGCTGAACTTACTACAGCAGTTAGAGTTTCTTCACATGTTTTTATTAAGGCTATGGCACGTGTTGCAACCTATGAGAGAAATCTAAATCAAATCAAAACCAATAGAGATGAGCTTACAAAAGCTGTCTATGAATTAAGAGATAAAATGATTAGTTTAGATAGAGAGTTTGAAGGTAGTGGTGCTAAGGCAGAAATTGGTGAAAAGGACAGGTTAACTATAATGGATCGTCTTTCAAAAGCAATGGGCGGTTATTATGGAAATTCATATGGCCCTACAGAATTGCATATGCAAAGTTTTGATATTGCTCAGCAAATGTTTGATAGAGGTAAACCAAAAATGGATGCCTTTGTTAAGGAAGTTCATTTATTAGGAAAATTACTTGAAGATGCAGGAGGACCAATTTTCTTGGATTAAATTATTAAAAATATAAAAAAAACCATAGAACAAAAGAGTTATTATATTTTTTATTCTATGGTTTTTTGTTTTGTTTTTATCTACTTATAATATAATAAAATGTAGGTTTGCAAATTGTATAAACCTATGTCACAATCAACTAAATATTTTATAGATTCAAGGCCTATGACTAGAGTACAGTATTCTACAATAGGAATTTGTTTTTTAATGAATATTTTTGATGGAATGGATGTGCTTATTATATCCTATTGTGCACCTGCTATTTCCAACTCTTGGAGCTTAGGACCAGAATCTCTAGGATTAGTGTTTAGTGCTGGTCTAGCTGGAATGGCATTAGGAGCTTTATTTTTAGCACCATATTCTGATATTTTTGGAAGAAAGAAAATAATTCTTTTAAGTGCTTTTTTAATGGGCATAAGTATTTTTTTAACTGGATACAGCGAAAGCGTCAATCAGTTAATTACTTTACGTTTCCTAAGTGGAATAGGAATAGGAAGTATGTTGGCGAGCACAGCAGCTTTGACTTCTGAGTATACACCAAATAAATCAAAAGATTTTTGGGTTAGCTTTGTTCTTTCTGGATATCCTGTAGGAGCAGTAATTTCAGGATATATATCTGTACTAATTATTCCATCTAGTGGTTGGCAAATGATGTTTATAATAGCTGGAATAGCCTCTCTATTAACTATTCCTTTGATTTATTATTTTTTATCGGAATCCATTGAGTTTTATATAAGAAAACAACCTAAAAAAGCTTTAGATAATGTGAATAGGATATTTATAAAAATGAATCTCAATGCTTTAAAGGAATTACCTCTAAAAAAAACATTTACTGAAGGGATTCCTGTAAAACAGTTATTATCTAAAAAATATAAGGTTTCCACTTTTCAATTGTGGGCTGCATTATTTTTTGCTTTTGGTTGTTTGTATTTTCTGATAAGTTGGATTCCTAAGTTGGCAACTAATGCAGGCTTGTCTATCGAACTCGCAATTTACGCTGGAACAGTCTTTAATATTGGTGCATTCTTTGGAATTGTACTTCAAGGCTATTGTTCTTCAAAATTTGGTCTTAAAAGAACTATTTCCATATTCTTTTTAATTGCAGCTGTATTAATGCTTGTATTTAAAATTTTTATAGGATCCGATTGGCTATTAATTGTTTTTGGGTTTTTAGGTTTCTTTATACAAGGTGGATTTGTAGGTCTTTATGCAGTAGCAGCAAGATTATATCCTGCTGAATATAGAACTACTGGAATAGGGTGGGCTATTGGAGCGGGTAGGTTAGGTGGTGTTTTAGGGCCATTAGCTGGAGGTGTAATGATAGGGATGGGACTTAGTATGTCTATCAATTTTATGATTTTTGCAATTCCAGCTTTACTTTCTGCAATTTTCACTTATTTTATTTCCTCCAAAGAAGTTTCGTGAAAAATAAGAGTTAATAATTACAGTTTGTTTTCAAACCACCACATAACATAACGTCCTTTTTTATTTCCTAAAGCCATTGGCACAATATGATAGTCAGCTTTTACTTTATTAAGTTGCTTCTCAATTGTAGGTAAACTAGTTTTTTTAGCAACAAGGGTAGAAAATATTTTTATTTGATCTTTAAATCCTGTACTCTCTTTAATTAATCTTTTGATAAAGAGTATTTCACCTCCGTTACACCAAAGTTCATTAGCCTGTCCTTCAAAATTTAGTGAGAATTTTTTCTTTTTGGTTTTATCTCCTAAATTATTAAGTTTTCTAAGTGTGCCTTTCACTGCTTCTTCTTTAGAATTATGAAAGGGTGGGTTACAAACTAAAAAATCAAATTTCTCATCGGCTTTAATAATATTCTTAAAAAGAAAACTTTTATTCTCTTGGTGTAATATCTTAACCTTGTCTTGTAATTCTTTGGTCTTTTGTATGTTAGTATTAGCTATATCTATTGCATTTAAATCACTTTCTATACCAACCATTTTCCAATTAAAGTGTTGTGCCCCTAAAATGCAATATATTCCATTAGCACCAGCGCCTATGTCTAACCCTCTTAGTTGTATTTCTTCACTAGCGTTAAGTTTTTCTGAAATAAAGTCTTGCATATGTAATAGATAGTCTAACCTTCCAGGAACTGGAGGAATTAGATAGCCCATTGGTAAATCGTAATCCTCTAGTTTGAAATCTGCAAGTAACATTGCTTTGTTTAGTGAATATACTGCAGTTGAAGAAAGAAAATCGATTGTTTCTTCTCCAGATGGATTTAAAACAATATGCTTTTGTAACAATGGGTAATATTTTACTAATCTCTTAAGATCGTAACGATTACAATATGGGTTTTGTAGATGCATAATCGCGAAGGTATGTTCTTTTAGCTAGAATTAATACAAATACTTATTGATATTTTTTTAACTGTATAGTGTTTTTTACTTGTAGTTATGAGATATAAATCTTGTAATAAATAAAGTGTTTAATATATTTGATAAAAACTTAAAAACTTAATTAATTACCTTCATTTTTTAAATCAAAGTATAATGAAAAAAGCATCGTTTTTATTTATTGTTTTTCTTACCGTTTTTTCTTGTAAAAAATCATTTAAGAATATAGTTAATATAGACCCTGCAATAGATTCGTTATTAGTTAAAAAGCACTTATATGCTTTGGCATCTGATGAAATGGAAGGTAGGAAGGTAGGGACACCTGGAATAGAAAAAGCAGCTATTTATATTGAAACTGAATTCAAAAATATTGGCTTAACTTTTTATGATACTTTAGATGGATATAGGCAAACCTTTGCTTTTAAATCTCGAGAGGACAATCAATACATAACAACTAGTAATATTATAGGAGTATTATTAGGGAAAAGTAAAAAAGAAGAATATGTCATTATATCTGCTCATTATGACCATTTAGGAATTAAAAATATTTCAGGTGATTCAATATTTAACGGTGCAAATGACAATGCTTCTGGTGTAACAGGTGTTTTAACTTTGGCTAAATATTTTAAAGAAAAAAAACTAAATGAGAGGACAATTATTTTTGTTGCTTTTACTGCAGAAGAAATGGGTTTAGTGGGGTCTGAATATTTTGGAAAAGGGATTGATGCTTCTAAATATATTGCAGGAATCAACTTGGAAATGATAGGTAAATCACCAAGCTTTGGCCCAAATACTGCTTGGTTAACTGGTTTTGATCGTTCTGATTTTGGTCAAATTATTCAAAAAAACTTAATAGGAACAGGGTATCAGTTATTTCCTGATCCTTATTTAAATTATAATTTATTTTTCAGATCTGATAATGCTTCTCTAGCTAGGCTAGGGGTACCCTCTCATTCATTTTCCACTACGTCCGTAGATGTAGATGAAGATTATCATCAGCCTTCAGATGAAGTTCAAACTTTAAATATCACTGTAATTACCCAAACTATAAATGCAATAGCTAAGGGTACTGAAAGTGTTATTAGTGGTCAGGATAATCCTTCAAGGGTGGTTTTAACAGAATTAGAAAACTAATATATGATTAAGCAAATTAATTACTTAATTAAAGTTTTAAAAATATTTTTAGCATTAACAATTGCTTTAACAATACTTATGCTTATTTTTTTTGGTCACCGAGATATTTCTTTAGTTGATTTAAAGTTAAAATACACAAATAAACACTCTTCATTTGTCTCTATAAAAGGAATGGATGTTCACTTTCGCGATGAAGGAAGTAAAACCGATACTATTCCAATAATACTTATTCATGGTACTGGATCTAGTTTGCATACTTTTGATTTTTGGACAAACAAATTAAAGTATTCTAAACGAGTTATAAGGTTTGACCTTCCTGCATATGGTTTAACTGGACCTTTTGTTGATCGAGATTATTCTATTTCAAATTACACTTCTTTTTTAAAAGAATTTTTAGAGACTTTAGATATTAAACAATGCATTATAGCTGGTAATTCTCTGGGTGGAGAAATAGCATGGAATTTTGCTTTAGAACAGCCGCAGATGGTAAAAAAACTTATTTTAATTGATGCAGGTGGTTTTCCTTTAGTTTCAAAGAGCGTACCTATTGCTTTTAGGTTAGCGCAGACCCCAGTTATTAATAAATTGTTTAGTTTTATAACCCCACTTTTTGTAGTTAGATCTAGTGTTGAAGATGTATACTTTAATAAGTTAAAAGTAACAGACTCATTAGTAGAAAGATATTTTGAACTTGGTTTAAGAGAGGGTAATCGTAAAGCATTTATTGATAGACTTAGTATAGTTAAAAGATATAATTATGTTAATATTAGTAAAATTAAACAGCCAACCCTTATACTATGGGGAGCAGGTGATTTATTAATTCCATTAGAAAATGCTTATAAATTTCAAAGATCTATACCAAATAACGTGTTAGTTATAATGGATGATACCGGTCATGTTCCGATGGAAGAAAGTCCCCTAGAAAGTATTGGTTTTGTAACTGATTTTTTAAATATCCCTAAATAAGATTAATTAATTAAAAATCTTTTTATTAATAGGTTTCGAAGTCTAAAATTTTGACTTAATTTTATTTTTTCAATTAAAAATATGAGTAAAAATAACGTTTCCTTTAGTTGGGCCTTTAAAGAATTTATTTGGCCAAGAAGAAAAGTAGTTTCTTTTGGACTTTTTCTGATCATTATTAGAAGTTTATCAGGACTAGTATTGCCTTATGCTAGTAAATCTTTAATCGATGATATAA
>Ga0209502_10001739_pt1 | contig 19239 bp, 23 predicted proteins | sample ArcticOcean_MG_C_10_FD_187442 | JGI IMG/M metagenome (GOLD analysis project Ga0209502, IMG submission 187442) | Marine microbial communities from western Arctic Ocean - ArcticOcean_MG_CB11_90 (SPAdes) (version 2) | ecosystem: Environmental > Aquatic > Marine > Oceanic | place: Arctic Ocean... | reverse complement strand
TTTCCATACCAACAGCAATTACAGTGCTTACTAAAATAATACACATTAATGCTAGCTGTAAAATTTTTACTACTTTTTCCATTACTTATCTTTACTAAATGGTAGCCATTTTTCAAACACTGATTTTGATGGACCATCATAAGGAATTGAATAAGAACTAGGGTTGGGACTTGTTAAAATCTCTATTCCCTTAGAAAACACAAAGATAAACACAATAACAAAAACAATAACCATAATTTTAAATGGATCAAAATTTTTAGTTTGGAATACACTACTAGATTGTGCCTCTGCTTTATGAAAATGTTTGAATGTCATATAGACTGCAAAAATTAGTCCAACGTGTGCTATATAAAGACCAGCCCAACCAAAGGCAAAAGTTGTATAAGAAAAAATATATAAACTAAAAACAGTTGTCCAAACGAAGCTTAGAACTAATAAAATTTGTAATCTCACAGATCTTGGTAAAGCTCTTAGGTCATTTTTACTATCATCAAATAAAATATTTGCTGCATCTATCATCCAATTTTTTAGTGATTCCATACAATTAGAATAGATATTTATACGTTAAAGGCAAAGGTTAAAGTGTCCTTTAGTTTTTTAGCTTAAATTGGACTTTATTACACTTTCCAAATTTGCAGAGCTTTGGGCGCCTGAAATAAAATTTGTTCCTATCTCAAAGAAAGGCACTCCATTAATTTTTTTTTCTCTTGCAACTGAAATATATGAATTAACTTCTTCAATATTTTTTAAATTAAAAAAATTATTAATTACATCTGCGTTAATATTAAATTCTTTTCCAATATTAATTAAGATTTCTTTATCTCCAATATCAAAACCCTCAATAAAATATGATTGATATATTTTTTCTTTAATTTCGTTGTGCACATTAGATTGCTTGGCTAATTTTATTAATAAGTGAGAAAATACAGTATTGGGTGTTTTCTTTATCTTATCTAGATTAAAATTAAGATCTTCCTTTTTAGCTTCATTGGTCATTTGATCATACATCGGTTGAGCAAACTCTTTTCCACCAAACTTTATTTCTAAGTACTTGTTTCTTTCAATTCCTTCTTTGGGCATGTCAGGATTTAATTGAAATGGGACGTGCTCTATCTTAAATTTAGTTTCAGGAAAATTTTTTAATACATTATTTAATCTTGCTTGACCAATAAAACACCACCCACAAATTGTATCAGCAAATATTTTTATTTTCATTATTTTATGAATGAAGCTTTTTTTTATGAAAGTTAATAAATCTTTCAACATTCGATTTATTGAAAGTTTTATTTTCTTCAAAAGAAACTTTTTTCATCGAGTAAGCACTACTTTTTGTTTGTCTAGACATTATTGTAACATTGCCTTTATATAATTTAAGTTTAACAGAGCCATTTACCTTATTTTTTTTAAGGTCAACAATTTTTTGAAGTTTAAATCTTGCTTTCGAATACCAATATCCATTGTAAATAAGTTCAGCATACTTCGGCATAATTTCATCTTTTTTATGCATAGTTTCTTTATCTAAGGTAACAGATTCAATCGCTCTATGAGCAGACATTAACAGTGTTCCGCCAGGTGTTTCATAAACACCTCTAGATTTAATCCCAATGAATCTGTTCTCAACTAAATCAACTCTACCTATTCCATTTTTACCAGCAACATCATTAAGTTTTTCCAATAAGTTTCCTGGTGATAATTTTTTACCATTAATAGTTATTGGATCCCCATTTTTGAACCCTATGGTTACAAATGAAGCTTTGTTAGGTGCTTTTTCAGGAGATATAGTTCTTTGAAAAAGAAACTCAGGAGCTGAATTTTTTGGGTTTTCTAAAACCTTACCCTCAGTTGATGTGTGATATAAATTATCATCAATAGAAAAAGGAGGAGCACCTTTTTTATCTGTAGGAATTGGAATATTATTTTTTTTTGCATATTTAATTAAATCTGTTCTAGAGTTTAATTTCCAAATTCTCCATGGTGCAATAATTTTAACTTTTGGACCAAAGTAATGGTAGCCCAATTCAAATCTTACCTGGTCATTTCCTTTTCCAGTTGAACCATGTGAAACAGCATAAGCACCAAATTTTTTAGCAGCTGCAATTTGACGCTTTGCAATTAATGGTCTTGCAATTGAAGTGCCCAATAAATAAACACCCTCATAGATTGCGTGACCTCTAAGCATTGGAAAGACATAATCTTTTACAAAAACATCCTTTAAATCTTCAATGACAATATTTTTAACACCTAACTTTTTGGCATTTTTTATAATTTTTTTTCTATCAATTTCTTGACCAACATCAGCTGTGTAACAGATAACTTCAGCATCATAATTCTCTTGAAGCCATTTTAAAATAATAGATGTGTCCAGCCCACCCGAGTAAGCGAGTACAATTTTTTTTTTGGGTTTCATTTATTTAGCTACAGTTTGCTTTAGTAGCTTTATATGCTTTAGTAAAACCTAATAGAGAGTAGTGATCTATAGTTTGAGATCCTTTTTGGTTATATGCTTTAACCATTATTCGAGATCCCTTTTGCATAGTTTTAATCATTTTTTTTTCAAATCGATTATCTGTAATCCAAGCAAAATTCTCTCGAACAATATCAAATGTATATTTATTTTTTCCTGATATGGCCTTTATAGAATTTTTATTATTAAAATTATAACCACTTGTAATACTAATTTCGTTAGCTATGTTTTCTCCTGGTCTAAAACTAATAAATAATCTTGCTGCTCGAGGAGTTTTTTTTGGTGCTTGCAACACAGGTTTAGATTGTGCAAAACAAACTTTACCTTTTTCACTATTAATTACATATGTTTCCCAGTCTTTATGAGTGCCCATTTTTTTAACCTCTTCAGCATTAACTTGATTAGCAAAAGTAGTTAAGAATACTATAAATATAAATTTTTTAATTATGGACATGGATTAGGATATATAGCCTGTACTTCATTAATTTCATTAATAATTTCGTCTGTTAACTTTATATTTACACTTTCTATATTTGTTTTCAACTGCTCCATGGTTGTAGCACCAATAATTACACTTGTGACAAAAGGCTGTATTTCTATAAATTTAAGAGACATCTGAGACATATCAAGATTATGTTTTTTAGCTATTTCATAATATGATTCTATTGCTTTATTGGTGTTAGGTTTTAAATACCTAGTCCAAAAATCACCATCTCTTTCCATTCTAGAGTTTTTTGGCAATTGTTTGTTTCTATATTTTCCAGAAAGGTAACCACAAGCTAAAGGTGAGTATGCAAGCAACCCAGCCTGTTCCCTAACTGACATCTCAGCAAGACCAACTTCATATGTTCTATTCAATAAGTTGTAAGGATTTTGAACTGAAAGCATTCTTGGAAGGTTTTGTTCTTTAGATAATTCTAAAAATTTAGATAATCCCCAGGAAGTTTCATTGGATAATCCAACATATTTAATTTTTCCTTGTTCTATAAATTTTTTCAAACATCCCAAGATGTCCTCAAATCTAGTCCACTCATTATTTTCATCATGCTCGTATCCTAATTTACCAAAAAAATTTGTTTTCCTTTCAGGCCAATGCAATTGATATAAATCAATATAATCAGTTTTTAATCTTTTTAAACTTCCCTCAAGAGCCTCTGTAATATTTTTTTCTCCAAACTGGTTTCCGCCACCTCTTACATATTCTCTCATGGGTCCACAGACCTTGGAGGCTAAAATCACCTTGTCTCTCTTTTTGGTTTTTTTAAACCAGTTTCCAATAATTACCTCCGTATCCCCAAATGTCTCTTGCTTAGGAGGTATTGAATAAATTTCTGCTGTATCCCAAAAATTTACACCATGATCCAATGCATAATCCATTTGCCCAAAACCTTCTTCTTGAGTATTTTGCTCACCCCAAGTCATTGTTCCTAGACAAATTGTGCTTACGTCTAGATCAGTATTTCCTAATTTTTTATAATTCATAATTTTTAATCTTATTAAGATATCTTGAAATAATAGTAAAAGAGTATTATATATAAATCATGATATTCAATAAACAGAATTTACTAAATAAAGTAAAGGAAGCTCAACAATCAACAGTAGTAATGGATGAGGGTTTAAGAGCCTACATGCTTAAAGTTTATAACTACATGGCTTCTGGTATTTTATTAACTGGACTTGTGTCTTTAATATTTTTTAAACTGTCTGTAGTAACAGATGCTAATGGATCTATTGTTGCTTTAACAAGTATAGGAAATACAATTTTTCTTTCAGGTTTTAAATGGATTGTAATGCTTGCTCCTCTTGGAGTTGTTTTTTACATGAGTGCTAGAATTAATAAAATGGCAGCATCTACTGCTCAAACAACTTTTTGGGTTTTTGCTTCGTTAATGGGGATTTCATTATCTTCAATTTTTTTAACCTACACAGGTGCTAGTATTACTAGAGTATTTTTTATAACATCAATCACTTTTGGTGCAATGAGTTTGTATGGCTACACAACTAAAAGAGATCTTACAAAATTAGGATCTTTCTTGATGATGGGTCTAATCGGAATTATAGTAGCGTCAGTAGTTAATATGTTTATGAAATCTACAATGATGGATTTTGTTATTTCAATTTTAGGTGTTTTAATTTTTGTAGGTCTAACTGCTTATGACACTCAAAAAATTAAAAATATGTACGCAGCAAGCGATACAGGTGAGTTAATGGGTAAAAAAGCCGTAATGGGTGCTCTAACTCTTTACCTAGACTTTATAAACTTATTTATAATGTTGTTAAGATTATTTGGTCAAAGACGATAATCAAAATTTTTATAAAAATTTTATTTCTTAAGGTCTTTCCAGCTAGTATTTTTAAGTAGAGTTTCTAGATCAAAAGAATTTTTTAAAACTTTATTATTAGAATCTGTAATTAAGTATTTAAGATTTTTATTATTTGGTTTAAAATTTTTACAAATTTTATATAAAGCATTTTCTGTAGCATTCTTAAAAACACTAAAACTCACTTGTCTACTAGAGATATTTAAACCATAATCTTTCCACGATCCTTCAGAGACCATTTTTGCATATAGGTCTAAAATGATCTTAAGTTCTTTTTTTTCAAAAAATTGTCTCTCTTCTATTTGTTTATGTAAATTATTAACAACAAGTTTTAAGTTTCTATTCATCAATCTTATGTTTATTAATCAATGATAATTGAGAGATAGTAAAAGCAAGAGTTATTGGAAGCATCCCCCAAACTTTAAAGTTAACCCAAAATTCTTCTGTTTGTGTCCTCCAAACACACTCATTTAAGATGGCAAGACACAAGAAAAAAAACGTCCATCTTTTATTTAATAACTCCCAACCTGCGTCAGTCAACTTAATTGATTTACCCATAATTTTTTTAAGAACAGGCTCATTTGTGAAATATTTTCCAAAAAATAAAGCAAGAGCGAATAAAATATTTATAATTGTTGGTTTTACATAGATGAAAATTGGATCATTAAAATAAATTGTAAGACCACCAAAAAATGTAATTAAGATACCACTTATCAAAGGCATCATGGGTATTTTTTTTTCAAAAAACCAAACAATGAATAAGGCAATTAATGTTGCAACTATAAGTGGTGGAATTGCAACTGATAGGTTTTTATCATTATTATAATAATAATAAAAAAATATAGCTAAAGGTCCAAAGTCTGTTGCAAATTTAAGAAATGATTTATTCATTAGTGACATATTAACATATACTTAAAACAATCATATTTTTTTTATTGATTTTTTTTTTTAAACCACCATATTAATAGCAATGGCAATTCAAAAAGCGAAATTTTCAATAGGTGATATCGTAAAACACAAACACTTTGAGTTTAGAGGTGTGATTTATGATGTAGATTTTGAATTTAATAATTCTGAAGAATGGTATCAATCTATTCCAAAAAATGTTCGTCCAAGAAAAGACCAGCCTTTCTATCATTTACTTGCTGAAAATGATGATATTACTTATGAAGCGTATGTTTCACAACAAAACTTGTTGGTGGACGATTCCGAAGATCCCATTAAACACCCTCTAATTGAAGAGATTTTTTCTGGAAGAAAAGGATCAAGCTACTTTAAGCCTTCTAACTAATTCTTTTTTCAAACACAATTAGCTCAAATCTTGGACATATATAGTTGTTATTTATAATTATGTTCTGATCAAGAGTGTTAAATAACGTTTTGACATTATTGACTCCCTCTACATTCTTGATCAGAATGACTTTCCATAATAATAATCAAATTATCTTTTTTTAATATATATAATTTAAAAATGTTTAAATCTTTTGAACCTAATAAAATTTTTGTAATTACCTCTAAGGCACCTAAATATGTTTTGTTCTTATTTATTGTTGTTTTGACAATCGGTTTAACTGAAGCACTCGTTTTATCTCCGGAAGACTATAAACAAAGTGATGCAGTAAGAATTATGTATGTTCATGTTCCAGCTGCATGGATATCACTTGGGATATTTTCAAGTTTAGCCTTGTTGTCTGTTGGAAGTTTTATTTTTAAAAATAAAAATTTTGCTTTGATCGCAAAAAGTTTAGCACCTTCTGGATTTGTTTTTAATATCATTGCATTGGTTACAGGATCAATTTGGGGTAAGCCTACTTGGGGTACTTGGTGGGTTTGGGATGCCAGGATAACTTCTATGTTAATTTTAGTTCTATTCTATGGAATGTATTTGTTGGCATGGCGGATTTATGAGAATAAAGAGCAAGTTATTAAAATAACTTCTATGATTGCAATTTTAGGATCTATAAATGTTCCCATTATTAAATACTCTGTTGATTGGTGGAATACTCTTCATCAACCACCATCAATTAATGTTTTATCAAATAACTCAATACATACATCAATGTTAATTCCATTGGGTATTATGACTGTGGCATTTGCTCTTTTTTCACTGCTCATTTTTTTAATGAAATATAATACGGAACTGATAAAGATTAAGAATAAAGGATTAGATAGATTATGATAAATGAAATAATTTCAATGAATGGATATGGAGCCTACGTTTGGTCTGCTTTTTCATTTACATTGATTGGTTTTACAAGTTTGTATTTTGTAACTAAATTACAACTTTCTAAAGAGCAAAAAAAATTTGTAGCTAAATTTGGCTCTCTAAATGCAGAGAAAGCAAAAGTTGCAAGATTACAAAACATTAATAGAGAAATATTATTAAATACCTCTAAGATTTAACTTGTAGCACCATGTATGGTAAAAAAGTTAAATTAAGGTTTTGGTTTTTAGTCCTAATTTTATTTTCAGTAATTTTATCAGTTTTTTTAATCTTACAATCGTTAAAAAACAATATTGTATATTTTCAATCTCCATCTGAAATTAAATCTTTAATAAAAATAGATAAGAAAAAAATAAGAGTGGGAGGAATGGTTAAAGAAAAATCAATTATTATTAATTCAGATGAGATTAATTTTGTGATTACTGATTTTAAAACTGAAATTAATGTTACATTTTCAGGAGCGGTACCAAATTTGTTTGCGGAAGGAAAAGGAGTCGTTGCCGAAGGTTTTTTGAAAGATAGGAATTATTTTTTAGCCACTAAAATTTTAGCAAAACATGATGAAAATTATATGCCACCAGAAGTTAAAGAAGCGTTAGGAGTTAAATAAATTGCTAGCGAATCAAGTAGGTTATTATTCATTGATTGCAGGTTTACTGTTTTCTGTTTATCTTTGTGTTGTTTCAATTAAAGACTTTAATAATACCAATAGGAATGTAAGCCCCAACTTAATTACTTTATCTTTTTTACAACTGACATTTGTGGTCATTAGTTTTTTAAGTTTAATTCTGTCTTTTATAAATTCAGACTTTAGTAATGAAACTGTTTTTAATAATTCTCATACAACCAAGCCTTTGTTTTATAAAATTTCTGGTACATGGGGAAATCATGAAGGAAGCTTAATGTTATGGTTACTAGTATTAACTTTATTTATTTTTTTATTTTTAATTAAATCTAGAGAACAACCAAAAAAATATAGAATTTTAACTTTATTATTTCAACAATTAATCATTATTGGATTTTTTTTATTTGTTCTCATGACATCAAATCCATTTAATTATTTATTTCCAATACCATTAGAAGGTCTTGGTCTTAATCCTATTTTACAAGATCCAGCATTAGCAATACATCCCCCACTTTTATATTTAGGGTACGTTGGATCTTCAATAATATTTTCAGCATCCCTTGCGGCCGTTGCTCAGAATTATATTTCTAAAGAGTGGGGACAGCATATAAAAAAATGGGTTTTAATTTCTTGGATATTTTTAACCATTGGCATAATGCTTGGTTCAATTTGGGCTTATTATGAGTTAGGATGGGGAGGCTTTTGGTTCTGGGATCCAGTTGAAAATGTTTCCTTAATGCCTTGGCTAACCTTAACAGCATTATTGCATTGTATTTTAGTGCTTGAGAGAAGAGGAGTCCTAACAACCTGGGTAGTTATATTGTCCATTACAACATTCACACTTAGCATGTGTGGAACCTTTTTAGTCAGATCTGGAATATTAAATTCAGTACATACCTTTGCAAATGATCCAACTAGAGGAATTTTTATATTAATCTTCTTGTTTACTTTAATTTTTTTATCTCTAGGAGTGTTTTTTTTGTTTCATAAAGATAACAATAAAGATTCAAATAATTTTTTTTGGCTAAGTAAAGAAAGTTCAATCTTAGTGAATAATTGGTTTATGATGTATTTTTTATCTGTTGTTTTAATTGGTACAGTTTATCCAATATTTCTAGATGTAATATCAGCTGAAAAAATTTCTGTAGGACCTCCTTTTTATCAAAAGTTAATCGCACCTTTTTTAGCACCATTTTTATTATTTATGGCCTTAGGACTTAAACTTAAATGGATTAAATCAAAAATTGAAAATAAGAATTCATTAATCATATTTCTGATAATTTCAGTTATATTAACATTTTTTATATTAAAAAATATAACTACAGATTTATTTTTTTATACAATTTTAATTTCAGCTGCTTTTTTTTTATTTTTTTCGACATCGAAAGAATTATTTTTAAAGAAATTTAATAATATTTCTCAAGCTGTTGCTCATTTTGGTTTCAGCTTATTGATATTGAGCATTCTATTTAATGGTATCTTATCATCAGAAATTACAACTAATATAAAGGTAGGAGAAAGATATAATTATAACAATGAAGAGATTTTTTTTGAAAAAATAGAAGAAAAAAATGAAAGTAATTTTAATTCTATTATTGGTTATTTTAAAATAACAAATGATAAGGGCAAAGTTGTAGAGTTGAATCCTGAGATAAGAGTTTATAATCAACCAATAATTATTACTAGCGAAGCAGATATTAAAACAACCTTATTGGAAGATAAATTTTTAGTAATGAATATTGTTAAAGGTAATGAGTACTTTAATATTAGATACCAAGTAAAACCATTTATGTTATGGATATGGATTTCAGTTTTAATACTATGCCTTGGTGGATTAATGAGCATACCTAAAAAAAAATATGAAAAGTAAACTCATCTTAATTATCATTTTTACATTTTTGATTTTTTGTTTTCTTATTTTTTACAAAGGATTAGATAAACCAAATATATACACCCCAAAAACTAATATTGAAAAGAATGTACCAATTTTTAAAGCTAAGGATTTTTATTCAAACACTTATATTAATTCTAAAAATATTTTTATAGAAGAAAATTATTATATTGTAAATGTTTGGGCATCTTGGTGTGCACCTTGTAGAAAAGAACACCCCTTATTAATGAAATTAAGTAAAAATAAAACAATCAAACTTATTGGGTTGAATTATAGAGATAATTTAAAAAATGCAAAAAAGTTTATCAATGAACTTGGAAACCCTTATACCCAAATTTTAATTGATAAGGATGGGACACTAGCAGTCGAATTTGGAGCTTATGGTGTGCCAGAAACCTTTCTTATTGATAGAAATAAAAAGATCATTAGGAAATTTGTAGGCCCAATTAATAAAATAATAATAGAAGAGATCAAAACAATTATAAAATGAAAATTTTTAAGATATTTTTAATTATTTTTTTATCCCTTGGATTTATCCAGTCGCAATCAGAAGAAAAGAATAATGATTTGAAAAATAAAATATTAAAAAATATTCGTTGTCTAATTTGTCAAGGACAATCTGTTTATGACTCAGAATCTGATTTTGCATCAAGCATAAAATTAATTGTGAATAAGAAAATCAATGAAGATATGTCTGAAGATCAAGTTTATAAATTTTTAATAGAAAAGTATGGTGATTGGATCATTTATGAACCTACATTAAACAAAAATACCTATGTTTTGTGGTTATTACCCTTATTGTTATTTTTGCTAGGTGGTGCAATAATGATAAAAAATTTAAAATTTAAAAAATAATTACGTATTATATGAGTTTAAAAAAATTTAATTTACTATTATTGTTAACAGTATTTTTAACACCAGCTTATAGTGAATCCTTGAGTCCCTTAAAAAATGACCATGTCTACAGTGTTTATTCAGGTACCTTTGATACCATAGATAAAGAAAATGATGCAAAAACAAGTTTTTATGGAATACAGCACAGTAATACAAATTTATTTAAGGAAACTATCTTAGGGAAATTTTCTCCAGTTACTGGTGGATTTCTTTCAGGAAAAAATGGAATATATTTATATACAGGAGTACAGGCAGAGTATGATCTTGGACCTTTAAGTATTGTTCCAAGTTTTACACCTGGATATTATGAAAGAGGCGAAGGAAAAGAATTAGGTAGTCCTTTAGAATTTAAAAGTGAAATCAAGATAGATCTTGATATTTTAAAAAATTCTAAAATTGGTTTTTCTTATAGCCACATTTCTAACAATGATTGGGGAGATATAAACCCAGGGATAAATAATAAACAAATTTCATTTTCAAAAATTTTTTAATAAAGTGAGTTTAAATAATTGTTATAATTTTGATGATTTTAGAAAATTAGCAAAAAAAAAATTACCATCTCCAATTTTTCATTACATCGATGGTGGAGCTGATGATGAAAAAACTTTAAAAAGAAACACAGATTCATTCGATGACTGTGATTTGGTTCCGAGTATACTTGCCAGCGTAGGTAAGCCAGATCTTTCAACAACTGTTTTTGGAAAAAAAATTGATATGCCAATTTTTCTTTCCCCAACTGCAATGCAAAGACTCTATCACTATGAGGGAGATAAAGCATCTGCAAGAGCTGCAGAAAAATTTGGAACTTTTTATAGCATGTCCACTATGGCTAACAATACTATCGAAGAAATTGCAAATATATCAAATGGTCCAAAATTATTTCAACTATATGTTCATAAAGATCAGTCTATTACAGATGATCTAATTGATAGATGTAGAGTATCTGGTTTTGATGGAATGTGCTTAACAGTAGATACTTTAGTTGCTGGTAATAGAGAAAGAGATCATAGGACAGGTTTTACTACACCCCCCAAACTTACTCTTCAAAGTTTATTCAGTTTTGCTATGAAGCCTGAATGGGTATTTAATTACTTTACTCATAAAAAATTTGAATTGTCTAATGTTAAAAATAAAACAGACAAGGGTACCAATATTTCAAAATCAGTTATTGAATATATTAATGAGCAATATGATCCTGCTATGAATTGGAAAGATGCAGAGTATTGTGTCAAAAAATGGAATGGTCCATTTGCACTAAAAGGTGTGATGTCCGTCGAAGATGCAAAAAGAGCAATAGATATAGGCTGTACAGCTATTATAATTTCAAATCATGGAGGCAGACAACTAGATGGTTCAAGATCACCCTTTGACCAAGTTAATGCAATTAGAGAAGCCGTTGGAGACAAATTAGAAATTATTTTAGATGGTGGAGTAAGACGTGGAACTCATGTTTTAAAAGCTTTAGCAGCTGGTGCAACTGTATGCAGCTTTGGAAAAATGTTTTTATTTGCTTTAAGTGCTGGGGGTCAACCTGGTGTTGAACGTCTATTGCAAAATATGCATGATGAAATTAATAGAAATATGGTATTAATGGGTTGTAAGACTTTAAAAGAATTAAATGTGTCAAAATTAATTTATAGAAAATAGTTTCTACTTATCAAAATTATATATAAAAAAAATAGATTAAATTATAAAATATTAATATTAGAATTAAATTATTATGAAATTAGCAAAAAATTTACAAAGACTAGGAACTGAATCTGCATTTAGTGTTTTAGCTGAAGCAAAAAAACTAGAAGCCCAGGGTAATCCCATGATTCATCTAGGACTAGGTCAGCCAGATTTTAAGACACCCCAACACGTAGTAGATGCTGCAAAAAAAGCATTAGATGAGGGTCATCATGGATATGTTTTATCAAATGGAATTTTAGAGTGTAGACAAGCTGTTACTAGAAAAATTAAAAAACTTTACAATAAGGATATTGACCCTGAAAGAGTATTGATAATGCCAGGTGGAAAACCAACAATGTATTATGCGATACAATGTTTTGGTGAACCAGGTGCAGAAATTATACACCCAACGCCAGCATTCCCAATATATGAATCAATGATTAATTATACAGGTTCAACAGCAGTTCCATATGATTTAACTGAAGACAAAGATTTAAAATTTGACCCAGAAAAAATTTTATCTTTAATTACAGATAAAACTAGATTGTTAATATTGATTAACCCAAACAATCCGACTGGAAGCTTTGTTGAAAAATCAGCAATTGATGTTTTGGCTGAGGGTTTGAAAAAATACCCACACGTAGCGATTCTTAGTGATGAGATTTATAGTAGACAAATCTATGATGGAAAAGAAATGCCAACATTTTTTAATTACCCTGAACTTCAAGATAGATTGATAGTTTTAGATGGCTGGAGTAAGGCTTATGCAATGACTGGGTGGAGAATGGGATGGAGTGTGTGGCCAGAAGAATTAATACCACATGTAAATAAATTAATTATTAATAGTGTTTCATGCGTGAATGCACCATCACAGTTTGGAGGTATTGCGGCTTTAGATGGACCAGATGATGCAATCCATGAAATGATGGTGAAATTTGATCAAAGAAGAAAATTAATTCATGAAGGTTTAAATAATTTACCAGGTGTAGAATGTAGTTTACCCGGAGGTGCTTTTTATGCATTTCCAAAAGTAATAGGAACTGGGATGAATGGAGCAGAATTTGCCAAAAAATGCATGTATGAAGCGGGAGTTGCAATAGTGCCTGGAACCGCTTTTGGTAAAACTTGCCAAGATTATGTGAGATTTAGCTTCGCAGCATCCCAAGACAACATATCTAACGCATTGGAAAATATAAAAAAAATGCTAGGTTAAGACTAATGAGTGAATTAGTTTTGCCAAAAATTAACAAAGAAACAATTTCTAAAAAAGAATATATCTTTAGGAGTCTTGCAAAACTTATAAATCCAGAAAATGTTCTAAGTCATGCAGATGAAATTAAGCCTTATGAAACTGATGCTTTAGCGGCTTATACCCAAACTCCTTTAGCTGTAGTAATGCCTGAAAACACTCAAGAGGTAAGTAATATTTTAAAATTTTGTCATGCGGAGGATATAAAGGTTGTACCAAGGGGAGCAGGTACAGGACTTTCAGGTGGTGCATTACCTTTAAACGATGCAATCCTATTAAGCCTTGGAAAATTTAATAAAATTATAGAAATAGATTTTGAAAATAAATGTGTTGTCACTCAACCTGGCGTAACAAATTTAGGAATAACACATGCCGTACAGCATAAAAATTTTTATTATGCACCAGATCCATCTAGTCAACTTGCATGTTCAATAGGTGGTAATGTTGCAGAAAATTCTGGTGGAGTTCATTCCTTAAAATATGGGACAACAACCAATAATATCTTAGGTGTTGAAATTGTTATGATGAATGGAGCTATTTGTAGAATTGGAGGAAAAACTTTAGATCAAGAAGGATATGATTTACTGGGATTGATATGTGGTTCTGAAGGATTACTAGGAGTAATCACAGAGGTAACAGTTAAAATTTTAAAAAACCCACAAGTAGTTAAAGCAGCTTTAATAGGATTTCCTACAATTGAAGAAGGTGGAAATGCAGCAACTGAAATTATTTCAAGTGGAATTGTTCCTGCAGGTATGGAGATAATGGATAAAGCATTAATAGAAGCAACAGATAACTTTAGTAAAGCAGGATACCCTAGAGATGCCGAACTCTTATTAATTGTTGAATTAGATGGAACTGAATCAGAGGTAGATGAATTATTAAATCAAGTTAGAGGTATTTGTGAAAAAAATAATTGTTCAAGTTTAAAACTTAGTAAAAATGAAAAAGAAAGGTTATCATTTTGGGCTGGTAGAAAAGCAGCATTCCCAGCGTGTGGAGCCTTGGCACCAGATTATTATTGTATGGATGGATCGATACCAAGAGGAAAACTTGCCGAAGCTTTATTAGAAATAAAAAAACTATCTGAAAAATATGAATTACCAGTAGCCAACTGTTTTCATGCAGGTGATGGAAATTTACACCCATTAATAATGTTTGATGGAAGTGATAAAGAAGAGTTAAGAAAAACAGAAGAATTTGGAGCAGAGATACTAAAAACCTGCGTAAGATTGGGAGGTGTTATTACTGGAGAGCATGGTGTGGGAGTTGAAAAAAGAGAATTAATGTGTGAAATGTTTAATGATAAGGACATCCAGCAACAGTTAGATATCAAAAAATCATTAGATGAAAAAAATTTACTAAATCCAGGAAAAGTTTATCCAATATTAAGAAAATGTGCAGAGGAAGGAAGGGTACATGTCCACAGAAATGAAGAAAAATTCCCAGATCTTCCAAGATTCTAATAATACTTATTATCCAGAGGATGAGGTGCAAGTTTCAGATGTAGTTAAAGAACTATATAAAAAAAATCAACCAACAGAATTAATTGGTACAGGAACTAAGAATTTTATAGGAAATAAGATACAATCTGCAAAAAAATTATCTCTCTCTAAACTAGCAGGAATAGTTGAATATTTGCCTCATGAACTTTACATTAAAGTTAAAGCTAACACGTCATTAGAGTTGGTTGAAAAAGAATTAGAAAAAAATAATCAAGAACTTGCTTTTGAACCAATCGATTTTGGTTTTATTCAGAGTGGAAAATCTAATAAAGGAACTATAGCTGGATATTTAGCATGTAACTACGCTGGCTCTAGAAGATTTAAAGTTGGGAGCGTAAGAGATCATGTTCTGGGTTTTAGAGGAGTGAATGGTAAGGGTGATATAATTAAATCTGGGGGAACAGTTGTAAAAAATGTTACAGGATATGATCTATCAAAACTGATTACAGGTTCATTTGGAACCTTAGTTGCCTTAACAGAGATTACTTTAAAAGTTTTACCTAAAAAAAAATTATCTAATACAATTACAATTCATACAGAAGATAAAAGATTAATTAATGAATTATTTGAAAAAATATCAAGCTCAAGTAGTGAAATATCAGGAGCTGTTTTCATTCCTGAAGAACCCAAAGATGAAAGCTATGATCATAATAAAGAAATGGTTTTTAAATTTAATGATTTACAATCCAAAGGCTCATTTTTGGCGTTAAGAATAGAGGGAGATAGAATTTCAATTGAAGAAAAAATTAAAGCTTTAACAGATGAGCTTAAATTGGGTGAATTAAATTCAACCATATTAGATGTTCATCAATCAACACCTTTTTGGAAAAAGATTAATAATCTTGAGTTGTTTAAATCCACTAAAAATAATTTACTGAGAGTGGTAATACCACCATCAAAAGGTAATAAATTAATGCAGTACCTCGGTAATAAATATAAGTATTATGTTGATTGGTGTGGGTCTTTATATTGGATAGAAGTTCAAGCTAAAAAAAATAATAAAATTAAAGAGATTAAAAAATTGATTAAAGAACTTGAGGGCTATTTAACTATTATAAAAACCTCTGATGAATTTGATTATGAAGAGACGATATTTACTGTAGATGATATAAGACTTTTAGTATCAGAAAAAATTAAGAAGAGCTTTGATCCTAAAAGAATTTTTAATCCAGGAAAGATGTACAGAGGAATTTAATGCAAACAAATTTTACAGAAAAACAATTAAAAGATAGCGATAACAATGCCACAGAAAAAATTTTTAAAAAATGTGTTCATTGTGGCTTTTGCAATGCTACTTGCCCAACACATCAAATATTTGGAGATGAGTTAGATGGACCAAGAGGCAGAATTTATTTAATTAAAGATATGTTGGAAAATCAAAAAAAACCAACAGCAAAAACAGTAAAACATATAGATAGATGCCTCTCTTGTTACAGTTGTATGACTACTTGTCCTGCTGGAGTTAATTATATGCACATCATTGATCATGGTAAAAAATATATAGAAAAAAACTATGATAGATCTTTTTTTGATAGAACTATCAGAACTTTTTTATCAGTAGTATTGCCAAACACAGGATATTTTAGAATAGCAAGCTACATGGTTAAACTAGTGAAGCCTTTTCAGTTTTTAATGCCTTCAAAAATAAAAGATATGATGAATTTAATGCCAACAAACTTCCCTAAAAAAACAATAAAAGAAAAAGAGATTTATTTAGCTAATGGAAAAAAGAAAATTGCAAGAGTTGCTCTTTTAACTGGATGTGTTCAAAAAGAAATTTCCCCACAAATTAATGAAGCAACTATTAGAATTCTAAATAGACATGGTGTTGAAGTGGTTGTACCAAAAAAAATAAGATGTTGCGGCTCTTTAAATCACCACTTAGGTAAAGAAGAAGATGCGCATCAAGATTTTAGAAACAATATAGATACATGGTATGAAGAAAATCAAAAAGGCAACTTAGATGCAATTTTATCTAATACATCAGGTTGTGGAACAACAATGAAAGACTATGGTTTTATTTTTAAAGATGATGAAAAAATGAAAAAAAAAGCCAAAGTGATTTCTGATCTAACAAGAGATGTGTCTGAGTACTTGAGTGAAAATTTAAAACTAAATTTCAAATCAAAAGACAAGAAATATAAAATTGCTTACCATTCTGCTTGCTCAATGCAGCATGGACAAAAAGTTCACAGTCAACCGATGGAACTACTTTGTAAAACTGATAATGAAGTTATGGAAATACCCGAAGGTCATATTTGCTGCGGCTCTGCTGGTACATATAATATTTTACAAACTGAAATTGCCAAAGAACTATTAAGAAAAAAAGTGAAAAATATTGAAGGTTTGAAGCCTGATTTTATTTCAACAGGAAATATAGGCTGTATTACACAAATTGGTATTGGAACTAAAACTCCAATTTTACATACTATTGAAATATTAGATTGGTATACTGGTGGTCCAAAACCAAAAATATTACAAAATAATTAAACATGAAAAAAATTATAATTTCCAGAAAACTATTAAAAGAATCAGAAGAAAAAGCTTTAAAAACATTTGATACAAAACTTAATAGTAATGATGAATTATATTCTCAATCAAAACTTATTGAGTTAAGTCAGGGGTATGATGCAATCTTAACTTCTTTAACTGATAAGATGGATGAAGAAACTATAAACAAACTACCGGACACTATTAAAGTTATTTCTAACTTTGCTGTTGGTTTTGGAAATATAGATTTAGAGGCTGCAAAAAAAAGAGGGATTGTTGTAACTAATACACCTGAAGTTTTATCAGATGCTACTGCTGAAATTGGAATTTTATTAATATTAGGTGCCTGCAGAAGAGTTTCAGAAGGAATTCAAAGTGCAAAAGAAAGTAGCTGGAAATGGTCTGCAGATTTCCTTATAGGAAAACAATTAACCGGTACAAGACTTGGAATTTTAGGAATGGGACGAATTGGACAAAAGATAGCTAAAATTGCCAAAGCTTTAGGAATGGTTATACATTATCACAATAGGTCAAAGCTCAGTGAAGAAAAAGAACAAGGTGCTATTTATCACAATAGTTTGAAAAGTCTTTTTGGAGTTTCAGATGTACTATCTATTTGTTGTCCTGCAACCAAAGAAACTGAAAATTTAATTAATAAAAAAACATTAGAATATTTTCCAACTGGTGCTGTAATTACAAATGTAGCTCGAGGTGATATTGTTGATGATGAAGCTTTGATTGATGCATTAAATAGAAGAAAAATTTATGCAGCAGGACTTGATGTTTATAAGGGTGAGCCAAATTTAAACCCAGGGTATTTAAAAATAAAAAGTGCTTTTATTTTACCTCACCTTGGAAGTTCTACCAAACAGACGCGAACAGCAATGGCTAATTTAGCAATAGATAATATTGATGAGTTTTTCAAAACAGGAAATTGTACCAATAAAGTAAATTAATTGCAGATAAAAGCCCATAAAACGTTTCAAACATACAATTTTACCGTATAAATTAGGGACATAACTATAGTATACTAATTAAATGAAACTTTGCTTTAAAATGTTTCAAGAAAAACCTTTTCTATTAAATAAAAATTATGGTCTTTAAGACTGAAAAAAATATAAAATTAAGCAATCAAGATGTTCAAAGAGAAAAAAGAATAATTTCAAGATTAAAATTAAAATCACTTCCTTTCTCAATATCAGAAGAAAACTTTTGTTCTAGGTATATAGACATGTTTAACGACTTAAGGCCTCTTTTTAAATATAAAGAAGGTGAATATGCAATGAAGTGGTGTTTATCTACAGAAAAAAAAATGAGAGTTTTTTTATTAATATTTGAAGCGAATGAGTTAGGACACGAAATATATAAAGAAAGTGTATCTAGTCTTTTACCAGAATATTCTTATAAAACAATTGCACAAATTATTGATGATGGAATAAGTAAGGGATATTTCATAAAGTTGGACGCTCGAACTAAAAAAAATACTGATTTAAAAATTAGAAATATTAGACCTTCAGAGGATCTAGTTACAGAATTTATAAATTGGACTATAGATATACTTAGTACCGCTGCAACTTTTCAAAAAAAATATAAATAATTAGGGTAACATTTAGGTTAATCTTAATTTTAGAGTTCTTAAATTTATTTAGATATCTAATAAAATATTTTCAAAAAGAAAGTATTGACGGAAAAAAATATAGTAAAAATAAAAGATAAATAAAAATATTAAAAATAATACTACTTCTGATTGTAATTAAATGAACATGGGTCATTTTCACTATAGACTCAGAACTTAATTTATAATTAAGTACCTTCAGTTAATTAACTAAATAGAGGAGAAATAATGATTAAAGATAAAAAATCTTTGAAGGCTACAACACCTTCAAGACGTAAGTTCTTTAAAGC
>Ga0209502_10001737_pt1 | contig 19244 bp, 27 predicted proteins | sample ArcticOcean_MG_C_10_FD_187442 | JGI IMG/M metagenome (GOLD analysis project Ga0209502, IMG submission 187442) | Marine microbial communities from western Arctic Ocean - ArcticOcean_MG_CB11_90 (SPAdes) (version 2) | ecosystem: Environmental > Aquatic > Marine > Oceanic | place: Arctic Ocean... | reverse complement strand
AGTATGGCAAAGATTTCATTTGGTCCAGTCAAGGGTACACGGACGACATGGAAGAATGCGTGACACTGTTGGTCAAGGAAGAGAAATACGAAACATTCTTGCAACTTGCCCTACAGAACGATCACAAAATTAAACACACAAACGACGGCGACGTCAAACTAATCAAGGAAAGAAGATGAGAATACCGTACACTAACTTCAAGACAAGAACAGGCGATGACAATGCAATAGGCGGTTGTGCATTCATAGGTGGAGAATGGAAAGACATAGACACAGTTGAAATGTTCGACAACAAGAAAATTGTGTTGTTCGCACTACCAGGAGCATTCACACCGACATGCAGTTCACAGCAACTACCCGGATACGAAGAACTGTATGACGAAATTAAAGCACAAGGCGTAGACGAGGTTTATTGCCTTTCAGTAAATGACGCATTCGTAATGAATGCTTGGTTCACTAATCAAGACATTAAAAAAGTAAAAGCCGTTGGTGACGGTGAGGGTGTGTTCACGCAAGGATTGGGCATGTTGGTCAGCAAACCTGCACAAGGATTTGGTATGAGATCTTGGAGATACTCTATGCTGGTAGAAAATGGTGAAATTATAAAACAGTTCGTTGAAGCAGGACAAAACGATTCGAGCAGTGACAATGATCCATTTGAAGTGTCTGATGCTAAAACAATGTTGGAATACTTAAAAACAAATGCCGGGTAAGTGGGATGGTAAATCACGACCCAGTAATGACAAATATAGAGAAAACTTTGATGACATATTCAAAAGCAAAAGAACACGGGTGGTTAGAAGCAAAACAGTCAGGCGGAGCAGTGTACGAGCTGGGAGTCAAGCAGTCAAAACACGGAAAAGCGATTAGAAGGATTGCAGAACCACTGATGAATAAACACTGGAAAAATGATGTTACAAATTTGCATAGAATATACAGAGTGTCAGAGTACTTGCTCACTAGACAAAAGAGATCAAGCAATAAAGATGAAGGCAAATTAGTAAATGAATCTTCTTTAGGTTCATTTTTTAAATCGTGTTTATCCACAGAAGAAAACAAAAAAAGGAAAAAGAAATGAAAATATTTTACATGGGCCTAGAGCCTTATGAAGGCAGGTACACATTACAGTTACAGGACTGGACTGAAAGAGCATACAAGAAGAGAGGCGTAGAATATGTAGTTGTGCCTGGCACAACAATAGACGACTCAAAGGCAATCGTGACTGGACAGGTGCTAGACGCACATGGTAGAAGTTATTTTGGCATGAGTCAGTTAATGAATCTTGTACAGATGATGAAAGCAGGAGAGATCACAAAGGACGATGCCATATTCTTCGAGGACATGTTCCAACCAGGCATGGAGTCACTACCGTACATACTGATGCAGTCGCCTGAGGAATACAGACCAAAAATTTATCTAAGATGTCTAGCACAGGCAGTTGATCCAGATGATTTCGTACATGTATGGGGCATGGCCAAATGGATGAGTCTATACGAGCAGATGTGTAATGAAATTCCAAACGTCAACATACTTGCAACAAATGAAGAGATGGTTGCACATATGCGTATTGCAAACTGGACAGCACCCATATACAACATTTCAGGATTGAGCTTTGGCAAGGATGAAGTGCAAGGCAGGGTAACACAGAAACCTTTCGCAGAGAGAAAAATGAGAGTGGTATTTGGAGCAAGATGGGATCAAGAGAAACAACCAGGGTTCTTCATGGACATGATAAGACACTGGCAATCAAATTCCAAGTTGCCCGAAGTGGAATTCGCAATCTGTTGTGGAGGACCTTTGAGAAGCAACAACCAGGTGTACGTTGATCAAGCAAGACAGATGGACAAAGAAGGCACACTTAAAATATATGAGAACCTGAAGAAAGATGAGTACTACAACATACTCGCAGATTCAAGGGTACTGTTCAACTGTGCGTTACAGGACTGGGTGTCCAACACAGTATCAGAAGCAGATGCACTTGGAACCAATGTGTTGTTTCCGGCATACAGATCATTCCCGGAGACATTTGCGAATGATGAGACAAGGATGTATGTTCCGTGGTCAGGCAGAGACGCAATGGAGAAACTGAAGAAATTATTAATAACACCATCCCCTAGTATGGGTCAGATATCAGACTGGACAGACGGCACGATAGACAGAATGGTTGACATCATGACAGGCAAGGGAGAACAATGGAGAAGAGATGGAAGACACTATAGAACACCAGTCAGCGAAAACAAGTATTAAGGGATCGAGCAAGGCAGTCCTCGTAACAGGAGGTGCTGGCTATGTGGGTTCACACACCTGCAAGATGTTGGCGAAGAATGGATACGTTCCAGTGACCGTTGACAGGCATCACAGAGAAGGACTCGTATCTTTCGGACCAAGCTATGTCATGAGTCTGCCACAAGAGGTAAACAGACTGGACGAGATCATAACAAGATACAACATAACAAGTTGCATACACTTTGCAGGCAGTACTTCGGTATCCGAATCTGTTGCAAATCCATCAATGTATTACAAGAACAATTTAATCATGACTGTTTCTTTGTTGGACAAGCTGATCGAATGTGGCGTCAAGACATTCGTGTACAGTTCTAGTGCGGCCGCTTACGGTGATCCCGGACTGAAGAAATGCAAAGAGTCAGATGTTTGCAAACCAATTAATTCATATGGTGCAACCAAGCTGATGATGGAACAGTTGTGCAGAGATTACAAGACGGCACACGGACTATCCAGTGTGGGATTGAGATACTTCAATGCCGCTGGGGCAGATCCAGAATGTGAGGTAGGAGAACTGAGAGAGAAAGAAACACATATCATTCCATTGGCCATTGATGCCGCAAGACAGGGTAAAACATTTAAAATTTTTGGAGACAAGTACAACACAGATGACGGCACCTGTGTTAGAGATTACGTACACGTGATGGATCTAGCAGATGCACACATCAAGTCTCTGAACTATGCATCACACAATCCAGTTGCAGAAGTATTCAACCTAGGATCAGGTGCGCCTGCTTCTAACAAGGAACTGTTGGAAACTGTGCAAAAACACACAGGTAAAATGAATATCGAGATGCATGACAACAGACCAGGAGATCCTGCTTACCTCGTTGCTGACACATCCAAGGTAAAAGAAATTTTAGACTGGGAACCAACACAGAGTTCAATTGACAACGTGGTGGCAACTGCTGTACAATGGTATAACAAGACACACAAGAAGGAAATACAATAATGGATGAGAATATTTTAAATGACAGTTGGGAACCTAAAGGCACAACCAGCCAAGAGATTAAGAAAAGGATCAAAGCCGACAAGGGTCGTTTCTGGGCAGGAGACAACGTCAGCAAGTACCTCGAAGAGGGAGACAAGCAGAAACTTATTGAAGAACTTGCACCCAAATTTGACTCGGTAATAGATTCATTAGTCATTGACAGAGAACAAGATCCTAACAGTAATAACACAGGTAGAAGACTTGCCAAAATGTACATCAACGAATTAATGGCAGGACGTTATGACCCAATGCCCAACGCAACTGCCTTTCCACAAGAGATGGCAGAAGCATACACAGGCATATTAACAATTCGTTCAGAACTTAAGAGTGTGTGTTCGCACCACCACCAACCAGTGAGCGGTATCGCATACATTGGAATACTTGCGGCAGAGAAACTGATTGGATTGAGCAAATACACAAGGATCGCCCAATGGTGTGCGAGACGTGGAACACTACAAGAAGAATTATGCAACAACATAGCAAGAGAGATCATGAAAGCGACCGGCAGTAATGACGTAGGTGTGTACATTCAAGCAACACATGGTTGTTGTGAGAACAGAGGAATTATGGCACACAGCAGTCTGACACAGACCACCGTGCTGAAAGGTGCATTCAAGGATGACAAGGGAACCAAACAAGAGTTCTTTGACAACATCAAACTACAACAGGAGTTCGCTCCCAGATAGCATGGTCAAAAAAAATAAAGATCAAGACGAATTAGACATGTGGGCAGGTACCGGAGAAGGTATGTTAACTATGGGCACTGGCACATTGAGTGACAGTTTAAGTGTTTCATATGACATGGGAGATATCGGACAGACGAACTTTGACTACGACAACGATTTGAGAAACAAGTACCCTGCGTTGAAAGATGCATGGGATCATTACAACAACGTGAAACAACTATGTGAATCAAAAGAAAAGGAAGAAGATGAGAATTAACACAGACCCTAAACTAAACTTCGAAGACGTACTACTGCAACCCAAACGTTCCACACTATCATCAAGGAAAGATGTAGAGATGACTCGTAAGTTCAGTTTCCGTAATTCACCCAAGGTGATGGACTTCCTTCCAATATTCGCCAGTAACATGGACGGCGTTGGCACGTTCTCAATGGCCAAGGCCATGCAGGAACACAAGATGATGACTGTGATAACAAAGTCTACCACACCAGACGAGTGGAAAGCGGCCGCAGGCACAGGACTAAGAATGCAATCAGTGTCAGTGTGTACAGGAACCAATGTCATGTGGGATCCAGATGCACCAGATTGGGCAACTATGAAAAAAGTATTAGAGATGTTCCCGGACATCAAGATGATCACCGTTGACGTTGCAAACGCATATCACCAGAACATGGTGGACTTCATCAAGAAAGTCAGAGATCAATATCCAGACAAGGTTATCATAGCAGGTAACGTAGTGACACCTGAGATGACAGAGGAATTAATCATAAATGGCGCTGACGTGGTCAAAGTGGGCATAGGACCAGGATCAGTATGTACAACAAGAACAATGACCGGCGTTGGTGTACCACAGTTCTCAGCAATAGTGGAATGTTCAGATGCGGCGAATGGCGTTGGCGGACACATAATGGCAGACGGTGGTTGTGTGTATCCAGGAGATATAGCGAAAGCATTCGGAGGCGGGGCACACATGGTCATGATAGGTGGTATGTTGGCAGGACATGACGAGTCCGAACAACCAGTAGTTGATGACAGAATAGAATTTTACGGAATGAGTTCAGACCGTGCAAGAGAAGTACACGGAAAAAGGAAAGATGGATACAGAGGCAACGAAGGCAGACTGATATCATTGCCCTACAGAGGACCAGTTAGAAACACACTGGAAGACATCATAGGCGGAGTGAGGAGTGCCTGCACATACATAGGTGCTAGAAGACTGAAAGACATGGCCAAGTGTGCCAGTTTCGTAACAACACACAACGTGATCAACAGGGTATATGAGCGATACACAAAATAAAAGAATAGACGAAATAGAAGATCAGATAGAAACACTAGAAGGTCAGCTGACCAGTGTTCGTAAGGTCACACCGTTGCATGATGCAACTTGGTACGTGAAATGGATTGGTGTATTTTTTGTCTGTTGTGCGGTGTTGTGTAGATCAGTAGAAGAGGTTCCAAAGATATATGATGTTATGTTTTCAATAATAGGCACTGCGGCGTGGCTATGGGTTGGATTCAAATGGCATGACAGGGCATTGATAGTGTTAAACACAATTCTACTTGCTATGCTAGTGTCAGGTGGAGCAAGATATATTGTACAGTGGCTGATATAACACTTAAATATTCACATGCCTATAAACAAAAACACATTTTGCGTGGCTCCATGGTACGGCCTTTTTTTAAGTTCACAAAAAAAACTTGCACCTTGTTGTAAAATTAAAAAAACATACAAATACGATTACAATCAATTAGAAGAGTATTTCGATTCACCCGAATTAAACGAGTTGCGTAGCGACCTGTTGAACGGTGTTAAAAATAAAAATTGTGCATCCTGCTGGCGTAACGAAGAGCAAGGAGGCGATTCACTGAGACTCATATCAAACAGAACCATTGCACTAGGTACCAAAATACGATTATTGGATCAGATAGAGAACCCTAAACTCTCCAACATAAAGAGTTTTGATCTCACATTAGGAAATCTTTGTAATCTCAAGTGTGTGATGTGTGGTCCAGGGTTAAGCAGTCAACTACTGGCAGAGGCAAATATCAATCCTGCTCTCAAGGCCAGGCATGGCCAGGAGTATGATCAGAAAGATTTTGATTGGCCCAAAGGAAATGATTTCGTCAATTGGTGTGATCAACACCTGCCACAAGCCATACACATTAAGTTTACCGGTGGGGAACCTTTCATCATACCGTGGATAGAACAAGTCATAGAACGTATACCCGACTCACAGAAAGAAAAATGTGTTTTACACTTCACTAGCAATCTAACTGTGATCAACCCGACCTTGTTTGAATACTTTGGAAAGTTCAAGGAGGTATGGTTGAGTGTATCCGTCGAAGGCACCCACAACACACACGAATACCTGAGGTACGGTCACACATGGCAAAAACTAACCAACAATTTAAAGCTCGTACAAGATATGAAAATAAAGAATTTAATCTTAAAGATCAACCACGTGGTCCAGGCACCCAGTTACCACTCGATCATGGCTATGACAAATTTCTTTGATTCCACAGGATTAGAAATACACCCAATCATGCTGACCTATCCAAAACATTTCCATATATCAGCACTTACCCGACATGCAAAGGAAAAATTCTTAGTTGATGTAGAAGATTACAAAGGCATGAACAAAGAATTTATAAACTTCGTGAAGAATGTAACACAAGAAAACATCGAACAGGATAACACATTGACCGTTGAATGTGTAAAACACCTCAAAGAGTTTGATATGGTAAGGAAAAATAGTTACAAAGACATAATTCCTATTGAAAATTTATCGTAGATCGTTTAATATAGAAGTATGGAGCAGGAAGTAAAAAAAAACTATTTCACAACAGGACAGATGCGTAACGCACTGATCCAGATAGAGGACCAAATGGTTCATTCAAATTGGATGCCAACTGTTATACTGGGAATCAACAGGGGTGGATGTATACCGGGTGTGTATCTGTCACACAGATTAAAAACAGCACACGAAGTACTAGATGTTAGATTGAGAGATCACACTGCCAAACCAAATCTAAGTGTGCTGGAAAAAGCATTCGCATTCCAAAAGAAAATATTAATTATCGACGACATAAATGATTCCGGGGCCACGTTCCAATACATCATGGACAATTTCGGAAAGCATGAAGATAGAATAAAATTTGCCGCACTGATCAACAACAAGCCAAGTAATGTAAAAGTAGATTACCATGGTTACGAGATAGACAAGGACGAAGTGCCTAGTTGGATCGTATTCCCATGGGAAGAGTGGGACAAATAGACTAAAGGTTGTATAGACCTTTCCATCCAAAACTGTTACAATTACTGACATTAATAAAAACCTTAAGGAGATTTAATGTTCAAAGACATAAACAAATCAATGCTGTTGAAACTGGTAGCACTACACGTGATAGTGATCATCGTTTCAAATGCGTTAGTGGCAGTTCCAGTAGAAATAATGGGCATCAAACTGACGTGGGCGGCATTCACTTTCCCATTAGTAGTAATAGCGACTGACTTGACTGTCAGACTATTGGGTAAATCAATCGCAAGACAGACCATCGCAGTTGCATATCCGTTAGCAATAATTGGATCCATCGCAGTCGTGTTGGCTGAAGGAGCACCGGGATCGGTCGCATTAAGAATTGGTTTCGCAAGTGCCACTGCTTATGCTGTTGGTACAATGCTCGACGTATATGTGTTCCAAATATTGAGAGAGAAGTTCTCCCAATGGTGGTTGGCACCAGCGGTATCAACCGTTGCGGCGAATCTTATCGACACGTATGCCTTCTTTGCTGTTGCATTCAACAACAGTGCGGACGAGTACATGGCGGCAAACTGGGTAGAGATCGCAGGATCACAAGTGGTATTGAAAATACTATTGGGTCTGGTCATCTTCCTACCGGCTTACGGATTACTACTCAGACATCTGTCTAGTAGAATCAAAGTAAGTGCATCAGTACAGGCATCATTCAAAAATGCTGGTTCTGATCTAACAAAGAAATAATCTAAATTCAACAGGGGATTTATTTTCCCCTGTTGACAAATCTCGTAAATAATAACGTATGAAAAACGTAGGAATCTATTACACCGGAGGCTGTGGCGGACATTTCATGTGGTATCTATTGGCGGCCAGTGGAAAGTACGAAGCATGGAATGGTGCTTGTAAAATAGATCTTGGAAAAAACAAGAATATTAAAAAACTAAGACAGCAATTTTATTTCCAGTTTGATGCAAATTACAAATGGCTAGAACACGAAATAAAACCAATAAACAAGACAACAAGCACACACAATCAGCTGTTTCACTTTCTACATCCAGAAGTACAAGAAAACGTCAACGAAGTACATAATGCAGAAATGAACTTGGATTGTATCAAAATCTGTCCCTACATAAACAATATCAAAGACTGGGTCAGGACAATGCTGTATAAAAGAACCAATATGTTTTACAATCAAAATATCACTGTAAATCTAGTTAAAGATTTGTACAAAGAAATATTACAAAGAAATACAGAACTGAAAATACCAGGGTGTGATTACTATGTTGATATAATGAAATTCGTACATGACAAAAAAGAAAGAGACAAACTTTGTAATTTTTTACACATAAAAAATAACGACATGATGGAAGAATTTATAGACCATTATGTTCCATTACATCGATCTTTGGAAAAAACCAATTGGGTTATTGACAACCTTTCTAAATATGTACTATAATACTGTTAACGAAAGGCACGGAATTTATGTATAAAGCAGGAAAAATTTGGGGTGAAACGGAACTTATACTGGCTAACAATGCCTTAGAGTTCCACAGGATAGATTATAAAAAAGGCGGAGTGTGTTCAAAACACCTGCACGAATGGAAGTGGAATGGTTTCTACTGTATGTCAGGCGAACTGAAAATAAAGGTTTGGCAGAAAGATTACGAACTAGTAGACGAAACTATCTTAAAGCCAGGTGACTTTACAGCAGTAAGACCAGGTCTATATCATTCATTCGAGGGCATGACCGACGGTGTTGCATTTGAGTTGTACTGGGCGGAATTTAAACACAACGACATAGTAAGAGAATCCGTTGGACACTTAAAGGACACTGACAACAAAGTTGTTAGACTGGACAAGAACAAGAAGAAATAGCATGATTCCAATAAAAGGATATGCCACATTTGATCCCCTTAAACATTGTTGGATAGGATCTGGATTCAAAACAGAATGGTTTAGCGATCTACCGATTTACAAAAATAATAAAATCATAGATCCACTTAAACGTATTGCAGAGGAAACGGAAGAGGACTATCAAGCACTAGAGAAAATACTTAAGGATGCCGGTGTGCAGACCTACAGGAGTTTCCTAGATATGGGCAAAGTAAGGTCGCTAAAAAACATTATTACACCACCAGTTAATCCGAGAGACTACTTTGCAGTAATAGGTGAGAAACTGTATGCCACCCGGGGGATGCCAGGATGCAAAGATGTACTGAAACAAGTAGATAGAAAAAATTTATCCATAACACAGGAAAAAGCCCAAGTATCAACAGCAAACCTATGTCGGGTCGGAAAAGACCTGTGGTGGGACGTAAACTATAAGAGTATTGCCAAATACCCATTGTTGATGGAGAAGTATAAGAAAAAATGGGAGGACGAAGGATTTAGGGTACACATATCCCACAGAGGATATCACAGCGATAGTGCATTCTGTGTAGTCAAACCTGGATGTATTGTTTCATTGAGAGACATACAGGACTACAAAACGGAATTCCCAGGGTGGGACGTGCTGTACTTGCCTGACCAATCATTTAACAAAGTAGATAAATTTTTACAAATAAAAGATAAAGTAGGCGGCAGATGGTGGATAAAGGGAGAAGAACACAATGACCAATTGATCGAATTTGTAAACACATGGTTGAATGACTGGGTGGGCTATGTGGAAGAGACCGTGTTCGATGTGAACATGTTAAGCATAGATCAAAACACCATCATATGCAACAACTACAACAAAGATGTATTTGCACATTTCAAAAAGCACAAGGTCGAACCCGTTATATACAATTTCAGACACAGATACTTCTGGGACGGTGGCATACACTGTATAACACAGGATCTATACAGAGAAGGAACAATGGAGGACTATTTTGAATAATGGTAATATTTCACCAGATGGTAAATGGAAAATTGTTATAGAAGACAACCGAGTGAAATGGATTGGGTTGACTGAACCTAAATACCAGTTTACAATACAAGAGATAGTCGAAGCAACAAAAATTATAAAACCAGAGATATGGTAGGTATCTAAAATCTATGCAAACAATACAAATTATTTTCGCACCAGGAACATTTGGTAACCTTCTACGTTGGACGTTAGACCGGTTCTCTCCAGATACAAAATTCAAACATATAGATGATCCATGGGATAAAGATCAAAGGGTACATTCATTAGATAAAATGTTATATAGTGAGAAGTTTGTCAGAGGACACCAGGTCGAGCACAAGGATATTAGCACCACGTGGAGCAACCAGAATTGGTGCGGCGATCCATCGGCTGATAAAATAGTCATTAACTTCCGACTAGATGATTTTCTATTCCAAGAGCGTTGTGGTTTTTGGAGAAGTCCAGGCATGGAAACACCAGAGGGTCAACACAAGACCACTATATTCTGGGGAGATCAATCTTTTATAGAAAAAACGTTTGGTAGTGATACAAATAAATCTAGCAAAGCAGTGGCCAAAGAACTATTTAAAATACAGTTCCACGATCACGAAAAACACACATGGTGGAATAATATGAAGAAATTTATGGCCGATAAAAATCATTATCAATTTTCTGTTTATGCATTGTGGAACACAGAACAATTTATACACGAGCTTGAAAATGTATCTGACAGATTGTCCCTCGGACTGGTCATTGACAAAGATATTGTATCTAAAATTGTGGAAAAGATTAGCAAGTCATATCCGGTAATTACAAAGGATAGAGCAAGAGATGTACTAGAAGCAATTGAAAAAAATATTAATATAGATTGTAGCGAAATGGATATTGTTGAGCAGGCATGGCTCGAGACCGTATTAGAGAAAAAACACGATTGTATTGTTTTTCCGTACGGTACTAACTGGTTCAAAGACACAGATCAAATCAAGGAGTTCTTGGATACGTACCCCTCATACCTAAAGCACATGAATCCACGTTTACCATGGTACAACAACAACAGAAATCCTTTTTATCTAACAGGTAAGATTGACGACCCTAAATAATCATAGTATAATAAAATATGGAAAAAATAAGATATTCGGAAATATTTTACAGTGTGCAGGGCGAAGGTAGATTCGTTGGTGTGCCCAGCGTGTTCTTCAGAACATTTGGTTGCAACTTCCACTGTCACGGGTTCGGACAGGGCAGGGACCGGAGCAAATGGATACCCATTGAAGAAATGCCGTACAACACACAGGACATCTCGGAACTAAAACATATATCAGACTTACCGGTCGTGGACATAGGTTGCGATGCATCAGCAAGTTGGTCACAGAGATACAAGCATTTGGTTGACTGGGATCCGGTCAATGACATAGCAAAGAAAGTCACAGCATTCACTCCCGAGAACCGATGGACGTGCGACAACGGACAGGACGTACACTTCATCATAACAGGTGGCGAGCCCATGATGTGGCAGAGACAGATAGAAGCACTGATAAGACAACCAGCATTCAACGACATAAAGAACATAACGATAGAGACCAACTGCACACAGGCATGGAAGGATAACTTTGACAAGTTCATGCACGGACTGACTGCAGGCGACTACACAAAGGATCCGGTACATGTGACCTGGTCAACAAGTCCCAAGTTAAGCATATCAGGAGAGTCATGGGAAAAGGCCATAAAAGCAGACGTGGCAAGGCAGTATTCGTTAATACCAAACACACATCTGTATTTTAAATTTGTTGTGCAAGATGAACAGGATCTAAAGGAAGTAGATGCGGCCAGAGAAGCATATGCCAAAGCGGGAGTCACAGGTGACATATACCTAATGGCGGTGGGAGCCACGCAAGAGGGACAAGCGAAGACGGCATCACAGGTAGCGGAGATGGCAATGAAAAATGGATTTAAGTATAGTCCAAGATTACACGTAGATCTATTTGGTAATAAATGGGGAACTTAACACTAGACTAAAAATTTAAAATAAGGTATAATAGTATTATGAAGGTAAAAAAAACAGCGAAAACAACTATCAAGAAGAAAAACAAGAAAGGTTCTAAGAAGAGTGAAGAGCCAGAAGTTAAAGTTCTCAATCTAAATGTCAATCCTGAGAATCCCAGGAATGGTTTCTTCGAACTGGATTGGAATCCTGAGTTCGTGAACATGTTGAAACAGTCCGGATATCAAGGTGAGAGCGAAGAAGAGATCGTTGACAAGTGGTTCCAGACACTGTGCCAGACCATCGGCAATGAACAAGGCCTAGATGTCAATGCTTCGGGCCACGTGAAAATGACCAGGAGAGACGATGGTAAGACTGAGGTCTCTTAATCTTAGATTAAAATTTCACACATCATATAACACACATCCAATTGTGATCAAGTACAAAGACTCAGTAGTCAATGAAATTGATTTATACATAGATCAAACGGAACAAAAAGAAAAAATTACATTTGAAGGGTTCTCGCCTGAAGATCCTAAACAGAAGGTATCCTGTACATTAGAATATGATAATAGAGAAGTAGACATACAAAGTATTGCTTCATTACAAATGCAAGATAATCAGTATGTTGCAAATACAGTAATCAAAGACTGCAAAGACATCCACTTCAACGGTAGGCTAGATCTCGCTTTTTCCAAATATTGGTTTAAACATAACATACTCGAGGGTACAAATCTTGATGGGTTCATTCATTGGGATCAGGTATGCTTCACAGACGAAGAAGTATTCTGTGTAGGAGATAGTTTTACATACGGGCATGGCGTTGACAGGAATGAAACATGGCCTAGCTTATTGAATCGGAATGCTTTCAATTTTGGTTCAAAAGGATTAAGTCATGACGGCTGTGTAAAGAATATAAAATATATATTAGAAAATAGTGATTGTGTTAAACAGATCATATGCCTGTTGCCCTCGGCAACAAGGAAACTGTTTGAGTTTGAATTCCTTGGATGGAAAGGTAGTATTCCAGTAGGTTATAACAGCAAACATACTCTACCAAATGAGTTTTTGTCAGCTATTAATAATATCAAAGATTTTATCATACAAGGAAACATTAAAGACGACTGGATAAAGTCCTGTACAGACATAATCGACCTGTGCAACGAGCACAAAGTAGAATGTTGGCTCTCTACATGGAGTAGTGACGTATATGAGCATATACCTGCTGAATATAGATTACCAATATTCCCACATATAACAACATTCACGGAAAGAGCCAGCGATAAGTCTCATCCGCACAAAAAACACTATGAATTATTTGTAAAAAACATCAAACCTTACATAGACAAAAGACAAAGTTAGTGCTATAATTAAGACATGACACATATAATAGTAGACACAGCAAACACATTCTTCAGGGCCAGACATGTCACGAGAGGTGATGCATCTGAAAAGATCGGCATGGCTATCCATATCATGTTCGCTTCAGTTAAGAAAGCATGGCAGGACTTTGATGGTTCACATGTGGTGTTCTGTTTGGAAGGCAGATCATGGCGTAAGGATCACTATGCACCCTACAAGAGGAACAGGAAAGAACTGGTCGAGGCAATGAGTGAGAAAGAGAAGGAAGAGAATGATGTGTTCTGGGAGTGCTACGATGACTTCGTTGAATTTATCAAAACTAAAACAAATGTCACAGTGCTACAGAATCCAAGGACAGAAGCAGATGATCTTATCGCACGTTGGATAGACAAGCACCCTGACCACAAACATGTGATCATAAGCACAGACAAGGATCTAAATCAGCTGATAACACCCAACGTCAAACAGTACAACGGCGTCAGTGAAGTTACAATGACACACGAGGGCTGGTTTGAGAGGAACGGTAATCCCGTTATAGATAAGAAATTGAAAGCACCCAAACCTGCACCAGATGTAGAATGGTTGATATTTGAGAAGAGCATGAGAGGTGACCCCAGTGACAATATATTTTCAGCATACCCAGGTGTGCGTACAAAAGGTACAAAGAACAAGATTGGATTACGAGAAGCATTCGCAGACAGGAAAGAAAAAGGATACACGTGGAACAACCTGATGTTGAGCAAGTGGGTGGACCATGATGGAAAGGAACACAGGGTCATGGACGACTATGAGAGGAACAGGTTCCTGGTAGACCTACATGCACAGCCCGAAGCGATAGTGGAAGAAATGGATCAAACCATTGCACAGGCCATGGCAGAGAACAAAGCAATAGACCAAGTAGGAGTCAGATTCATGAGGTTCTGTGGCAAGTATGATTTAAATAGGATCAGTGAGCAGGCACAACTGTATGTTGAGCCTTTTAATGCGAGATTAATATCATGATAAGAGCGAAGACCCTGATTAAAGACAAATTCTGGATAGTTGAACAAGAAGGCCAGAAACTTGGAACTCTACAGAAGCAAGATAACAATGGTTGGATATTTTTAACCAAACAAAAAGACAGGCAAGTATATCATACACAAGAAAGTTTATTCCAAAAATTTGGATTTGGCATGTTTGATGAGTCAAATCTAGCAAAAGCAGATGACGAGATACAGACAGATAACTTTGATGTGCATGGATACCCATGTAGCCAACATCCATACAATCCAATGTTTGATGTGAAGAACCAACTACCGGTCTACACCAAGACACCCAAGAGCAAGAGCCAGTTCTGTGCGGGCTACTACATAATCTGTTTCGAGAAGGGTTGGAGGAAAGCATACTGTCCCAAGATGATCACACTCTCGAGGTACGAATACAAAGGACCGATAAAGTCCAAAATAGAAATGCAACAGGTATTAAATGACGCAGTCAAACAATTCCAAGATACAAACTAGACCCATAGAGGATCTCATAGGCAGGATCAGGACACTGCGACAGCAGGGTCAGAAACAACTAGTGATTCCCATCGCAGAAGCAAACAAACTAGCAGACTCGTTGACGCAAGTAATGACCAGAATGGTCACTATCCAAGAAGAAATCATTGAAGCTCTAAAAGTTGCTCGGGAGGCACAAACGGTCAGTATTGAAATGGACGGTGGTGACTTCAGTGATAAAAAGTAATAAGTTTAAAATAATCTTAAGCGATCAAAAAAATAACAAAATTGATCTCGAATATCAACTCCATGATTCGATACTCGCTCAAAAGTGGGCAAAGAAGATCAAGCATCTACAGAACGTTGCTATCGATCCCGTTGATTCAAACAGTGTCGATGTATCAGATATACAGAATATATACAGTGAATTTTGTGACTTTGCCAAGTTACAACCTATCAACATTGTTAATCTCGATCAAAGTAAATTTAATCAGCTTCATAAAATTTATGAAGACACTCACGAGGAGTTGTCCAGAAGGAGTAACAATTCAATATTGTACAAATTCCATCACTCTATCCATTACAACGAGCATAAAAACAACGCAAAAGACTCAATACATGTGGGTTGGGGAGTAAACGGAGGGTTGTTAACTGAAAAATTTGACTGTCATCTTTATTATGCAGACAAAATTGAAACAAACAACATATATCTTCCATGGGCAGAGTTAGGTAAAAAACCAGTTGACTACTGGAAAGATCACGAACCAAGCAATCAACAACGTTTTAATCAATTATGTAAACCTCATATGACACTCAGGACCAAATTTTTTATAAGCCTAACAGATAGAGTCCCTAGCAAATTTACAGCAGACTTTCTGGAATGGTTTGATGTGTATAAAAAAACATGGTTACAGGCATACAACATAAAAGATTATACAGAAATACATCAATACAGTGCACCACTGTTGGCACATGCAAACCACAAACAGGACTTAACCGGTACTAAATTTGTTAAAATAGAAATATGATTGTAATAAAAAGTGGACCAGAATTCAATAAGATATATGCTGACAAGGCATTTGACAGATGGGGAGCACCTACAGGCAAAGATGTTAGGATAGTTGATGAATGGACAGACATTAACATACCAGATAATGCCGAGAGGTACGATGCAAACATACCTTACGATGTTAATTTTGATGAATACTGTCACATGATAGAACACACGTTGTGGATATTCAACAACGAAATAATTAAACTTAAAACCGATGTACACATGACGGGAGGAGGAGTACATTGGATGTTCCAAAAAGGTAATGTAAATATTTTTGATATAAGCAAGACGCAGGTTGCATTTATTAATTCATTGTTGCAAATTTGGGATGGAGAAAATTATGGTCAGTTCGTGTATAACTTTATCACAAAGAATAAAATAATGCACTTTCACGTTAATCTCAACGAAGAGCAAGATTCAAATAAAGATTTAATTTTAAACAAAGACAAATTCATTGCAGAAATAAATAAAAACTTTGAAATGTTAAAAAATAAGTACGATCCAAAATGGCAATGGAATCCGCAAAACACAAAAGTCAACAATGCCGACCTTATTCCACAACTGTCAACAGTATATCTTGGTAAGGCACTGGTTTCAAACATATTCAATTTCAAATACTACTTTGTTAAATGCTATGTAGATGACGCATATAACTTGTTATCACCAAGCACAAAATCATTTATACAACAGAATGCACATCTGAACATTAACACAAACAATCCAGCTTGTAAAAAAGTCGAGTTAGATGTTCCTGTTAGTGACATATACGAAGAAATACAAAAGATTAAAAAATATTTAACGATGCACAGATCAGATTCGGGTATAGGTTGGAGAGCATTTTGCATACATGGACAATCATACAACAGAACAAAGGAAGATAGTCACTATCCAAATTTTTTAGTACACAAATGGACGCCCGAAGCACTAGAACACATGCCCATCACTGTACAATGGTTGAAGTCCTTGGGATACAAAAGTTTCCAAAGGGTGAGAGTTATGTGTCTACTGCCAAAGAGCTTTATCAACTTGCACAAGGATCAAAATCACAGTGAGTTAGGTGCCGTGAACGTGGCCATAAACAATCCAAAAGATTGCAAATTCTATCTGCAAAATCACGGTGTACTAGAATTTAATCCTGGCACTGCTTATAAATTAGATTTAGTAAATTATCATGCCGTAATAAACAACAGCAACGTTCCCAGATATCACATAATTATTCACGGAGACAAATAGCATCTACACAATACTTTTTTTGGTAAATATAGTTATAAACTATGAGCAGACCAAAACCTACCGTTATACTCCAGAGTTCCAACAAGACAACGTTCAAGTTGGACGAAGTCCTGCAGGCCGAGGGCATATGGGCTGTTTTCTATGATGGTAAACCCATTAACCTCAAGAGCTCAAGTTTGGTTGCCAACTACCCTGGACCCAAGTACAAGAAAGTATCATTCTCCAACCCAGGTCACGCAGAGAACCTAGCAAAGAAATTGAACGCACAACACAACACAGACAAGTTTGGTGTGTACATTTTAAAAACCGGCGATAAATTCACTAGATAATTAATTGTATGGATCGAAAGACAGCATACACCCGTACCTTCCTCATGCTCAAGGATCAGACCATACATGACGAGAGCGTCAAAACCGCTTACTTCACATGGTGGCAGAATGTAAGGGAGAACTACGAGTCAAGGTCATTGAGATTGACCAAACTGGGCTTTGAATGTGTTAAATCATTGGACATAAAAACATACACCATCAAGTTCCCCCAGAAGATCATATTCACACCCCAAACATACCTATGGTTGGATGAGTTCGTTGACTGCCCATACTTCGTTGACAAGGCAAAGATCATAGTGACCATGGAGAAGATGGCATTACAACTGATGCTCTTCGCCGGAGACATCACCAAATACGGTCTAGCACGGGCAATGAGCAAGGCCGAGAACCAAGATGAATAAATCATACTGTACTGCTCCGTTTCGAGGATTCCAGTTTACACACAGAGATAATAGATTGTGCTGTTCTGCAGGATCTTCATCAAAATCAACAGCATCTGATTTTTGGAATAGTGAGTACATCAAGGATGTCAGAAGTAAGATGAGCAATGGGCAGGAAGTAAAAGACTGTTGGAAATGCCATGATCGGGAAAAACAGCAAAGGTGGAGTCTTAGACAGACGTATAATCGTTTCAGCATTATACCAGAAAAAGACCTGCCGACTGTTATGGATCTTGACTTCAGTAATTTCTGTAATTTACAATGTATAATGTGCGGCCCGGACCGTAGTTCAAAATGGGCGGGAAAGATATCAGCGGTCACACAGGCCCAGTTAGACGACCTTTGCTCTATTTCCGGAGAAGTAAGGCACCTCACACTGCAAGGTGGTGAGCCCACTATGATGCCTGAGTTCGAATATTATTTTGATTACTTAGACAAGAACAACATACTGCAGAACGTTGAGGTTGAGTGCATCAGTAACATGACCAACATAAACAACAGGTTCTATGACCAGCTGGCCAAATGCAAGTCTGTTAAAATAATTGCAAGTGTGGATTCATTTGGAACAGCCAATGACTACATCAGACATCCTAGCCATTTTGAGAAGATTGAACAGAACATCCTTGCTTTATCCGAAAAGAAAAACGTGAGTGTGTGTATCATAATGTCATTGCAGGCCTTGAGCATGTACAATTTTGATAAGTTTTTAGAGTGGATCTATTACCTTAAGGAACAGTTTCAAAAAAATAACAAGAATATAGATTGTAGCATCAACAGAGTACAAATGCCACAACCATTGGATATACAAAATGCTCCTTTGAAGTTGAAAGAGAAGCTGATAACCGACATGGGCAAAATAGACCCCGCTAGACATCATCATCAATTCAACACGGAAATCGCCAGCATCAAGGATAATCTCATGAAAAAGCACAAAGAAGACAACAGTGATGCCTTGATTAAATTTGTTGAGGACATTGATGCTTCAAGAAACATAAAAGTTACCAATTATATCCCAGACTTCTACGAATATATTTAAAAAAGTCAATGATTATGCGACTTTTACCAGGTTGACGCATAACACATTCCTGCTATAATGATACTATAAACATTTTAAACAGGAGTGTACAAAATGGCGAGAACAAACAAAAACAAAGAGGCGGCAATAGGCAGTCAAAACAGAACAGTTGGTCCAAACGAGGCCAAGTCAGCACTAACACATTGTATCAAATTACAGAGACCCATAATGATGTGGGGAGCACCAGGTAT
>Ga0209502_10001735_pt1 | contig 19254 bp, 20 predicted proteins | sample ArcticOcean_MG_C_10_FD_187442 | JGI IMG/M metagenome (GOLD analysis project Ga0209502, IMG submission 187442) | Marine microbial communities from western Arctic Ocean - ArcticOcean_MG_CB11_90 (SPAdes) (version 2) | ecosystem: Environmental > Aquatic > Marine > Oceanic | place: Arctic Ocean... | reverse complement strand
CGAGGGAACTGATGCGCAAGCAACTGTGAACGTACGCATGGAAGAGGATGGCAAAATTGCAACTGGACAATCCGCCGACACCGATACAGTCGTCGCCTCAGCAAAAGCATATATAAACGCACTGAATCGTCTAATTGTGCGCCGTGAAAAATCAGCCCCAGGCGAGGACGTGAAATCTGTTTCTTATAAAGATGCAGGCTGATCCCCGCCCATTAACCCTTATTAGGACTTTGCGAGCGCAAATCAGCCGCACAAGCCCTTGGAAACAGGTTATAGAAACCGTATAGTTACTTATAGCTAAGCACCTAGAAGCTTAGACATTGACTTTTTGGGGCGTTGCTAATGATTGGACTTGGTGGTCTATTTTCGTCGGATATGGCGATAGATTTGGGTACAGCAAATACTTTAGTCTATGTCAGAGGTAAGGGTATAGTTCTTAACGAGCCCTCAGTTGTGGCTTATCAGGTTAAAGATGGTCAAAAAAAAGCTCTGGCGTTTGGTGAAGATGCAAAAATGATGCTAGGGCGGACCCCCGGCTCAATTCAAGCTATCCGCCCAATGCGTGATGGGGTCATCGCAGATTTTGATGTAGCCGAGGAAATGATTAAACATTTCATCCGTAAAGTTCATAAACGCACCACATTTTCAAAACCTAAAATCATAGTCTGTGTACCGCATGGCGCAACACCAGTTGAAAAGCGTGCTATCCGGCAGTCTGTGCTATCCGCAGGCGCACGCCGAGCGGGACTGATTGCCGAACCGATTGCAGCAGCCATTGGCGCCGGCATGCCTATCACGGACCCAACCGGCTCAATGGTTGTAGATATTGGGGGAGGAACAACCGAGGTAGCCGTCCTGTCACTGGCCGATATCGTCTATGCGCGCTCTGTAAGGGTGGGGGGAGACCGCATGGATGAGGCTATTATAAACTATTTGCGGCGCCAGCATAACCTACTTGTTGGCGAAGCCACAGCTGAGCGGATCAAAACAACCATCGGAACCGCACACATGCCCGACGATGGCAGAGGCGCATCGATGTCAATTCGCGGACGTGATTTACTCAACGGTGTGCCAAAAGAAACAGAAATCAATCAAGCACAAGTAGCCGAAGCTCTTGCTGAGCCCGTCCAGCAGATTTGTGAGTCCGTAATGACTGCTCTAGAATCCACCCCCCCAGATTTGGCAGGTGATATTGTAGACCGTGGAGTAATGCTCACCGGCGGTGGCGCACTACTCGGTGAATTAGATTTAGAGCTTCGCGAGCAAACGGGCCTTGCCGTTTCTGTGGCTGATGAAAGCCTAAACTGCGTGGCGTTAGGAACTGGTAAAGCCTTAGAGTATGAAAAACAGCTCGCCCATGTAATAGATTACGACAGCTAATCCTCAACCGCTCACACTCTTAGGGGAGCCTATGGCACGGGATCACAACACTTCAGATCGGTACGCAACTACCCTTGGTCGGTTAATTCTAAGTGCGTTGATTGTGCTGTTGCTCGGGCTTTTCTTATTGTGGCGGATCGACAGCCCTCGGGTCGAGCGAGTTCGGATGGCAGTTATTGACAAAGTGATCCCTAACTTCTCTTGGGCCACCTCACCTCTTACCGGTGCTATGAATGTTCTGCGCTCTGCTAGAAGCTACACCCGCATTTATCAACAAAACCAAGACCTAAGACGCGAACTGCAGCAGATGATGGCCTGGAAAGAAGCTGCTCTACAGCGCGAGCAAGAGAATGCAAGGCTTCTAGACTTGAACAACGTGCGTCTTGATCCAAAATTTACTAAAATCACAGGTGTAGTTTTAGCCGATAGTGGTAGTCCATTTCGACAAACCGTGCTCCTAAATGTTGGACAACGCGACGGCATTATCGACGGTTGGGCCGCGATGGATGGTATTGGACTGGTGGGCCGCATCGCCGGCGTAGGCGAGCGTACATCTAGGGTAATTTTGCTGGGAGATACCTCCAGCCGGGTGGCCGTAAAAATTGAATCAAACGGCCAAACGGCCTTGGTCGTGGGCGATAACACCAGTAGACCACCTATTGAATTTTTGGAAAACTCCGAAACAGTCTACCCCGGAGATCGTATTGTGACATCAGGTGACGGCGGTGTATTCCCGTCAGGTATATTGGTGGGACAGGTCACCCAAACTCCATCTGGGAGGCTGCGCGTCCGCCTAGCTGCTGACATGCAGAGGCTTGAATTTCTACGGGTGATACGCCACCAGCCGCGTGAAAAGATCTCAACTACTGGCGGCTTGGTCGGCTTGCGGCCCATAAAACCAGAGTCCAATCAATGATAGAAGATCCACCTCTGCGTATCCTGCGCCTCCGGCTAACCTATCTGATAATTATCATCTTAGTCGTCTTGCTTCAAACCCTACCCATCCAGACCCACCCCTATCAATTCGTCACGCCAAACCTTCCAATGGTAATCACTTTTGTTTGGGTTATGCGGCGGCCAAATCTTATGAGCCCAATCCTCATAACAATCGCTTTTTTATTTGCAGACATAATACTTCAGCGTCCTCCCGGCCTTTGGACCTTGATCGTGCTGTGTGCCAGCATGTTTTTGAGAATGCGGGCGCTTAGCTTTCGAGAGCTGATTTTCCTTTATGAATGGTCATTAGTTGCGATCGTGATCACATGTAGTTTTATTGTATATCACTTCTCTTTGATGTTCACCTTTTTACCTACTCATGACTTGAAGCTATATGCCTCACAGGCTTTACTTACAGTTATGATATATCCAATTTTTATCTGGATTTTTCGACCAATGCTGCGCTACGCACTGTCTCAAACGTTACAAAAACAGACGCCGAAGGCAGTACGATGAAACACAATATCAATGAAATCTTAAAATCTTCCCAGCAACTGTCACGGCGGACCTTGCTGGTGGCCGGTTTCCAAGTTGGTATTATTGCAGCCCTTGGCGCACGCATGCGCTTTCTACAGGTTAAGGAAGCCGAGAAATATCGTTTGTTGGCAGAGGAAAATCGCATCAATGTGCGTTTACTACCACCCGCACGCGGCATCATGCTTGACCGAGAAGGTCGAGCAATTGCTGAGAATGTACCAAATTATCGAGTTATTATGGTGCGCGAAGATACCAGTGACGTGGAAGCAGTATTGTCGAAGCTCCAACAACTGATTTTTATTGAGTCAAAGGACCTCGAGAAGGCTCACAAAGAGCTAGGTCAGCGTAGTGCGTTTGTGCCTGTCACCATTACCGAAAACATAACATGGGAAGATTTTGCCAAAGTCGCCGCCAATTCCCCCGCTCTGCCTGGTATTTTAACGGAAGTCGGGCTGTCACGCACTTATCCACAGAAGGAAAATTTAGCCCATGTGATTGGTTATGTAGGGCCGGTGAGTGATTACTATTTGGACCGGACCCAAGACCGCGATCCCCTACTGCAAATCCCACGATTTCAAGTGGGTAAAACTGGTGTGGAAGCCCAGATGGAGCAAAGTCTCCGCGGCTCAGCCGGCCATCAACGCATTGAGGTCAACGCCGTTGGGCGCGTGATGCGTGAATTGGAACGTGCAGAAGGTGAACAGGGAGCGACCATCAAGCTGACCATCAACAGTAAAATTCAGAATTTTGTTCTGGCGCGCATGGATGGACTCTCTGCCAGTGCGGTTGTCATTGACTGTGAAAGCGGTGACCTTTTGGCGGTTGGCTCAAGCCCAAGTTTTGATCCGAATCTTTTTGTACGTGGGATTTCAACTAACGACTACAGCGGTCTACGCAATGATATTTTTGGCCCCTTACGCGCTAAGGCCGTGCAGGGTACTTACGCGCCCGCCTCTACTTTCAAAATGATGACGGCGCTAGCCGCACTTGAAGATGGTGTACTCAAAGCTGAAGATACTTTTTTTTGCCCTGGGCATTTCGAGATCTCGAACAATAGGTTTCATTGCTGGAAGCGGCGGGGTCATGGTACGATGAATGTAGCTGATAGCATCATTCAAAGTTGTGATGTATTTTTTTATGAAGTTGGCCAAAAGGTTGGTATTGATAAAATTTCAGCTATGGCGCGACGCTTTGGCTTAGGAGAGCATCATGATTTGCCCCTTAGCGCCGTGAGCCGCGGTGTTGCCCCTACCCGTGAATGGAAAAAAAAATCTTTTGGAAAGGACTGGCTCTTGGGCGACACAGTGAATGCCTCGATTGGTCAAGGCTATGTTTTGGCCTCACCACTCCAGCTGGCTGTAATGGCTGCTCGTCTTGGAACTGGGCGAGCCCTACAGCCAAGGTTAATCCAAAGTATCAATGATGAGCAAATGGCATTGGGCGCTGGTGCGCCGTTGGATGTGGATCCTGAGCATCTAGCAGTAGTTCAAAAGGCGATGTTTGGCGTGAGCAATAGCAAGGTTGGCACTGCGTTTAGCAAACGTATTATCAGCCAAGACCTACGAATGTCCGGCAAGACGGGCACAGCCCAGATTCGGCGCATCACAGCTGAAGAGCGCGCAACCGGCGTGATCCGCAACGAAGACCTGCCTTGGAAAAAACGCGACCACGCTTTATTTGTAGATTATGCCCCCCATGATAATCCCAAGGTAGCAGTGGCTGTAGTTGTGGAACATGGAGGAGGCGGTAGTTCGGTCGCGGCACCAATAGCACGCGACATCACCCTGTTTGCCCTCACTGGGAAGATGCCAGATCTTGACCATTATCCAGCAGAGGTGCGGAAACAAATACGAAGTGATCAAAAAAATCTTGCACCAAAGCTGATTGATTGGAATAGCGTCTCCACCAGCGGACAGTCCAAAACATGAGTTATTTAGAGTATAATCTGGCATCAGTTCCAGTTGGATTTCGCAAAATTCTGTCCCTAAACTGGCCCATCATCTTCCTTCTCACAGCAATTTCTGGCGTTGGTTTTGTGATGCTTTATTCAGTATCAGGCGGCGTTATAGAGCGTTGGTCACAGCCACAAATGCAAAGATTTTTTATAGGTATGATCGGCCTTCTCGTCGTAGCCATGGTTCCAATTTGGTTTTGGCGAAATATGTCTTTTTTGGCCTATTGCATCGCAGTATTATTCTTGATTGCAGTTGAGTTTGTTGGCGTGGCAGGTATGGGTGCTCAGCGATGGATTGATCTCGGGTTCATCCGGCTCCAGCCCTCAGAAATTATGAAAATAGGCCTAGTTCTAGTCTTGGCCGCTTATTATGATTGGTTGCCACTTGAACGCACATCGCGGCCGCTATGGGTTTTATTTCCAATAATACTGATCCTGGTTCCAGTATTATTAATTCTACGTCAGCCCGACCTAGGCACCTCATTACTGCTCATTATGGGAGGCGGAGCAATTATGTTTTTAGCCGGCGTTCATTGGGCTTATTTCGCCACGGTTGTTGGCTCCAGCTTTGGAGCGATCGTGGCGGTGTTTCAAAGCCGAGACACCGCATGGCAATTACTTAAAAATTACCAATATACCCGAATTGACACCTTCCTCGACCCTGATAGCGATCCTTTAGGGGCAGGCTATCACATCACTCAGGCAAAAATTGCCTTGGGGTCTGGCGGTTGGACAGGGCGCGGCTTTATGCAGGGTACACAATCACAGCTAAATTTCTTGCCTGAAAAGCATACGGACTTCATCTTTACGACACTTTCAGAAGAGTTTGGATTTGTTGGGTCCATATCCTTGCTAGGTTTATACACACTAGTCGTAGTGTTCTGCATCACCTCAGCATTTGGCAACAAAGACCGATTTTCAGCATTACTTACGCTGGGTATTGGCATAACGTTTTTTTTATTTTTTGCAGTTAATATTGCTATGGTGACCGGCCTGGTACCGGTCGTGGGCGTACCTTTGCCATTGGTAAGCTACGGTGGATCTGCTATGTTAATCATATTGTTAGGTTTCGGCCTGATGCAAAGCGCCCACGTTCACCGTCCGAGACCAAAGCAAAAATGATCAATATACTTTTCGCCAGCCGCCCCGAGCAATTCTCCCGGTATGAAAGGCATCTTACGCGATGTCTTAAGCAAGAAGGCATTACGGCCAATCTTACTACGAGCTGCGCACCTGCGGATGTTGATTACCTCATCTACGCCCCTAATAGCGCTTTACAGGATTTCTCACCATACACGAGATGCAAAGCGGTACTGAGCCTTTGGGCCGGTGTGGAAACTATCGTTAGTAACAAAAGCCTAACCCAGCCGCTGTGCCGGATGGTCGACAAAGGCTTACGCCAAGGCATGGTTGAATGGGTTACCGGCCACACACTTCGTTATCATCTTGGAATGGATAAGCACATTGCAAACCCCAGTCAAATTTGGGATGAAGCAACCCCCCCACTGGCCCAACAACGTCCGGTGTCAATCCTAGGTATGGGCGCTTTGGGGTCTTCTTGTGGCCAGGCTCTGGCCCAGCTTGGCTTTCCCGTCACAGGCTGGTCACGGTCTCCAAAGGACGTAGAGGGCATCACTTGCCATAACGGACCGGAGGGACTCAAAAAGGCGCTGCAGACGGCGCAAATTCTAATATTACTACTGCCAGATACACCACAAACTGAAAATATCATGAATACCTATACTTTGGCGCAAATGCCCAAGGGCAGCGTGATTATCAATTCAGGTCGTGGGCCATTGATAGACGATAAAGCTTTGATAGAGTCCCTGGATCAGGGCCATATCTCTGCGGCGTGCCTAGATGTGTTTCGGGTTGAACCTTTACCAAAAGATCATCCTTATTGGACACTACCAAATGTGACAGTCACACCACATATTGCTTCTGGAACACGGACCGTAACCGCGGCAGAAGTTGTGGTCGAAAACATTGCACGCGGAGAGCAAGGGCTTCCATTTTTATATTTGGTTGACCGAACGCTAGGTTATTAAAGCGCCATACCTTAATTAAAGATTGGGGGCTGCCCAGGTACAGTTCCAGGTGCTGGGCGCTCAACGGCAACCTCTGGCACCGGCAAATCAAACCGTAATCCGACATTAAGCAGTTTTTCTACCATACCGTGATCAGGCGCCAGATAAATGACGTCCCAAGGCGCACCACCTTGCTCAGAGAATTGTAGATACTCTTGTACTAATTTCGCCAAATTAGCTTGGGCATCAGGCACCAGCCCCACAAAGCACAACAACGGATTTTTACTATTTGCAACATCTGTAGCCTCAACCAAACAGGCATATTCTGCCAAACCTTGCGCGGCTGTCAGCTTAACAGACAGCGCATCCAAGTCCTTGGGACCCAGTACTGGTGGCGGGAAAACTTGGGTGATCTGCTGTGTCATCTCGTTAGGACGCTCATTCAAAGAATTAGCCAACCACTGCAGGGTTTGAGGCTCAAACACATAACCGATAGCCGTTGCCCCAGAATTGAGCGCAATCCCTGTGTTTTGACCAGAAAGCATTTGAACCAAAGCCCGGCCAGAGACAGAAAGGTATTCCACCTCACCGCCCACCGATTCAGAAAGCCGCAATTCTGTATCATAAATAGCAACATATTCTTGTGAATTCAGCATAACAGTCTTGGGTATGACTTCAAACTCAGTCGCCTCGGCTTCTAGAATTAAGAATACCTCAGCGTCAGCCAACCTTTCGATAACCGCTGAAAACCGCGTCGGATTATCAGGTTGAGACTCCAGCATAACAATTGCGCGTTCAAGGGGTGTCATGGGCGGTCTCCCTCGCTTTATTAACGGATCTTTAAAACTCAGTAGGCTCAATCATCAAAAAGAGGTTGGCTTGGTTTAAGAGTATTGAGCTAGAGAAGGCATGACAACACACGATCGCAAACTCCACACACATAAAAATACAATAATATTGGAAATATATTAGCCGACACCGGTGGACTGTTGTATTGATAATACTGTAAACGAAATTGAAATAGCAGAGCCTCCCTAAAAGTGACTTTCCATCTTTAGCCATTGTAATCTTTTGCAAAAGGAAATGCATTGAAAACCATTCTTACATCAATATTCATGATGGTGCTTTGGCTGATGCTATCTGGCATCTATAAGCCTATGCTAATTGGCTTTGGAATAGTTTCAGTTGCTTTGGTAATGGTAATTGTTCGGAGAATGGACCGAGTTGATGGAGATCATGTCAGAATTTCAATCAAGCCAATACAATTTTTTCATTATTTACTTTGGCTGTTTAGCGAAATTGCAAAATCCAACTGGAGAGTAACCAAAATAATCCTGGCGCGGACTATGCCTATAAGGCAAAATTTATTTGAAGTCCCATACACACAGACAAGCGATCTCGGACAAGTTATATTTGCAAATTCCATAACTTTGACACCGGGTACCCTTACTATTGAAACTGAGGCTGGAGATTTTCTAGTACACGCATTGTCGTATGATCCTGATGATATGGCCGCACTGGCAGACATGGACAGGCGCGTAACTGAAATTGAAGACGGAGTGAATATTTAATGTTTTCAATTGCTACCATCGCAATATTTATCGCAATGTTGCTGGTCTTAGTTAGGCTGTTCAAAGGCCCAACTCTGTATGATCGCGTTCTCGCCGTTAATTCGTTCGGTACACATACTGTTTTGCTGATAGGAGTAATGGGTTTCTTAAATGGTCGCCCCGACTTCCTAGATATTGCACTTTTATACGCATTAATTAATTTTGTGGGTACGATCGCGATTTTGAAATTTTTTCGGTACCGCGCAATCGGTGACGTTATGCGAATTCCTCCAGGTGAAAATAATAAGGAACAACAATAATGGATATTTTTATCAATTATTTATGTTGGGCCTTAATAATATCTGGGTCTTTTTTTGTGATTGTAGGAGCATTTGGAACTTACAGGTTTCCTGATTTCTGGTCGCGATTACACGCAGCATCAATAACAGACTCAGCTGGTGTTATCCTTTTGTTACTTGGGATGGGCGTATATTCAGGCCTTACATTAATCACTTTTAAACTTTTGGTAATAGGTCTCTTTCTGTTCATAACTGGGCCAACTTCAACCCATGCAGTTGCTAATGCTGCGCTTATTTCAGGATTGAGGCCGCCAACTCTCCAAAGCAAGAATTCAGACGATCCGGATTTAAAAAAACCAAGTGACGCTGTATAAAGAAACGCTATGAACAATATCTTAATATGACAGGTGTAAAATCGAAATTTTTATAAATATGGCACTTTTCAGTATGCTGGCCGTCACCGCTCTTTCTGTGGTGCGTACTCGTAGTTTATTCGCCATAGTTGCACTTTCTGGAGTTTTTAGCTTATTATCAGCCCTCCTATTTATCACTTGGGATGCGGTCGACGTAGCATTTACGGAGGCTGCTGTAGGAGCCGGCATATCAACGGTCCTGATGTTGGGCACTCTGGCTCTGACCTCACGGGCGGAAAAAATAAGCCATAAAACAAAAATAATCCCACTTTTAGCAGTCGTACTAACAGGCGCAGCAATGTTTTATGGCACGCTAGACATGCCCAATTTTGGGTCGGCAGATACACCAGTACAGACACACGTTGGACCAGATTATTTAACGAGGATTCCAGAAGATATCCATGTCCCAAATGCAGTAACAGCCATTTTGGCAAGCTACCGAGGTTACGACACATTAGGTGAAACAGCAGTTGTCTTTAGTGCAGGCATTGGCGTTTTAATGCTGATCAGCGGATTGCGCCGCCGCCGCAGAGACGAAGATACAGAAGAAGATACAAGTGATACAGGGGGGGGGAACTGATGCGTCATCATTTAATTCTGCGGGTGATAACGAAACTTTTAGTTGGCACCATATTTTTGTTTGCCCTTTACGTGCAGTTTCACGGTGATTATTCCCCCGGTGGCGGATTTCAGGCGGGGGTAATTATGGCAGTTGGATTTATAATATATGGAATTGTATTCAGTTTAGATAAAGTCAAATTAGTATTTCCACCTTGGTTAGTACATAAGTTAGTAGCCTTTGGTGTGCTACTTTATGCAGGTACCGGCGTGTACAGCATGCTGATGGGCTATGGTTATTTAGACTATACAGCTATTGATCCACATCACCCATCCCACGGACAACACTTGGGAATTTTAATTGTAGAAGCAGGGGTTGGCATAACTGTAACCGGCGTAATGGTAGCAGTTTATTATGCCTTCGCATCCCGCACACCTGTTTTAAGTGATGAAGAGTGGTGAGTATGCATTTTTTTACTTCTGAGTTTTTCTTTGGGCATATAAACTATTGGCTTTTCATCGTATTAATGATGACCGGCCTGTATATAGTAATTGGCAAAGGTAATTTAGTTAAAAAAATTGTTGGATTGAATATCTTTCAAACTTCAGTTTTTATGTTTTATATTTCCATGGGCAAAATTTCTGGGGGCACAGCTCCAATTTTTCCGTTGGACGGTAAATATGATCCTGAGATTGCATATTCGAATCCCCTCCCACACGTCCTTATACTCACTGCGATTGTCGTTGGGATAGCCACCACCTCACTGGGGCTGGCACTTATCATCCGGATTCGAGAAGAGTATCACTGCATCGAAGAAGAAGAGATTACAGTAATTGAAGACGCTGTCTTTCGTGGTGAATACCTACAGGCAAAAAGCCAAGGAAAGACCCTCTAATGGCTACCCAAACCGTTCATCATACTGCAATGACCCTTTCAGACCATTTGCCTATTCTGCAAATACTAATTCCATTTATTGCGGCACCTTTGATAGTTTTTATTGGGCAACGCAAATTAGCATGGCCTATAGCATTCATTGCGAGCGCCACCTCGTTTGTTATCGCTTGTTTGCTGCTTTCAAAGGTAATTGACGGTAGCGTCATTTCGTATCAAATTGGAGGCTGGGCACCACCACTAGGTATCGAATATCGCGTTGATGCGGCAAACGCTTTTGTACTTTTCCTGATAACTGGGATTGCAACTTTAGTATTGCCATACGCAAGACAAAGTGTTGGCTCAGAAATGCCTCACAAAACACAAACTTTATTTTATGCGCTTTTTTTACTCTGCATGACAGGCCTTCTCGGCGTCACCATCACTGCAGATGCATTTAATGTATTTGTATTTTTAGAAATATCTTCGCTCTCGACCTACGTACTAATTGCCCAAGGTTCTTATCGTGATAGGCGGGCGTTAACCGCTGCATTTAACTATCTGATTATGGGTACGATTGGAGCCACATTTTTTGTCATTGGCCTTGGCTTTCTCTACATGGCAACTGGGACACTAAACATGGCCGACCTTGCAGATAAACTTACAGGCCAGTATGAAAGCCGTACTGTCCAAGCCGGATTTGCATTTATTCTTGTAGGAATGGGGCTTAAAGTTGCTATCTTTCCACTTCATTTTTGGCTACCCAATGCCTACACGTACGCACCTTCTGCGGTAACTACATTTCTTGCTGCGACGGCGACTAAGGTTGCAATCTACGTCTTGCTACGGTTCGTATTTAGTGTTTTTCAACCTGCGTTTCTTGCTGAAACATCTACTCTTGAAATAATTTTTTATCCATTTGCTTTACTTGCCATGTTTGCCGCTTCTTTTACGGCCATCTTCCAACGAGACCTGAAGCGAATGCTTGCATATTCAAGCATAGCCCAAATTGGTTACATGCTGCTGGGCATCGCATTACTTTCTGAGACTGGGTTGATGGCTACGATCATTCACCTTTTCAACCACGGCATCACTAAAGCGGCACTATTTATGGGGGTTGGCGCCTATGTACTACGGTCAGGGAGTTCATTTTACGTACAGATCCAAGGCCTCGGAAAGACAATGCCATGGACCAGTGCGGCAGTTATCATTGGTGGTCTATCACTAATTGGCGTACCAGGAACCGCTGGTTTTTTAAGTAAATGGCTTCTGGTACAGGCCGCACTGGAACAAGGTTACTGGCCAATTTCTATTTTGATAGTCGCCTCTTCACTACTAGCAGTCATCTATGTTTGGCGACTTGTCGAGACACTCTATCTTTCAACACCAAGTAGTGAGCAAACTATTCAGGAGGCGCCACTTTCAATGCTGCTGCCACTATGGGCCATGGCCCTAGCCTGCATATACTTTGGCTTTGAAACGGACATAACCCTTGGAGCGGCAAAAGCTGCAGCCCAGGCGTTACTAGCCGGATCATCTGGCATGATGAATTAGGACGGACTAAGTTATGGATACATCCCTAGCGATATTACTATCGATGCTGCTGCCAGCCACTGCAGTTGTAGCAAATTTGATTTTTCGCAACAGTCCAAACCTGCGTGATGGCCTGACCCTTGGTGCAGCCATAGCAACCTTTCTCGTCGTACTGAATATTCTTGCTACGGTAGGTAATACAACCACAGACACATTTGTATTACTTGAGGTGATGCCAGGCCTAGCGTTGGCATTCAACGTAGAGCCTCTAGGAATGATGTTTGCCATACTGGCATCAGGGCTGTGGATAGTGACCCATGTCTATGGCATTGGTTACATGCGTGGGAATAATGAAGACGACCAAGCACGTTTCTTTGCATGTTTCTCTTTTGCAATCTTCTCTGTCATGGGAATTGCCTTTGCTGCAAATATGTTCACCCTATTTTTATTTTATGAAATACTAACACTGTCGACGTATCCGCTGGTAGCTCATAAAGGTACATTAGCTGCAGTTAAAGGTGCCCGTACTTATCTTAGCATACTCATCGGCACTTCGATTGGTCTACAATTAGTCGCAGTGATTTGGACTTTTTCAATAGCCGGAACACTAGACTTCACACGCGGTGGAATTTTAGAAGGCCTTATTGCAGGCCCCCCGGTCGCAATTTTACTTGCACTTTATGCCTTTGGTATAGGCAAAGCGGCCCTAATGCCATTTCACCGCTGGCTGCCAGCAGCAATGGTGGCACCTACTCCAGTCAGCGCACTGTTACATGCAGTTGCAGTCGTGAAAGCTGGCGTATTTACCATGCTGAAGGTGGGTATTTATATTTTTGGAATTGATTTTCTTGCGGCTACGGGAGCCTCTATTTGGCTGATGTGGCTTGCGGCTTTTTCAATCATAGCCTCTTCAGTAATAGCTTTAACCAAGGACAATCTAAAAGCTCGACTTGCATACTCAACAATAAGCCAGCTGTCCTACATAACGCTAGGCGTTGCACTGGCGACGTCAATGGGGATATTGGGTGGAAGCTTGCATGTGGTAATGCATGCGATGGGAAAAATCACACTTTTCATGTGTGCAGGATCGATATATGTTGCTACCCACAAAACCAACATAAGCCAAATGACCGGCCTAGGTCGCGCAATGCCAATAACCTTTATTGCCTTTCTGATTGGCTCTTTGTCTATTATTGGCCTACCACCATTGGGCGGATCTTGGAGCAAGTGGCTGCTCATTATGGGTGCTGCAGATGCTGGTCAACTGGCAATGATAGGGGTTTTACTAATAAGCTCACTTTTAAACGTTGGATATCTTCTCCCGTTAGTTGGAAAAGGTTTCTTTTTGACAGCTCCTAATCAGACAGAGCCAACAAAGTTTGCCGAAAGCCCAGCTTTAGTTTGGGCACCGCCAGCATTTACAGCTTTCGGTTGTATAATTCTGTTTTTCTACGCTGGGCATATTCAGGCCTTCCTGATGCCCATCATAGCTGTACCTTAAGGAGGCCGCGGATGGACCTGAATAAACCTAACGGAACAGATGAATTTTCCACACTAGGGAAAACACTTTGTTGGTTTACGAAAACTGAAAATGCCAACAAGATATTTTTGGTACTTGCTGTATTTTGTTTAGCCCTATTTCTGGCAGATTTCACCTACCATAAGCATGGGCATTTTCATATTGAAGAGATCCCTGGATTTTACGGTATTTATGGTTTTTTTATGTTCACCGCGCTCATATTGGTTGCCAAAGTCTTAAGACTTCTCATTAAACGCCCTGAAAATTATTATGGGTCTAAAGCCATTGATAATGAAGAGTATCCCACAGACCAATTAGAACAAGGTTCCAAGTGATGATCAGCATTTTGCCTACAGCTTTCATCTTCATTGCAGCCGCATTAATGTTGGGCCTATTACCAAAGGGCCACATCCGCGGTGTTATCCTACTTATCACTCCAATACTTGCTGCATGGCAGGTTTGGAACCTGCCAGTAGGCATTTATATGCAAGTCGAATTTGTTGGGCAAACGCTTGATATGATGCGGGTTGATAAATTATCACGCATTTTTGGTCTAATTTTCTGCTTGGCGGCCTTTTTGGGAAACCTTTACGCATGGCATGTGCGCGATTTCATCCAACAGATAGCTGCATTACTCTATGCTGGTGCAGCCATAGGAGCGGTTTTCGCAGGTGATTTAATTACCTTGTTCTTTTATTGGGAAGGTACAGCACTCGCTTCCGTCTTTCTAATTTGGGCTCGTAGAACAGAGGGTTCCTATCATACCGGAATGCGATATTTGATTATTCAAATCACATCAGGCGTAATTTTGTTGGCAGGGACTGCGTTACTATACAGAGAAACTGGCTCAATTACTTTTGAGCGTATGACGCTTAGCTCGTTAGGTACATGGCTAATTTTTCTATCTTTTGGTATGAAATGCGCGTTTCCACTACTTCATAATTGGCTTCAAGACAGTTATCCTGCCGCAACAATTACCGGTACGGTAATTCTCTCAGCATTTACTACAAAGTTAGCAGTATATGCGCTTGCTCGTGGATTTGCCGGTACGGAGCTATTAATATACATTGGTGCGGTAATGACACTATTTCCAATCTTTTTTGCAGAGATTGAGAACGATTTACGTCGGGTGCTAGCTTACAGCCTTAACAACCAATTAGGCTTCATGGTGGTTGGTATCGGCGTGGGTACCGAGATGGCGATCAATGGTACTGCGTCACATGCTTTCGCCCATATTCTATATAAAGCATTATTATTTATGAGCGTTGGTGCTGTGATGCTGCGTACAGGCACCTCTAAAGCTTCAGAACTTGGTGGGCTTTGTCGTACCATGCCCCGGACTGCGATATTTTGTTTGGTGGGCGCAGCATCAATTTCTGCTTTCCCGCTTTTCTCAGGGTTTGTTACCAAGTCATTAATAATGGATGAAACTGCCAATCAGCATTATCCAATCATTTGGGCAATACTAGTATTTGCATCAGCTGGTGTGTTGTCGCACTCTGGGATCAAAATTCCCTATTTTACTTTCTTTGGTCATGATAGCGGTTTACGCCCTAAAGAAGCTCCAATTCACATGCAAATTGCTATGGGGTTTACCGCGTTCCTTTGTATATTTATTGGGATCTATCCCGATCCACTCTATGCCCTTCTGCCTTATGACGTAGCATATAAGCCTTACACAATGAGCCATGTCATTGGGCAATTACAGTTACTTTGTTTTGCATTACTCGCTTTTGTCGTTCTTATGCGTACGGGCATCCATCCACCTGAGATCCGCGCTGTGAACCTAGATGTAGATTGGATCTATCGAAGACTAATACCAACACTTTATATTATAATTCATGCAAAAGTAGTTAATGCTTTTCTATTATTTGAAGTTGTAGCAAACACTTTAGTGCAGGTCGTAATTAAAAGCTTGTACAGATTGCACGGTCCAGAAACTGGGGTTTCACGCATGCGCGGAGTTGGGGCTATGGTAATGTGGGTGGCAATACTTCTTGGAATTGCACTAACTGCATCATATTTTTAATAACAGGTTTTATCCATGAGCCTTGCTGTAGTGTTGAAGACGAATGCGAGAAACAATCATTCTCGCTTTGCAATCAACTTAGTATAAGCCAAACTTTGTTAGGCTTCATAACTTTAATATTATTCATAAATGCCAGAGTTAGTAAGTTTTTTTAGCATCATCTATAGAAAAAACTACAAATCATAGTTCTTTAGATTTTATATTATAGATTAGGTGCGAAGCTCGTATTTTTTCAATTTCAGGGCTTGAAAGACAGTAGCTTCCAGCGTATCTGAACCTCGCTGATGGGTCGTAGCATAATGGTAATGCACCTGTTTTTGGTACAGTAGAGTGCAGGTTCGAGTCCTGCCGACCCAGCCAGCATTCCACATCCACTAATCCTGTACCTTGATTTAAGCTCCGCGCTGAATTGACTGACGATGGTTCAAAAGTCTTTAAATTCCCAAATGCAGCTTTGGCTTCCAAAATGGTCGAAATAGCTCAATTTTAGGGCATCTATCCATGACAACTTGTAACCCAGCACTTTCTGCAAGCTCCGCTGCATCATGATCGACCACTCCTATTTGACTCCAAAGAACTTTTGCACCGATGGCGATCGCCTCTTTGGTGATGCCCATTAGGTCTTCAGAGCGGCGAAAGACTTCAACCATATCCACCGGACGATCAATAGAAGCCAAACTCGGATAGACCTTCAGGCCCCGGATCTCTTCGAGCCCCGGACGTGGGTTAACAGGAATCATTTCGTAGCCAGTCTCATTCAGCACCCGCAGCACGCCATAGCTAAACTTAGTTTTATCCGGGCTGGCCCCCACCATGGCAATGGATTTGACCAAATTGAGAATGCCCTGCAAATAGGCCTCAGTGTAGGGTTGGGTATGGTCCATGGTCAGACCTCCTTTGGCGTGGCTATATCGGCCTTGAGTTCATGTGATTGCAACGGGTCCAAAAACGGGTTGCGGTATAATGTGCCGTGGCTTTCGACCCCAATCTCCAGCGTGATGTCACTAAGGGGCCGCGCCACGCAAAGAATGACATAGCCATTATTAAGCTGACGGTTGTTGAGCGCCACTTGGCGGCGTTGATCGACCTCTCCTTTAGTCAATTGAGCCGCACAGGTGATGCAACCACCGTATTTACAACCATAGGGCAGATCAACGCCTTGATCGCGCAGGCTGTCCAGGAGCGGCCTGCATGGGTCAACCTCATAGGTCGCCCCATCCCGATTTGCCAAAGTCACGATCACAGCCAGATGTCACTCGTGCAATCGCCACCGGGGTAGCGGGCTTCATGGCAGCGGCTGGGACCATTGGGTTCTTGGCCAAAATCAACAATAAAGCCTGGGTTGATGGACATACCGCCGTTGACCGGGTCACAATCCACCATCACCATCACCCCGCCTTGCTCGCGGATCTCAGGGTAAAATTGGTTATCCCAGGTGCTAAACAGGCTAGTGGTAACATAAAGCCGCTTGCCGTCCAGAGAGAGTTGGAACATCTGCGGGCCACCGGCCACTTTCACGCCATTGATTTCGGGTGCGCGGCCCAGCAAGCCACCCATCCAGATCTGACCTGTGAGCACAGGATTGTGCGGATCAGAAATATCATATTGCCGCATATCCCCATGGAGCCAATTGTTGAGGTAGAGATATTTATCATCCATCGAGATCAAGATCGCCGACATGACGCCCGGCACGGGAATGGGCCATTCAGGATGAGGTTCATTGGCCACATCAATGATTTTCTCCCATTGCCACTTGCCGGCACCATCTTTCCACCAATGGATCACATTAGAGCTGAGCGCTGCGCCACAGAATCCATGAGTGCTGTCAGGGTCATGGTGAAACTTCACCTCCAAGGGCAACAAACCATCCTCGCCCAGATACATCGTCTCAATTGGCACTTTTTTCTCGAAGTCCCAGAAATGGATCTCGCGGCCATATTTCAGATGCCCCACCTCTTCCAAGTCAAAACCAGGCATAAAGGTGTTGGGTGCCGCCCATTCTGACGAGACCATTACATTGTGGCGGGGTTGATACCAAAAATCATAGCCAAATTTAATATTACCCATGGAGTTTTCCCAACGCCCCATGATCTCAAAATCTCTGTTGAGATGAAGATAGCCCCCTGGGGCTTCGCCCTTGGCATCCCCAAGCATCGAAATGATAATTTCAGAGCCAAGACAATGCACCGTATGCGGCCCCGACAGGTTGGTCTTGGATTTGATCCCAGCGCCCTCGACCACTTTATGCAGGCGGGGGACGCGTGGGTCTGTGGCGGTATCGACAATATGGATATTGTTAGAGCGCACTCCTGGCAGAAGCAAATACTTGCGTGACATAGAGCCGTCGTCAAAGCAGGAGGAGCAGGCGTTCCAGCCCATATGATGCAACTCGTCGCCAATTCCCGGCATCTCCAAACGGTGGATCACTTGTGAATAAGTTGAACTTTCTGGGTCCACATCCACCGTCGCGAGATAGTCAGGCTTTTGAATGCCTGTGCCGGTGTAAATCGCAATCGTGTACAGCAACTTCTCGGCCGGAGCTTGGATCGCCTCAGCGGGGCTGGCATAGCCTGGACCACAACAAACACTCATTTCAGCTCCTTAACTTTCATCTCATTTTAGCCATAAGATCTTATCCGTCGCGCAGATTATTGCTCACAAGCTTAATTGCCAAGCGTGGCCCAAGGCAAGACAAAGCCTCCGTGACGCTACGGATCCCCCCTAAGGCAGCCACCTAGCCCAACCCGTGCAGAGTTTTGGTTTCGAGGTAATCCTCCAGCCCCATTATCCCGCCTTCGCGGCCATTACCTGATTGCTTGTAGCCTCCAAAGGGCGAGCCATAGTTGAACCCACCGCCATTGACATGCACAGCCCCCGCCCGCAAGCACGCCGCCACCCGCTCGGCCCGAACCTGATCCCCAGTTTGCAGATAGGCTGCCAGACCGTAGGGGGTGTCATTTGCAATCTCAATGGCCTCGGCTTCCGTGTCAAAGGGTATAATCACCAGCACCGGTCCAAAAATTTCTTCTTGTGCGATCCGCATGGAATTTGAGACATCAGTAAACACCGTTGGTTTTACAAACCAACCATCCGTGATGCCCTCTGGCTTGCCCAAACCACCGGCCAAAACAGTGGCTCCCTCATCAATACCCACGGCAATCATCGCCTGAACCCGATCGAATTGAATGCGGTCAAACAGTGGGCCTATGTGATCACCTTCTTGTGTGGGATCCCCCACTTGCGTGGCGTCAGCGGCACGCTTAGCTATTTCCACAGCCGCGTCATAGCAGCTACGTTCCACCAGCAACCGAGTGGGCGCATCACAAGATTGGCCCGTATTATACATGCATTCATCCACCGAAGCCGTAACCCGATCTTGTAAATCACAATCCGCAAACACCAAGTTAGGCGATTTCCCCCCTAGCTCGAGCGTCACTCGTTTCACCGTGTCAGCCGCATCGCGTGTCACTGCCGTACCGGCGCGGGTCGAGCCCGTGAACGACATCATCTGGATATCGCAGTGGCGTGACATCGCGGCACCAACCGTGGGACCATCGCCTTGCACCAGATTGAATACGCCAGCTGGAAAGCCAGCTTCGTGAATGATCTCCGCATAGATCATCGCAGAAATGGGCGTGTGCTCGGAAG